>OLRX01000099.1_pt1 | contig 76236 bp, 73 predicted proteins | sample 1672991 | NCBI WGS metagenome assembly OLRX01 (sample SAMEA3136744, study PRJEB25190) | human gut metagenome | biome: human gut; feature: human-associated habitat; material: faeces | place: Austria | collected 2013
TCGGGGGGGGGTACTACCAGAATTAATATTATCTGCCATTACCGGTACTGTCACCTTAGCAGCCATCATTGCCCCAAGCATTACTCCAGGAATCCATTTCTTAAATCTCATTGCACATATACCTCCTGTGATTTTTCGATAATATGCCAAAAAAATTATTTTCATATACAAAACCTATTGTTCATATTATGGCTGTCAAAAAAACGAAAGGAGATATTAACTTATGAAAGAAAAAATGAGAATTCTGGTCGTAGAACCAGTAAAGAGACCTTATGTGAAGGAGATTGACCATACTCTGGAGGAGATGCAGAAAGTAGTCGGAGGCTCAATTCAGGCCCTTTATCCGTTTGAGGATCGGGTAGGTTTGATTTGCAATGATGAGGCTAAAATAGCAGGTGGTTTCACACCAAACAGAGCACTTAGAGATGAGAATGGGAATGTTTATGATATAATTTTTGGAACATTTTTCATCGCAGGACTTGGAGAAGAGGACTTTTGTAGTCTGGATGATGATCTTATTGAAAAATTCCATAAATATTATGAATACCCACAACTGTTTGGTTTTTGTGGCAGCGAGGAAGAACAAAAGCGGATCAATGAAACACACCCGCCTATTTATACCTTTCATTTGTGGATGTTGAAAGACACTGAGGAGAACGAGGACTACCTCTTCATGTCACGTCGATACTTAAAAAAATCAGGAAGAAAAATCAAAAAATCAGACTATGAAGAGGTTTACGATGGTATAAGTGTTGGTGGTAAAAATGACCATGAAATAGCAGAAAGTATCTATGCTTCTCTTAATATTGAGAAACCGGCAGATTATCATGCGAGAACGTTTTCCATGGGCGATATTCTCGTGCTATCAGATGAGGATAGAAATGAGAAAGCTTATTTTTGTGATACTTTCGGTTTCGTTGAGGTGCCAGAATTTCTTTCATAATCAAAAAGCACTTCTGGAGAGGACAACTTTCTCTCTGGAAGTGCTTTTTTTGATATGAAATATCGGATATACTCTATGATTCTGTCTTTTTACGTTAGGCAGGATCATCATTAGTATCTGAAAGCTACAGGTTGGGATATTCTACTTGTCAAAAAAAGTGAATTCGAATTCACTTTTTTGAGTTACATACGGATACCAGCTTTTGCAAATTTTCCGTATTTGGCAACGATCTGGTACGCATGAAGTTCTGTGCCTGTTACAGTCAGGCGTATGGCTTTATCACCTTTTGAGTGATGCCAGTAATATCCATCGTCATCCCTCAGCATGATGCCGCCTGGTTCTATGCCAGGAGCAATGCTGTAACAGGGATTGATTGCCCGTCCAAAATCAAAGATGTTTCTTTCCTTGAATACATAGGTTTCATCGTTTATAGTAATCGTATGAATGTAACACTTTGTTTTTCCACCCTCATCGCATAAGGAATGTTCCTTGATATCCCATTGTACGCCCTCAAGCATTTTGGACCTTTCTTCCTCAAATGCTTTGATTTTACTTTCTCTTTCGGTTTTTATAGCCTCCTGCTGCTTTCTCCATTCTTCATAATGTCTTTTCATTATTGAAATATCGGTACCCTGAAACTCGCGATCGACAACTGTCCCAAAACCGTCAATGTAGCGTCCGCAGCGCAGATCACGAACGACTTCTGCGCTTATCCCATATACGACGTCTCCGGAACAATGTTCTCCCTCTTCGTGATGGTAATCCAGAGGTTTTTCTCCGGAAAGGATAGCGTTATATTCGGCATCATGGAGTTCCTTTTGTTTATCTTTGAGAGAATTGTAGTAATTGGTCATTTCTGCAAATTTTTCTTCCTGTCCCTCGAAATCGTTAAACCGAACTCCCAGATATGAGGTATCTGCAATACGCACATACCATTTGAACTTAATTATATTTCCCTTGATTTCATCAATTTCAACTGTTTTATCATTATCTATCTGAATCTCTGCATCAATTCCGTTAGCGTTTACGCCATTAATTGTAATATCGAATTTATGATCTGATTTATGCAGGTGCCAAGACTTAATCATATGTTTTATATCCTTTCTTTTGTGTTATTCATTGTAATAGTTCCTTCAGCACATCATAATATCGATTGATTTTTTCAGCTTCTTCGGTGCTGCCACCTGAATCCGGGTGAGCACTCTTCATAAGAAGGCGCCTTTTATTCCTTAACTCCTCTTGAGAAAAAGGAATATTTAGGTGATAGTAATGTAAAGCCTTATCTATTTCACCCAGTACATAGTACGAATTAACATAATTTTCTGTATTCTTATATTGATCATTGTAATCCGCGGATTCCTCTCTGTCAACGTTTCCTTGTCCGTCACTTTCTATGAGCTTGATTAAAATAAGGATCAAACCTCTGAGCACGATACCAAGAACCCAGAGGATTAACAGTACTCGGAATACATGGTTCGACAGTAGCACATGAATGCTATCCGGCAACAACGATGATGAATGAAGCATCTCATTATTTATCTCCACGGCAGCCACTCTCCTCTCTTGCATCTCTCATATTTTGAATCACCCGGCCTTTGAGGTATTTTCCCTTAACCATTCCGGATGCTTCTCCCAAGTATTGTGTTCTACGTCAATTAGGAAGTTCTTTGTCAGGGTATTATATATCCGCGGAAGCCCCATCCCGTTCATACCAATAGATTCGGAAGTCATATAGGTGATGCAGTGCTTCTGCCAGTACTCCATCCAGATATCAAGAACTGATTTTCTGATACTTTCAATATGGTGGATATAGCCGTCTATATTGTACTCAGACATAAGCAGCTGCCAGGAGCGCCTGCCGAACTCTCCAGAGTTTCTTTCATTCAGAAATACCATGAGCTGACGGTAACAGGCCTGTCCGTCTGCGTCTCTATTAAATCGTAATGATCCGACGGTATTCCAATAAAGCACTTTACCGGCACAGTCTTTTATTTCTTTCAGTAGCTTTTCGTAAGGATTCTTATATTGTGTCTGCAAAAGCTCCCAAGGGATTTTCTCATCATTTGCTTTCTTTTTTGCAACAAGTCTCCGCAGGGATTCGACCTGTTCTTCGGCTTTAACATTTACGTTTGGAATATATGTAAGATTTCTTTTCATAAGCGTTCGCCCCTCTCGTTTTTGGTGCTTTCATTCTACAGCAATATGACGACCTTTGTTGCCAGCACGAAAAATGGAGTTACGTAAGTTCCTGTTGATATTGTGTATATGCAGTTACCATCAGTATTTCAGAAATTTACAAATTGAGCCAAAAATGCTTGTAAATAAAAATTTTTAAAAAATGGGACTCTGTATTTCTACAGAATCCCTAGATTGATTAGAAGAAAGATAACTGCCCATTTGCTCCTTCACAGTAAGAATAGTCAGCAGCACTTTCTACCTTTGGAGTTTCAATTTTTGCAGCAGGAACTTTGTAAGGTTTAAAGATACCTTCCCGGATCAGATCCTTAAAAAGCAGATCAAATTTCTCATTGATATACTCTCTCTCTTCTCCACGGGGATAAGCAAAGATGTCATTCCCGTCATCATCCGTTCCAAAGTTAGCCTCGGCATGTCCGCAGAGATAATCGTTTACTCCGGATAACCTGTCCTGTACATAGCAGGCAAAAGCCCTGGCAAAAAGCTCACAGCTGGAAGACCAGTATCCGTGTCCCGTCTTTGCTGTTTGGTTTCCGTACTTATAGGAATCCAGGTAATAGGATGTAAAGTTCTTTGTACCCTTTTGGAACCGTATGGCTTCCATCACATCAGTGAAAGACTTCGGAATATCCTTTCCTGTCTCTGTGGCAAATACTGATGAAGAGGTATAGATCTGCCCAATCATGTGATCTAAGGCATGTCCCCATTCGTGGGCCAGGCTTCCTGCTCCGCGGAGCTTGGTCAGGTTGATGACTTCCAGGTCCTGCTCATAATGAGCCAGGGCATTTCCGTGGCCCCTTGCACCAAATGCAATGGCTAATCCCTTTCTGGAAAGGGAAGGAAGGGAAATATCTTCTGCCCGGATCCCGACAGCCTTTGCCATGTCATAGAATGCATCATATGACATATCTAAAGAGGTCTGGCGTTCTTTTTCATTGGTCCAGTTGCCAAATTCACCTCCACGGATATGGAAGGTTTTAATAAAATCATCACCAGATACATGTCTGCTATGCCGGAAGTCATCCCCAGTTCTGTTCAGTGTGACAAACTGCGGAGGAATCCATGTGTTTTTCTTTTTGGCACTGGCTTTTTTAGCCTTTTTTGTCTCAGAGAGGTCAAACAGTTTTTTCTGCTCTTTGACACATTCCTCTTTGTTTTCGCTTAAAAAGACAATGTCATTGCCCCGTAAGACAAACCATGTCTGTTCTTTCGGGACGATCCCGTTGGTTGGGTGATAGAAGATCTTTCCATTAGGGAATTTCTGGACGACATAGAGTTTTCCCATGTTCTCTTCAATGACAAAGGTATCCCCGTCAACATAGAGGATCGGATATTCATGGTCCATGATCTCCTCTTCCGTCATTGCGAATCGTTCCTTGAACATTCTGGCTTTTAACTGTCGCAGTTTTATGTTGCGTCCGTAATTCAAGATGTTCTGGCCTTTGATGATCCCTCTGTAGCCATCTACGTAATCATAGTAGCGTCCACTTTTAAAAAGGATCATGGAAGTCATCCTGTCCACAAATACAGGAATATCGCTTTCTTCTTTGATGGATTCCGCAAGTCCTTTGATCTTACGGACACCATCGATGTAGGCTTCCGCGGAGATCTGTTCTTTGGGCTGCGGATGTACCCACTTGCGGACTTCATTTCTGAAATACACCACAAAACGGGGCATCCCGTCTGCAACTAAGGCTTTCATGTCCTCTTTCGGCCAGATACAGTCTTTTTTGACATACTTCTCTTTTTCGCCCTGTGTCATGCCATCCAAATCTTCGACCATCAGACCACGTTCTTTCCAAAGATCTTTTCTTGCGCCCCCGATTTTTTCTCCAAAATCATTAATCATAATAAATTCTCCTTTCGTTTTTCGTTTGAAAAAATATGAAGATTTGGTTAAAAAATAAAAAAGGCATTTTTGAGAAAAATAGCGTGTAGGACTGGATATTTGAAAAATTAGGCGTATAATTGTAGTATAAAAAAAGGGAGGAAAAGAAGTTGAAAAAATTACGTTTTGTATTATGCAGCTTGCTGGCATTCCTGCTCATAGCAACGTCAATTCCGGTAGTGACCGAAGCCGCTGCTAAGCCAGTATGTCAGAAAGCAACAACCCTGCATTACCAGTATAACGCAAGTGGTACGGTTACCATGGAGAGTCTGTATATTGGAAATTTATCCCGATCGGCTAAAGTATTTGGAATAAGATCCTCAAACAAAAATATCCAGGCAAAAGTGAATGGACTCTGCTACAACGCCATCTGGATTGACAGAAAAAATTCCAGTCACCATATCAAGGATGGAGAGAAAACAACTATCAGTTTTAAAGTTAAACAGAACGGAAAAACTTACAAACTTTCATCCAGAATCACTTTTAAACGGTTTGACCAGGTATTCAAAAGCTTTAAGATCGGAAATAAAGAGTATGCTTCTGATTTTGCAGGATACTGGGGAACTGAAGCACAGATAAAAGGTAAGACTGCAAAAATCCAGGTTGCACCTGCTGCCGGTTATAAGATTGATAAGATCGTTGCTTATTACTGGCATGGCGGAGAAAATGATGAAAGCAAGAAGATCAAAAATGGATCTAAGGTAGCATTAAAAGACTTAATGTTTATCTATGTGTACTACCATCCGGTCAAGACACCGGCATATTTCAATATCAAAAATATGGAAAATCCTAAAATGTCACCTTTTAATTACGAATTCCATATAAGAGTCAAGTAATCACTGAATTGTTAATGAATATCACGAGGAGAATGAATTATGAATAAATGGAAAATTCAAATAAAAAGACTTCATTAGTGTCGGTTGGAAAAGGCAATCCTAATAGCATGTAGGGATTCAGTGGTACAAGCAGCTTAGTAAGACATAAGTAAGTTTAAAAAAGAGAACCTGAACAGGGTTCTCTTTTTTGTGTCTATTTATTTTTTAAGATTCCTACTTGTCATCCTAAAAAACGGAATTGCGGAAGAACCTCAAAATCCGGACAGGTGGCTCAGGGAGCTCCTGAATAATCAATTTTCTTAGCAGATTACTCTTTTTTCTTCATATTCGAGAATCTTGTAGGCGTGTTTGTCATCCCATGCAATCCCGTGATCATAGATAACTCCGTCCTCTTCGCGTCTGACCATCAGATGATCCTCTGTCCCGTATTTCTCAAATACTACATTTTCTTTTAATGTGCCATCCGGATTTAAAAAACGATCGATACGATCCTCAATAAGAACGTAATACATTCCCAGACATACGATCCGGTTGAGCTCATGTAGATGGTACATTTTATCCAGGATCCTTGTGTCACTTTCTGTCAGCCGATCAAAGGTATCGATAGCATGCTCTCTGGATACATTTAATTTTGCCTTAAGGATTTCGAAGTGCCGGAGGGTACGAGCATATTCCTTTCCCCACTCGGAGTCATCTGTAGGTTCTGGCTTGTCGTCATACGAAATGAGCAGATGATTCTGTTTATTGATCACGTATATCTTCTCATCCTCAGGTTTATTCAGGTATTTCTGAATGCGTTTGATCAATACCTTTGCGGTTTCTACATAGTATACATACTCCGAGGATTCGAAAAAATCCTGTTTCATACTTTCCGGAATCGGAAACTTTTCTTCTTCCTCGTATTCATCCTCCTCTTCTCCGGTGTAATCCGGATATACTTCATGGAGATATTTTTCGGCAAGTTCTTCCTTAAATCCAACCTGTCTGTTTTTGATCTCTCTTTCGTTTTCATTAAAACTGAAAAGAAATTCATCTTCCTCCATATGCTTACTTTCTGTCAGGGAAATACAGAATAGGCTGTTATGGTTCTGCGGAGAGATAAGCCAGAACATTTTTTTGTCCTGTGCAGTACGCCTGATCAACTCTACTTCTTTCAGAAATCTGTTTTTGATTTTCACTTTCATAATGTATCCCTCTCTTTTCGTTTTTACTCAAAGTCATTGAGATTCAGGTACTCTTGTTTTTAAAATTTTATCATAATTTTCCGAACCTGTCTCATGTTTGGATGAAATTATGATACAGTCAAAAAACGCAAAATGATTTTGATACGAAAACTATAAAAAACCCAGATGAATTACCTTCATCTGAGTTTCTTGTCATACTGATTTTAACCTTCATGCCCCTGAGTTTCCATGATATATTCTTTTCCATCGATTGTGATAATTGTACATACATGACCCCCGCAGAACGCTGAACCAAAATGGTAATATACATCGCCAAAGCCTTTCTCGTAGTCATACTGCGGACCTACGAAACGGTATCTTGCAGTAAGTCCAAGATCTCTGGCTGCAAACAGAAGAGCCTCTGCTCCTGCGTTACACATTATCCCATCTGTCGTGTAGGTATAATTATCGTAGATATATTGTTCAATCGCTTTTAACTTTTCCATTACGGACATATCATTTGTCCATGCATTCTGCTCGATTTCATTGATCCATTGTCTTTCTTTTACAGCATCTTCATCAATGCTGATTACCGATACCTGACAGGTTCGGAGTAATGTGTTTTTGTAGTAAACACTGACTGGAAAAGTACCAGTTTGCAACTGATTATATATCTCTACTCTATGTTCCAAATACATTCCGGGTTCATAAGAAGTTTTTATATACGCAATCATATGTTTCCAGTCTGATACATAGTAATTAGACATATATTCCGTTCCATAACTCAAATGCAGGTTTGGGGTTTCGGGAGAACAAAGCTGCTGTGCCGTTCCATCTGCAATCTTATATGTAATGTCGGTTGGATTGATCGTGGATTTGGGTATTACACAAAGACATTCCATATCATCCCCTACTGTTACTGTTTTTGGAAAATACTTCATATCAAAAGTAACTCCCTGAGCTGTTACCATATCTGTTAGAGGTGTTGGTGTTGGAACAGTGGTTGGAGTCGGAGCGACTGGTATATTGATTGCAATTCCCTTCTTATTGTAAGAACCCCATTTTTTAGAAGAACGGTTATAAGCTCTTACTGTATAAACATATTTACTTCCGCCTATAAGTGGGTTTTTATTACTGGAATTATGCGTATAACTGGTTCTTCCTGCGCCCACAGTTGCAATTCCTTTCCAGGATTTGGCACCTGCCTGTTTATAATAGATCCGGTAATTTGTAGCATTTTTTGCTTTTTTCCAATAAACAGTTACATTGTTGCTTCCAGTTAATCTAACACGAGTGACAGTTACCTTACCCGGAGTTTTCACTCCTGCAGCCTGCGCTGATACAGACATTGTAAGGAGCATCAGAATAGTAAGGAAAGTTAAAAAGAGAGTACATCTTAAACGATTTTTTTTCATACTTTTTTCTTCTTTCGTTTTTATATTTTAAAGCCAGATATATCCCGTTTCATTACCGTTGATCACAAAATACGCCTTGTTCTCTTCCGGCTTAATGTAGACCTTAACATCTTTTAAGTCTTTCTCTTTCCTGCCCATTTCGCCAGTCCAGAGATTCTTGATATTTTCTAATACGTTTTTTGTGCTAAGTTCCTTTCCGAGATACTGAATATATATCTCCGCGGCACTCTCTTTCTTAGCTGTTCTTCTGGTCGCTGGTTTCTTCTCAACTGCTTTTACCGGTTTTTCGGATACTTTCTTTACGCTTTTTCTGGCAGTTGGCTTTTTTGCCGGAGTTTTGGTATCTTCTTTCGCTGGGGCTTTTTCTGTTATTGCTGTTTCCTTAACAGTATCTTTTGTTTCTTCTTGTGTAGCTTCCTTTACTTCAGGCGGGTTCATGAAATCGTCCTTAACGGTTTTTGTCTTTACAGACACTTCCGCAGCAGGAGACTTTGTAATCTCTGCATTGATTTTGTCTGTATCTTCAACAGGTATGTCAGTTTTTGTAGTTGCTTTTCTTCTTGCCATGGGATTTGTTTCCTTTCTTATATTGTTCCACTTAGAGGTAGTGGAGTTCTTGTTTTCTACAAAACAGTCTCTCTCCTCAATTTCTGCTAAAAGAAATCTCAAAGGAAGAATGCTTTTGTACGAAAAAATTTTACTTAAATAAAAGCGTATTATAGTCGTGTAACGGTGACGGGACTACTCCGTACCATTTAGTCGGAGCTGTATAGTTAGCCGGTTTCTTTGTCACATGGTATGACACGGAAATATGTCTACAGGTTGTAAGGTTGATAGTAGAACCATTTTTAATATTTTTGTTTTTATGTTTACCACCTTGAGTGTAAGAAATATTTATGGAATCAAGAACAATGCCAGGTGCCGTTTTTACATATACTTTTTTCTTGCCTTTTAATTTATTGGCGTTTACATACATATATCCGTTAAAATACTGGGCGTAATCTTCTGATCCTACGGTAAACTTAGCAAAAGGAGACTTTCTCTCAGCTATATTGATTCGGCAGGACAATTTATATGTTTTACCGTTCTGTGTGACCCTGAATGAAATTGTAGAAGCGGCACCGACAAGGTTCTTCTGACACTGAGACGGATTAGCCATGGAAAGCTCCAGAGCATTCATGCCCTCTCTTTTTGTGGCTTTTATGTTTTTATTTGATGACTTAATATTGGTAATTTTTGCATTAGGACTCAGATTCTTGATGAAAATATAGCAGTCTGGAAGTCCAAAAATATTCTTAGGCTCATCTCCTACATTTGGTCCCCCAAAAGAAGCAACTACATATACAGTTTGTTTTGCGACGCAGCTTGGAGCTTTTGCCTTTACCGCCGCCTGTACTTCAACAGATGAATTTACCTGCACTGGGAGCCCTGAGACAGTTGGGCAAAAACTTGTAATAACCAGTGATGCGGCAAGTATCTTAGCAAATTTCTTCATTTTCTTATTTATGTTCATATTGATTTCCTCCTTACGTTTTGTTATGAAATGCTTATCTTAATGACATTGCTCATTAAAGAGTGCTATTTTTTATATTTTTTAAAGAAAATATTTCTCAGTTTTATTAATTTCTCCTTCATGGGATACTGCTGCCAAGCTATTTTCTTCTCTGTCATAGTAGTAAACAAACTCTGACAGTACGCAAAAATCAAAATTACCACGATTAAACTGCTGCATCATTTCGTCTAACATCATTCTAATTTCTTTTTCGCTTTTTCCATCCGCCTTATTTTGTACTTCTGATTCTGTAGCAATATAAGCTTCATCGACATTTTTTAAAATGATATATAAGTTACAGTTTTTACTCTCAGCAAATTGCTTGAGGACATCTGGATACAGAAATGCAAGTGCTGACGTACATTCATATCCTTTTGACATTATTCTATATGTGTCTTTGAAATTATCGCTTATTCTTTTGCTCGTGATTGTTGCTGGAAACTTATCTTTCATTTTTTTAATGACATAATCATATAATTCATTTACATCAATGCTTGCCGCTTTTAAATCTTTATATGTAACCTCAGGATGTAAAAGATATTCGATTTCAGTATTATCATGATAAAACAGAATTGACATATCAAGTATTGATTTTGATGCATTCACATCCAAATCGTTATCCGGCCAATCAGAATATTTAAGAACACATCTGATATTTTCCATTTCCATTCGTCTGAACTCAATCTCATTTGAAGCAATTTCTTCTAACGAAAAATAGTCAACGCAAGACCCTTCATGTACAACAGGACATACAATACGTGCATTAAAAAAAAACTCATTGGCTGCAGCATCTATTGCATCATCTATCGTTAATTCTTCATCGTGATGCTGTTCATACAAATTTGACAAATTGATTGTTCCATACCACCCATCATCTGTTGTCACCTGCAATATTATGTTACAAGTGTCATTATCTTGAGCTTTGATATTCCAGTCTAAATATCGTTCTTTAAGTCCGTTAATTACAGTTTTTTGAAAATCTAACACTTCTTTATCCATTTGTCTTTACCTTTCTCTGTCATTTTTTAAATTCTGGCTATCATTATAGGGAAGTCTTGGAAGTTCCAGTCGACAGGGGGGGAGTGCTCTATTCTCCTTTAATCATTATCCAAAAAGAATCCTGTTTTGATAAACGCTGTATTTGTAGCACCGGGAAACGAACTGGGAAAATTTCAATTCGCATTCAAACTTAAAATTTTCTTTAATTCAATTTATCATCTTAGTTGCAAAACTTAACAGTTTACCATATAGATTAGAGGTTCCTCTGTGAATAAATCGGATTTATCTATTGTTTTGTCAATTATTCTAAAATTATTGTATTCCTTGCGCTAAACTTTGTCAATAAGTTGCCAAAAGTAAACACAACTCACATATATCCGGGATATACTTTGGGAATTTATATAATCAAAAATTCTGTGATTGTATGGAGTGTTTCCAGGGGAAACGAGGTGACCAGCAAAATTTAGAATTAATAAGTATCATATTATTCGATAATATCATTGACAGCGAAAAATATGAGAATTATAATAATGTCAAATGATATAAACCATTTATGCCATAAATGCAAACTCTCCACGGAGCCAGTATAAACAATCGGAAAGGAGGAAATAAGTTTGACCTCAAAAATATATACTATTACCGCTGCATTTGATGCCGCAGAGTTAAAAAAACAGAATGTTCTGGGAAAGAAAATTGCAGAATCACGTGTTTCTTCCGGAATGAGCCAGAAGGAACTGGCAGGAAAATTGGCATCTTATAATATTTCTATCTCTCCTGCTTCTATCAGTAAATGGGAAAAGGGGGCTGCCCTTCCAAACCCGTATCAGCTTCTGGCTTTAAGCCATATTTTCGGGATCAATGATATGCTGAAGTATTTTACCGGATGCAGCCCGGAACCACAGGACTACACTCCGGAGCTGAGCCAGAAAGGACTGAATCTGTTGCAGATGTTTAAGGAAATGCTGATTGCTTCCGGAAAATATGCACCACATACCCGCCGCAGCATGCCAGCTACAGTTCCGGTAAAGGTGTTTCTGACACCCGCCGCAGCCGGAAGCGGATCATTCTTGAACGGCGAGGACTATGAGATGATCGACTTTAACCCAAACAATGTCCCGGAAGGCACTGACTTTGGTATCCGCGTTTCCGGGGACAGCATGCTTCCGCGGTATGTATCCGGCCAGATCGTGTTCGTGGAACAGTGTAAGGAACTGTACCCGGGGGAGATCGGTGTGTTTGTACATAACGGAAACGCATATATCAAGCAATATCAGGAAACAATGCAGAAAGACACCTATCCGAAGATCACCCTGTTTTCCCTTAACCGGGATCTGGCAGACTGTGATGTTCATGTAAAGCCTGACGATGATCTGTTCATTGTAGGCCGGGTATTAAGCTGATTTATTTAGGAGTGGATACGAATGAAGAAAAATAGTGAAAAAGTATACGTTAAGGTGACTTCCGAGTTTGACTCTACTGGATATATGCAACCCACCTCCATCACCTGGTCGGACGGACGCACTTTTTCCATTGAACAGGTACGGGATTACAGCCCTGCCGGAACTGTGGATTTCCGCGGAGACTGCTTCACAGTCCTGATCAATGGCCAGGAAAAGCATCTGTTTTTTGAGCGTATCGATCCGCGGTTTGCCGGAAGGATCGGCCGCTGGTTCGTAGAGACAGCATAAGGAGGGAAGTAATTTGAGGACATACCTTGCGATCGACCTGAAAAGTTATTATGCCTCCGCGGAATGTGCTGCCAGACATCTTGACCCTTTGACTACAAACCTGGTCGTAGCAGATTCCAGCAGGACGGAGAAAACCATCTGTCTGGCAGTTTCCCCATCCCTGAAAGCATACGGGATCCCGGGAAGAGCCAGGCTGTTTGAGGTTGTGCAGAAAGTACGGGAAGTCAATGTGGAAAGGCTGAACAATGCGGTAAGATTAAAGAAAGCGTTGATAAAGGACGGAAAGCCCAGCTTATCTTCCGCTTCCTATGATTCCCTTGCTATTGCAGCAGATCCATCATTAAAAGTAGGCTATCTGGTCGCCCCTCCGCGGATGCAGTATTATGAGAAACTGTCCCGGCAGATCTATGGGATCTACCTGAAGTTTGTGGCTGCGGAGGATATCGTGGTATACAGTATTGATGAGGTGTTTATCGATGTGACTTCCTACCTCTCCCATTATAAGATGACCGCACATGACCTTGCAAAGACCATGATCCGGGAGGTCTTGTATGCGACCGGGATCACTGCTACTGCCGGGATCGGAACAAACCTGTATCTGGCAAAGCTGGCAATGGATATTGTGGCAAAACATACGGAGCCGGATCAGGATGGGGTGCGTATCGCAGAGCTTGACGAGGACTCTTTCCGTTATCTGCTCTGGGATCATAAGCCTCTCACAGATTTCTGGCAGACCGGTCCGGGAACGGTGAGGAAACTAAATAAAATAGGGATCCATACTATGGGTGAGCTGGCACAGTACAGCACACATTCCCAGGATTATCTCTACCAGGTATTTGGGATTGATGCAGAGATCCTTATCGACCATGCATGGGGACTGGAGCCGTGCGGGATCAGAGAGATAAAAAACTATAAGCCATCCCTGAACAGCATATCGGAAGGCCAGGTACTCTCCTGCCCTTATGAGTACAGCAAAGCCCGGATCATCGTTATGGAGATGACGGACAGCCTGGTACTCCAGCTTACGGACAAACATCTGGTAACAGACAGCTTAACGCTGGATGTGGGATACGACAGGGAAAACTGTGACAAAGGTATCTATAAAGGGACGGTACACATTGACCACTACGGCAGGGCTGTTCCCAAAGGGGCACATGGTTCTGTAAAGCTGGACAATCCTACAAATCTTGGAAGCATCCTGATCTCTTCCGCTACAGCACTGTTTGACCGGATCACAGACCAAAAACTTACTATCCGCAGGATCACCTTATCTGCAAACCGGGTGACGCAGGATGAGGGCTTCTTCCAGGTCGACCTTTTTACAGACACGAAAAAATTAGAGAAAGAAAAACAGCTTCAGGAAGCGATGTTGGGGATCAAGAAAAAGTTCGGAAAAAATGCAGTCCTGCGCGGGACCAACTATTTAGACGGGGCTACCATGCGGGAGCGCAATGAGCAGATTGGCGGACACAAAGCGAAATAGATGAGGAGCGAAATCTGGAGGTAAGTTTATGGATTACAAAAATACTGTGGAAGGCAAAGAGGTCCAGAAAAAATACAGAGACATCCTATATTCATCCCGTCCAGAAATTCCTCCGGGACATACAAGGATGGACATCAACAACAGGGCAAAGATCTTCTCTCCTTTTGCGGCTCTCCGCGGATACGAGGAAGAGATCCGCTCTGAAGGCAGGGATCATCTGAAAGGCAGCAGGATTGAGTTATCCGATGAGGAGCAGGGAAAATTATCGGAACAGTTACAGAAAGTAACAAAGGGAATGCGGGTTGTCATTCGGTATTTTAAGGAGGGTTTTTATGAAGACATTGAAGGAGTGGTTCTTCGCATTGATCCTATTGAGCAGGTAGTTTATCTGCAGGCCGCGGAGGTTGGGGCTTTGGAGAAGGATATTCCTATAGAGATTTTGTTTTGGGATATTCTTGTATTAAAAATCAAATAGAGATATTTTCTGACAGCCCATGTCCTCATAAGGCTATATATCTATTTTTGTATTACCACTCTTACGGTATATTTTCATATATACAGGTAAATGGTATGAATGTACTTATGAGATTACCAACGCCCGGTTATTTGGCATGCCGATGGCATTCGATGATGGTAAGTGAAAATATGGAGTTGTTGGACTCTTTGGCCTTATCATTATAAGCTGCGGATTCGTTTTGTACAATAAATCAAAGAAAAAGTACAAGCAGGAAAGATAATATATAAAAGAAAAAAGAAGGGGCTGTTGCGCTAAGTTTTGAATGGTATTATAATATGCGTATAATAATGTTGACGGAGAGTAATGCTATGGATACAAAATATCAGGATTATTTAGGTATATTTTTTACTAGAAATCCATATATAAAAGAAATTTTACTGCCGCATAATCATACGATTAATAAATATACATTTTTACAAAAAACATACCCATTATTAACTTTTTCGGGTGAATATTTAAAAAATAATTTTAATTTAATGTTTGATTGTACAAACAATGTATTAAGCCAAGTAGTAGAAGAGAATATGTTTGATTGTGACATGCAAGAGTTATATGATCAAATAACCTCAAAAATATCCGAACAAAAAAATAATTTTGTTGTTAATTCCAGATTTACTTTTAAAGTAATTTTAGAAACTTTAATACAAATATCAGTTTTGTTTGAGAATATATATTTAGCTGATAGATCAAATGAAAATACAATAAAATATAAAGTATCTTCATTTTCAATTGATCATATACTGGCAATAATAGAAATGAAATGTCATATTGGCGGTATACAATTTGGGCCTGATCTGCTTACAGGAATGATTGAAGATATGAAAGGTGTATACAATAATTTTAGTAATAATATGAACCAATTCATTGAACAGTTCAAATATAAGTATGATGAGCATGCTTCATTTGGGTTTTCACGAGAATATAAATTAGATGAAATAAAAAAAACATTTTTAATGTTATATTTCGAGATATTACTTTTAACAGCCAACACATACAATGAGTACATAAAGGAGCAGTATAGTAATGGAAAATGGTGAGAGAGTAGAGTTCATATACACTATTTCAAAAAATGCTTTTAATTTAATAAGAAACGGAGACGCATCTTTACAGAGCGGTGGAGTTCGTGCATTAGATGGTTCTTTTATTGAATTAGCAACACCGGGTGCACAAGATGTTATAAATGATGTCCCACACTTTCTTATACCAGGAACCTTTTTTACTGGAATAACAATGATTTCTTCAATTGTAGGAAATATACAAAATGTTTGTATACAACAAGGAGTAAATGAAGCTAATAGGAAATTAGATGCTTTGCTTGTAGGACAAAATAATATTTTAAACAATTTGTATAATATACAAGAACTACAACTGACCAATTTAGCTCTTGGACTTATAAATGTTGGAGTTTCGTTAGAATACCTTCCTAAAATAGAACAACAAATTAATGAGATTAATAATACTTTAAATGAATTAAAAGTCCATATAGAAAGACAGGAAATCCACCAGTGTATAAGAGAGTATAATAAATACTCTTCTTCTATGCTTAACTGCCTTGATAAAATGACTGATGGAGAAGCTATTGATCCTGATAAATTAAGCGAAGTAGAAGCTTATTTAAAAAGTATTATATTACAATTTAATAATCATGATATAGACGGAACTATTGCATGTAAGATAATATTTGGACTTATCCCTTCCTATGTCCAAGTTGTTAAAATGTATTCTTCTAATTATTATTGGAAACATAAAAGAAATCCAAATGTATACACTAAATGCATTGAAGTATTAAAGGCTATGAACCAGGATGCATTTTGTGAGTCATTAAAGAAATATTTATTAATTAATTGCCCTAACCTTACTATGGAAGAAAAATATAAAAGCCTATCAGGAATCACGACTTCTATAGAAAATAGCATTGGAAATCTTGAATTTGAAAAAATTATATGGAAGATGTTTCCGCAGAAGGTTTATAACAAGCTGGATGAAGTAGCAACAAACATAATAAGATCAGAAGATGCTATGATTAAATGTGATGAGAATAGAGTATATATTCCAATTAATACAGACAATATGTTTAAAGTAAGAGAATGTATTGACAATGATAAATAGGGGGCTGTTGCAAAATAGATGGCTGCATTTTCATGCCCAACAGCAGAAAACGGACTCCGAAGAGTCCGCAATCCATGGTATAATTAAGTATGACCAAATACATAAAATACCATAAAAACTATACCGAATTCGGCGAGCCTTATCAACTGGTTTTGCCATTAAATATGGAAGATCTGGTTCCTGATGATGATTCTGTTCGACTGTTGAGCTACAAATTGGAGGATTTAGATTACAGATTGCTGTATCAGGCGTACTCTGTCAAAGGCAGAAATCCGATAGTGGATCCAAAGACCTGTTGACTTACACTCTCTTTTGACCCACTATTATTTCCTAAAGCAGCTGTCAAGGCATCATTTTCGTTTGATAGGAATTAGCCTGGACAGCCACTTTAGGAAATAATTAGCAGCGGTAGCCAGGCCATAAGGTCAATTTATACCATGGGTCAGTTTTAAGCGTTAAACCTGGATCAGTTTTAAGTGTAAATCAACAAGACCATGTTCAAGGTCCAGATCTATTTTCAGTAAAAGAAACCGCATAAAAAGACGAAAAACTGATAGCTTTATAGAGCATCGCTCAATCATCTAATCTGATGATTTTGCGACATCCCCCTTCTATATGCCTTATCTTTTTAGTTATTTGGAACCCATGTCGCGGTAAAAGTTTCATCCCCATAAGCTGTTAAATAATGGTACTTTTTATTATAAAGAAGCCATCCATCAAATTTATAGCCTTCGCGAATAGGTGTTGGAAATACGTCATAAATACTAACATGTGCTTGTTCAAGAGGAAATTGAAATGATTTTATTGACGAACCATCATTAAATTTCCCTCCGTTTGCATCAATAGTAAATGTACATTTTTTATCAGGACCATTAGAGAACGTTTGAACCCAATGACCTTCATAGTAACCGACTCCAATATGTGTATTACTTTTTGATAAAATTGCAATTTTATGACCAAGACTATCCATCCAAGCTTTCATAACCTCTGCTGCATTTGTTGTCCCCATTCCAATATTTTCCCCTGATGGACATCCTACTCCTGCCTGTGAAATAGCGGTATCAAAGGAAGTCCCATCTGGCCGTCTATGCGAAAACTTAACCGCAATTTCCTTAGCCCTTACCATCGCGGCCTTTTCAAGTCTTAAATCATACTTGTACGGCTGTAAACCAGCTTTCATTCTTTCTGTATTTACAAGCTTGAATACTTCCTGTGCTTTCTGTTCTGGTGTAGCATGGTCAACTTCATCATCTGGGTCAGGAGTATCTGTTGGCTCTGGCGTTATTGTTGGTCTAACTTCGCCGCTGTCTTTCACATAAATGCTTACTCCTGTTTTATTCATAACTCCATATGTCTTAGTGCTGCTGGAATAACCTCTTACAGAGTAATAGTTTGTGCAGTTTACGCATGGATTTACGTCAACGAAAGATGAGGTGTCTTTGACTGTGATAATCTTACTCCATTTATCGCCTGCTTTGATTTTGGAATAAATGGCATATTTGTCTGCACCGCTTACTTTGTTCCATGTAAGTTTGACTGTTGTTCCTTCAATCTTAGATTCAATCCCGGTTACCATCTTTAATGATGCAGTTACGGTCAGTCCTTTTGTATTGTAGCTTCCATACTTCTTCGTATTTTTATTGTAGGCTTTGACAGTGTACTGGTATTTTTGTCCTACAACAATTGGATACTTCCTGGAAGATGTATGGGTGTAAGTGGATTTGGTACTACTAAGCGTTTTTAATTTAATCCATTTACTGTTTCCAGCTTCTTTGTAATATACAATATAGCTTGTAGCATCTGAAGATTTTTTCCACCTGATGTTGATCTTGTTGTAATCAACAGCCGTGATTTTTGTAAGCTTTACTGCTCCTGGTTTAGCAGCTGCCTGAATGGATGCCGGCATCAGCAGTATGACTGCCAGCATCAGCATTGCCAGGAATGTAATTCTTTTTCTTTTCATAAAATTGAATCCTCCCTTTATTGTGCGTTTTCCAATTCCTTCTCGATCCATGTCATGATCACATCGACAAGATACTCCTGCTGCACCTGACTCAACTCCCGGCCGGGTTGTATCTTGTGCCATTTGCGGATGCATTCCCGACAGCAGGTCGCAGTGGCATGCTGTGCGATAAATACCGGATGTCCACGCATGGGTGTCTGCTTCCCATCATTTGGGATATATGCAGGGGCTTCCCGTTTTGCAATGAAATCTTCTGCGTGTTTCCGGATTGTATCCAGTCCTTTTTCATGAATGTAATCAATATCTTTCTGCTTAAGATGAAATCTGCTTCGAAACCTGGAATTGCCAAGTCTCTCAAACAGCTGTTTATACCATTCTTCTTTTGTCAATAGAACTCACCACTTTCCATTATGAAAACAGACTCTGCTGCTCATATTCTGCCTGTCGGTTAAGCAGAGCAGGCGTTTGATATAAAAGCGCAGACATCTTGTTGTTGTCGAACCAGTCTGCAATTTGTCCCCTTTCCAGGATCAAAGGCATACGATCATGGACTTTTTTCATAGAACTATTAGCTGTGGTAGTCAGGATCACAAATCTTCGTTCATTCTCAAACCAGTCACAGAACCCTGCCATGTACAGCACAGAGGAATCCGGTCTGGTAAAGGTACTCTTTTCTTTCAGGGAGTTCCATTCGTAGAACCCGCCTGCCGGAATCAACAGCCGGTGATATAAGATTCCGTTCTGAAAGGAAGGTTTATCCATGACGGTTTCCACCCTTGCATTGATGACCGGATTTTTACCTTTTGACAGGGGATATCCCCATCTGCATATACCCAGTGCCAGTCCATGTTCTGACTGTCCAATGACCGGTGCGACATCAGTCGGACGGATATCTCCTTGTGTCAGCCGGATCCTCCCATCTATGTTCTGTACCACTCTGGAAATCTTCTCCATCATATCGGGATCTATATAATATCTGCTGCACATATTCTCTCCTATTTTAGAATCTTTCTTATCTGCATATCCTTAGCTTCCGGATAAAGCTGCTTCATATGATCAACAATTTTTCCCCAGGATGCCTGTGGATCTTCCTTATAGCAGGAAGTGACATGATCATATCCATAAATGTGTTCCGGAGAAGAATACACAGCCACATCCCAGCCGTACTCCACGCCTTTTTGATTGATCCTTTTCCGAAAGTCGCAGTTACACAGATATGTCTGCATCATAAGGCTGGTAATGGCTCCGTCAAATCCCTTTTCGCCATCTTTTCCAAATCCAGCCAATTTTTTCAATTCGTAGGAGTAGATTTCTGCATCATTTTCCATAAAATGGTCCATAATCTTTTTGTGCTTGATCGGTGCTTTTTCATCCTCAAACAGAGCATCAAAATCATAGCCGTCCCTGCGGTAGTTGGCAAATACCGGCAGCCATTTTTTGGAAATAAACCCGGCTTTTTGGCAAAGAATTTTCCGTAAAGAACATCATGTCTTTTTGCAATGGCAATCCTCCATCTCCATGGATCCCTCACCGAATCATCAGACCACCAATATTCTGCCACTGTTCGTTCCTCCAGAGAAAACCCCGGAATTTCATTCTTAAAAAGAGGAAGAAAACCAACCCGGTTGATATATTCGACGGCTTCATCCACATCGTGGATGCATTTCGGATCATCCCATTTTACTCCATGAATGATCCATTCCCCTGCTTCATTTCCCATGACTTTCTCCTTTCTGTATTTTGCTGTCTTAAGTATACCACACATTAAAAGGGTAAGACAAAGATATATATATTTTTATCGAATAAATTAATGACATTTAACGGTGCTTTTTTATTAACATCTTGAAGACAGCGGTTTTGACCGGGTTTTGGTAGTGGAGAAGAGATTATTACAGAAATTCTGAAGATCCATGACAGAAATGTTATTGATATCCTTCTGTCCAAGTTCAGGAATGATATAGCTGTAGATCAAGGTATGATATTTGCAGAACGTGGACTTTTTGATCTGCGGTTTTAAAGAATAAATCCATTCGATGGCAACAGCCTCCGCGGAATCTCTTTTGGGGACATTTTTCTTTAACTTTTCCGGATCCATTCCATCTGCTGCTTCGTCTCTCTTTTTCTTTGCTTCCTCATAGGTAAGAGCGTAGACATATCCATATACAGCTTTTCCGGTCTCCGTCCTTCCCTTGATGTACCTTCCTTCCCAGCGCCCGTCTTTCTCTGGTAGATGTTTTTTCTTTTTCGCGGCATAATAATAGATCTCCTTTCGTATTTTGGGTATATAAAAAACACCGGAACCATTGTTCCGATGCTCTTTATCATAAGTTGATCCTGGCGATATAAAGTCTTTAATTGCTTGAGCCTGTCATCTGTCTTTGGGGCATAGGAAATCCTGTCCACTATATTTCAAGTGAAACAGGCAGATTATGTCCACTTCATACTCCAAACGCGGCAGTGCGACGATTTAGATATTCTGCTTTTGTATAATGTCTATTATACGACATTACTGGTGTTGGGGAAATATGTTCAGAATAAACTGCCGCAAGGATCATTCTGAAAAAAGAAATCCTGCGGAGGAGACATCGTTAGACACCAGATGGCGGCAGACCCCACATGGAACACCTGCAAAAAAACCTGCTTTCTGAAGATGTGGAGAATACAGGATCTCTGAGTCTGTGCAGTAATGCTCCAAAAGCGACTGGAATAGCTCCGTGTTCTCATCTAATTGTTTCTTATCCTCTGCGAAAATTACTGCGGTTGTAGTCACAGAAAAGAAATGATTTTTCATTACTGAAAAAGATTCGTCTGTCCGGCTGTCAGGAAGATCATACCCTTTCTGTTTCCAGGACTTTCGCCCTTTTCTTTCTGCCGTATGACCGTCCATTCCATCACAGTGCATACTGATGATGGTAGAGAAATCCAGATCCATCAGCTCTGAAATTATACTTTCTGAAAGCGAAAATGGTTCGACCTTTAAGACTCTTGCGTACATATCCCCCACTCTCGCATGATCCTCGAAGTACTCCAGCGTTTTGGGAACCAGAAATTCCCTCGATCTCATTCCTTTTACACGCATACATTTCCAGAATGATTCCGATGTCAGATCCTCTTCCAGCCGCAAAGCCCACCACATATTCTCATCGACGGAAAGAGTCGGCTCCATATGATAAGTGTCATATAAAACAGAAAAGATCTGCGTAAGAGGTACGATATTCGCACCGTATTCCATGATCTTTGTGCTAATGTTATTAAAAATCTGCCTGGCAGTGTCAATACCGTCCGCTTCTGCTGATACAATGAAAAACTTATAAAGCAGCTGTACGGATTCCTCCGCGACAACATTCCTGCAGTACGCTGTCTGCTGTATATGTATCCTGGTGCCAAACGAAACCAAAAGATTTAAAAACATCTTTTTGACATCCGCGGACCTTTGTGTATCCGGTACTGCATACATTTTGGCATAGGTCTGATCTGTCAGTCTTATGATACCGTTTTTGTAGGCTTTCTGATAGGGGAAACAGTCTTTCTCTGACTGCACCTGCTCTTGTGCAGCTGTCTGTTTCTTTTTGGTGGAAGAATGTAATATTCTCATTTACGGTACTCCTTTCCATGATCTTTTTGATAAACAAGCAAAAACTCCTGTCTGTTTTTTTAGCATAAAAAAGTTTTTTTTGATTCTTATACGACAAAAAAGACAGCCGAAGCTGTCTTATGCAAAAGAAAACTGTCCGTTTTGCTGCTGGGATACCTGTACAAAAGGAACCCTGTCATGCTGGTACAGATAAGGGCAGTTAGCAGAAACGATCGCCTTACTCATGGATGGCACGACCGCATTCCCGATCTTGGCTACCTGTTCCGAAGTGGGGATACGGTGCCACCTGGAATCATGCGAAATATCGTAATCATCCGGGAACCCATTCCCCCGTTTTAATTCCTCCACGGAAAGCATCCGCAGATGGATATCCAAAAGCACTCTTCCGTCATGCAGCACAGTAATGAGGGAAAAACGTTCCTTGGTCACGATGGTCCTGAGCGGTTTGTCTATGCTCTGGCCGATATCGGATCCATAATAGAGCATCAGGAACTGACTGACCTGATGTGCCCGCTCAAGAACAGCCCTGTCTGCCTGGTTCAAGGAACCTTTATCTGTTGTTTTTACTGAAACCAGGCCAAAGTGTCCCGGGCTGGTGGTAATGGTGTGGAGAGGCTCCTTAATCGACTGCCCGATCCCGCTCTTGTAGAATTTGGTCAGAAACTGTTCTATCTGCATGGTCTTTGTGCTTACCAGTCCCATTCCCAGTTTCCTGGTCATGGTAGGGAGCGGTTCGTTTACTGACTGTCCGCGGAATCCGTCCCCGGAATGATTGACATGGACAATGAACGGCTCCTCTCCGTTTAAGACATATTTCCTGATCCCCATGGCAATCCGCCTCTGCGTGTTTTCTGCCAATGGTTTTTTACGGTCAAAGATCGACTGCCCGTAATTATCCAGATCAAGAATGGAGGATGCCGGAATCCACGCAGGAAGACCAACCCCATCTTTGCTGTTGGTGGGTTTTGGCCATCGTATCGCACGGTGGTCGCTTCGGATCACTGCATACCAACGCTTTCTTGTGGTCGGGGCACCGTAGTCTGCGGCGCAAAGCTCCCGGCTGTCGAAATCATAGCCTAAGCACTTTGTGTACCCGTCTCTTACTACCTGGCACTTATCACAGAACCTCCTGCATTCCGCTGGGGCATCTGCAATCCGGCCGTCCGGTTCCAGATTTCCATGGGACATATGGGCTACAAAACATCTGTAGCAGATACCGGTAAGACTTTTTACCGGCTGTCCAAAACCGGGAACATCTTCCCTGTCCTCGATCGGACACCAGCCCTGGATCTCTGCCACGTTCTCCATACAGATCACCTCCGGATGGATCTGTGCTGCATGGAAATATACCGCATACGGGAGCATCCGTATTCCCTGTTTCCTTGGAGTCTTTCCTTTCGCTTTGCTGAAATGGGTGCAGTCCGGTGATGCCCAGATCAGGGATACCTTTCTTCCGGCAACAAACCGTTCCACTTCAGAGGTAAAGATATCTTCCGTCATATGGTATGTCGATGGATGGTTCCTGGAATGAAGCCGGATCGCTGTCTGGTCATGGTTTACGGCAAAATCCACCTTTACGCCAAATTCTTCGATCCCGACACTTGCACCTCCTGCTCCGCAGAAAAAATCCCCAACCAATCCTCTTTCGTTTTTGTCTTGCATATCTGTTTCTCCTTTCGCTTTTGTCTTGCAATGGAAAAATGAAGAATAGCAGGGAAAACAAAAATTTCATCTTTTCTTTGGTTTCATCATTTTTTTTACAGCAAACAAACGAAAGGAGAAAAAGATGAAGACAACAAAGCAAATATATCTCTTGATGGAAAAGAAAGGAAGGGAGCTTGCAGCACTGGCGGAAGGACTGGATAAGATCATTGTAACGGAGGAAACCCTGAGAAATATGTTTGATGGGAAAGAAACGGATTCCGTTAATGCATCACCCATTCTGGAGAAAGGGGTTTCCGTTCAGGTTGGAGACAAGATAAAAGATTATCTGATCTTTGAGGTCATGGACAGGGAAGAAGATTCGTTTAAGATCCACTGCGAATCCTATCAGGAATATTGTGGAAAAGAAAAGATACTTCCGGCAGCTACTCCTCTCTGGGCTTATACTGCGGATATTTCCGTATCCTTTGGAGAGGAGATATCCATTTCTGCAGAATCGTTTGATAATGCATTTGTCAGTGTCTACCGGAAGCAGAAGTTATTTGAGAAGGCAGACCAGTATATGCGGGAGAATGTGGAGCCAGGTACACAGAATATCATTGGATTCATCCGTGTGATGGCATTCATTAATTATCTGAGCGAGCATCCTGAGCTTAAGGAAATGGAAAACAAAGCAGACGTAGGGAAAAGCAGGAAAAAGATTTCCGCGGATAAGCAACCGGCCAGGAAATCCCCACGTGTCATTTCGCTTAACGGCATCCGGGTCATTTCCTCAAATGAAAAACTGACGAGGAAACTCCGCAGCAAAACCCGCCAGAGACTGACGGAAGCCTGGTGCGTCCGCGGACATTGCAGACACTATAAGACTGGAAAGACAGTCTATATTAAACCATACATGAAAGGACATGGAAAAACGGTTCCAAAAGAGTATAAGCTGTCTTAAGAAAACCCCACTGCCTGCTATGCGGTGGGGCTTTTGGCTACAAAGTCTCTGCTCTTTTTAATATCAATTCCACGTCTTCAGGTTCCAGGATATTTAAGTGTGCCAGGTTGTTTCTGGCATCCCGGAACCGTTCCAGCTCCGGGTATTCACTGCTGTCTGCCAGCGTGATATTCCCGTTCCCGACCAGATAGACTAACATTCCGATCTCCACATCTTCCGGGGAAATGATATCCTGCCCGTTTGGATTGCTGAGAGGAAGTGCTTTTTGGATATAGCTGCTGTATTTTTTGATAAAATAACTGCGGTATCGTTCGATGACCGGGAATACAGCCTTTAACTGCGTTTCCCATATCAGCGATCTCAGATCATCCAGCCGTAAGTAGGAATACCTTTCCCCGTCACTGCGGTATTCTGTGGAAATGATCTGTTTCAGTGTATTTTTGGGATCCTTTAAGAATCTCACGCCTTTCTGGATGCATGCCGCACAAAGCTCTATGTCATCCCTGCAGACGGTGGAAACAAGTTCAGCCAGATAGGGACGGAGATATTCGCGGCAGGTATTACTGTCACTTGTAGCCAGCGCACAGAAAGCGAAACGGTCATAGGCTGTGATGGCCTGGTCAAAGACCAGTTTCTGGATCCCTTTTGGGGATCTTCCATAAAAACCATGGACTTCCAGTATGAAGATGGCAGGAGTCTTGTCCTTTACATTTTTATTATATTCTGTCGCAAAATCCAGCCATTCCTCACAACGGTCCTGCGGGATGTCATGTACCCAGATATACCGGTCATTCAGTACGATATCCTGGCATTTCCCCAAAAACTCGGCATAGGAGATCCCATACCGGTAGGAGGATCTTTTTTTCCTCCTGCAGTAATTATTTAAAAGGAACAGTCCCGGTTCCTCCTTTGGGCATTCTACATACTCAAAAGCGTTTTTGTAATTCTCCTGTTTCAGCTGCTCTTCTACCATATCCAAGAGCGTGTTTTTCCACGGCACGTTTTCCGGCAGGGAGAGGAGGACACTCTTCCCCTCCGCAGCCGCCTTTACGATATCTTCCTCAAACTTATGTGCCTTTATGATATGTGTCCACCAAACTTTATCCAGCATGTCAGTCCTCCATGTACTTTTCCAGTTCATTGTCAATATGTTCCGGAGTCCCCATCATCTGACAAAAACTGTGACGGGCAAAACGGTACCGTCCGTCACCGGTATGCTGCAGGACGTTCAGCTCACACATCTCTTCCATCAGGGCATCAATCTTTTCTTCCCCAAGGGCTGTGAGTTTTTTGATGCAGTAGGTATCCGCCAGCTCCAGCAGTTTCCGGGCATCACACCCGGAGGAGGACTTGTCGTTATGGTAGTGATAGGCGACAAGCAGGGCGATGATATAGTAAAAGTCATCATTTCCGATCTTTAAGGTGATCGAGAATTTGTTATAAATGTCATTCTGCAGGGACTGCTCTGCCAGGACTTTTTTGATATGTTCTTTCCTTACATAGTAGGGAGGAGTTTCACTTTCAGAGTACCCGGCATAATCCCGTTTCATGGTCTCGATCATTTTCGTGCAGTATAACTGCAACAGACCCGGGAAGTAATTGGTCGTGCCAAAGATGGTGGAGACCAGGACTTCCGTCTCACTGTCTTTCGGGAAGCGGAATCCCAGATAGGACAACGGGACCTCCAGAAGTTCCCTGGCTTCCATTGCCTTAAACGGCTTAATGGTAAGGGAGTCTAAATGGACCAGACTGTTATTATTCTTTAATACGGAAGATTTCTTAAACCTGATGATGTTGCGTAATCCTGCAACCACAAACTTGAATTTTCCGGATCCAATCCCCTGGATGTCCTTTAAGGCATCAAACGGCTGATAGTTCACGGCTTCACTGCTCTCAATGAAACGGTCCGCCTCATCAAGCAGCAGAAGGAAATACGGGATAGGCTCTTTGGTGTCCCGCAGGCGGTTTTTAATATCCCTTGCAAGGATACCCCAGTCGTCTGTGATGTTTTCCTTTTTGAGGATACCTTCATCGTACAGGACTGCGGATACTGCTTCGGCAGCCTCATGGTAATCTTTATCATGAATATCAACGATGACCGCACGGTCTCCGTTTTCGTTCTTATCCACATCTTTCTGTGCCATACGTAAGAGGGCTGTCTTTCCTAACTGTCTTCCGCCGTATACCAGATTAACGCCTGTCGGGGACTCGATCTTTTCCAGTTCCTCCCGCCGGCCGATGAAGAGTTCCGGAGGCATCACTGCTGCGGACTGGTCAATATAGGGCTGATAGGAAGCAAACGGCATGATGATAAACATCAGCATACGGTTTACTGCCGTTTCTGAATAATGTTTTGCCAGATACAAAAGTGCCACGCGGTCAAGGACAGCAAAGATCTTTCCGCTTAAATCCGTTTTGGTCTTGCGGGCTAAGATCCTCCGGTCAGCCAGGGATAAAGCATAGTCCAGAAGCACTAATGTATTCTTGGCATTCCCGATCTCCTTAAATGTATCTATCAGCCTGGAAGCATCTGTCTTTCCGTAAAGGCAGACAATGCGGAACCCTTTTGTCTCCGCTTCCGAACCAAAGGCAGAGATCGGATGTTTGTAATTGCTTTTTCTGCCGTTCAGTGGATTTTTGAGCATAACAAGGTAGCTTTCAATCTTACCATGGATCCGTGGCTCCGTTTTAATGTAGCCCACGTTAAACCCGAGCGTGTTTAACAGTACCAGGAGTCTGCCTTCTCCGAGGCCGTTTCCTTTCATCCAGTTTTCCAGAAGCTTGTTTCCGCCCTTTGTATCTTTATTACTCCGGTAGGAAGACAGGAGGGATTTTAAAGTAACCCCGGAATTTGCTGTCTTCTGATAATTGACGCTAAATTCATTTAAAAAATCAGCCAGATAATCTTCCTGCTGCAGGAAATCATCGGTTTCCAGGTCATTTCTGATCAGACGGTTTAACAGGTCTTCTGCGGCAGCATAGTTCTGCTGGCGGATACGATCCATGATCTGTGCCACAACCGAGGAAACGGATTCGATGTTCTTTTCATTCTTGGACAGGTATACCCGGAGTTCATCATCAAGTTCCTTTTCCCTTGCCTTTGCACCTTCATGGATCCTGTCCATGAATGCTTCCAGGATCTTTGAGAAGAAACCGTAATTGGCAGTTTCCTTTGCCCATTCAAACCAGCTTTCCATGACCTGTAATATGACCTCTTTGGCGTTGACCCTGGAATTGTCGATCTGTCCGTAACTCTGGGCCAGCTCCAGATCTTCGATGAATTCCCTGCGCTTGTTCTCCATGTCACTTTGTGGATATTTCATTGCAGTGTCTTTTACTTCCATCTGCTCTTCCAGGTTTTTAAAAGGGATCCCCCGGTCTTTCACATATTTAAAGATCAGCTCCGCGGAGCCATAATTATCTTCACTCCTGTAAATATCATCGATGCGATCTTCCCAGCTCTTGTCGGAAGGTTCCTCACAATGATGCAGGATGCGTTCTGTAACGGAAAAGGCGGGAAGCTCCCGGACTTCTTCCAGTACCGGAAGGAAGCTGTCATCAAGAAGAATCTTATCGTTCTTGAGGAAATCAATGTAAAAATATCTGTTGTTTACGTATTCCCCTGAAATCCTTGCGCGGATCTCCAGTAATGTTTCTGCAAGGACCTTTCTGCCTGCAAGAACCCATGTATCCGAAGCATCAGATGCGAGGCTTTCTACCGCATGCCCGATTTTTTCAAGGAGAGGTTCCCTGTGCTTCTTATAAACGGTGGAAGCCGGATCATCCTGGATGGAAACACTGGATCTGCACAAAAAAACGTAAGAACACAGAACACTTACTACTTTCTGTACCTTTTTAAACAGGTTCATCCGCAGGCTGCTCAACAGGTCGGAGGAACGTTTCAGGAGGCGGATGTTATTAGTAGCTTTATCCCAGAATCTGTCAAGTGCACAGTCGATCTTATTCGGATCGATGTTCTCCTCGCATATGGAGGCTTTGTCCTTCACATAGTTTTCAGACAGAAAGTCTTCCAGCATTTCTAACATCTCGCGGCTGTCCTCAGACACTGCTTTCAGGTATTCGCAAAGATCACTCTTTGGTCCTAAGATCAGCCGGTATGTTTCGATGAACCTTTTATGGGAGGCATTTTCTTTTTGAAATCCGGAACAGTAATTGTCCAGATATCCTTTTGCCTCATGTCTGATCTGCTCCATACTTGATTCAAAGACGTTTTGGTCTTTCTTCCGGTAATCGGCATACCGGTCCATGCCGGTGTGATAAGTCATTTTAAACTCAAACAGCATATACAGGATCTCTTCTACGAAACGAAACTCTTTTAAAACGCTGTTTCTGGACACCGTAGCCTGAAGCTGAGGGAGGGAATAGTCATAATTAAACTGGTCATAAAAATACGTCCTAATTACGGCAGAGAGCAGGAAGTAATCGGATATGGGGATGGTGTAGACATCCATGACCGTGTTGGAATTATAGCTGCAGTTTTCCATGGGATCGTTCAGGGCATAAGCAGCCTGCCGGTAAACAGACTGGTAAGAAGGGGATTCATTTGAGAGTGCCTTCAGATATGCGGCTGCCGCATAATATTGTCCGGATGCGAGCATCTCCAGATATACAGGAAGCATTGTCTGACCTGATGCTTCCAAGACTTCCTTTTTTTCATCCGGGACATTTTCCCCTATATCATCTGGAACATCCTCCTCTATATCATCCTGAATTTCAAAAACACCCGCTTCGTCCTCTTCAGGGAAGAATTCACAGTCATCCGTCTCGTCTTCCATATATGCTTCGTCGAAGGAACGGACTTCCAGGGGAGCCCCCGTAATATCAAACATATCATCCTCATGGTACACGCAGTATCCCACTGTGGTGGCGATACTGGAAAACGTTTCGATCCAATCTGCGATATTAGATGCCATATCCCTGTCAGGTTCGATCACGATCAGGAAATCCGGGGTATATGATTCCGAGATCTTTTTGATGTTTGTGCGGATATCTCTGAACGTGTCTATGCGTTCTGTTACGATCCCGACAAAAAAAACTGTTAATTCGTCTTTCACTAAAGGAAGGGTTAATATAAAGGCATCGTTTAATACAAAAAGCTTCCTTTTTGAAAAAGTATAAGAAGGATCGATAAGAATTATTTTTTTATAGCAGTCAGAAAGAAGGATGCGGCTGATGGCTGCATTTGTGGTATCCTCTATCTCTTCTCTTCCAGACAGCGGGTTGCTTTCAAGGCCGGGAGTCAGGTCTTTGATAAATGAAAAAGATTCTTTTGTAGAAAAGGCTTTCTCTCCTCTGGATGAGAGGGTATAAAACTCTTCCATCCCGTTCACATAGTATCTGGTAAGATACCCCATCTGGTACAGCTTGTCTGTAGCCAGATCAAAAAAACCTTCCTGCTGGTTATGGTTTATGGCCATGGATTCCTTGGTATATATGCTTCCGTTCACAGCTTCGATCAGGCAGTCTAATTTATGCAAACAGAGCTGCTTTTTCATATCTCCCTTGAATCTGCTTACTCCGAATTTATCCTTAGCCTTTGGAGAATCTTTTTTTGTCAGTAATTCCGGCTGTTCCTTATAACATACAAGGGACGGGTTTTCAATCCCCAGTTCGTTCCACTCATCTTCTGTCTCATCCTCTGAAACCAGCGTAGCTGCTGTCTCCTCTGAAATCAGATCCGGGGCGTTATCTTCTGTTTCTTCTGGTATATCGGATATTCTTGCTTCACCACCCTTTACATCAGTGTCCGCATCAAACTCTTTCTCCGCGGAGGGCATGATTTTTCCACAGCCGATCCCGGTAAAAATGGCTTCTTCGAAAAACTGCGGGAGCTGGTACATCAGGGTAAATTTTTTCTGCATATCCGTTTCTTCAAATACCTGTTTTACCAGCAGATATGGCAGCAGGCTTTCTGTATCTCTTATAGAACTAACCTGTTTTAATTGTTCTTTCCTTGCATCCAGAAGGTCTTCAATCTCTTTGTTATCAGAATGCAGGGAGAAAAAGAAACGGACAGCTTCCTGATATCTTTCCTGTTCTTCCAGCTTTTTCTGATATTCTGACAAAACAGTTTCCATCTCTTCGATATAGTCCGGGAGATCTCCTATCTCAAGGGAAGCATATTCCTGGAAGATCTCTGTCTGCAGCTGGCTGATGCTGCGGAGACCGTCTGTCATCTTCTGGTTCAATGTCTCCGGGATAAAACTGCCGTTATGTACAGAATCATGGAGTTTGGTTAAATTCTCCATTAATTCATCGGTTATATCACATAATTTTCTTAGCTTAAAACGTATATCTTTTATTGAATCTGCCTTAGACATTTAAGGACTTTCTCCTTTCGTGTTGTTATGATTGATTATACTACCTTGTGAGGATTTCCGTCAATGTACGGGCCTTTCCTCTGCCTGGCATAGAACAGTCTATTTCTCCTCCTTTCTACCAGACCTCCTCATGATTAATATAGAGTTTATTTATTGAGCCGGATTTTCATACAAAACTTCCTGTTCAAACACAATATGACAAATCTGTTTTACAGGTACCCTGCTGGATCACCTGAAAAAGTGAATTCGAAATCACTTTTTTGTAAGACAAAACAGCATTATTCTCTGTCATTGTTTAAAAATTGACTAAAAATTGAAAAAAATCCGCGGCATAGCAGGAGCCGCAGACAATATCGTAGGACAAGAAATTCTGTTAAGGTTACCGTAAAAATATTATGTTAATCATTAAGCTTGCTAAATCATTGTGCTTGCTTTCCGCAGAAGCACAACAAAATAAGAAAACGCTATAAGATACGGTGTATCGCTGGGCCTTAGTTTTGCAAAAAAATACCTCCGCGGAAATTCCGTGGAGGTAAAAAAAAGTTTTTCTGCTATGGAGTAAGCTGTTCTTAAACAAATTCTGTATCAAATAATGATTCTTCTTTAGTCATTTTAGATTAAAAAAAGAAAAAGAAAATTTGCGAAAAACTATATTTCCTTTCGTGTACCGATAAATACTGCCACAGAACGAGGCTGGAGCCAGTATTCGGTAATGGTTACTTCGTCTGCTTCGTCCAATGCAGTATCTACAAAACGTCTCCATTCATAGGTATCCGGAAGCTTTGGAAGCTCAAATCGCTGTTTTTCCCAATATACATTCAGCGCTACATATACCAGATCCTCTCCCTGCTCAGTCTTTCCGGCATAGCAGACTGCCAGACATTTTGTTTCCTGATTGATAGAGGTATCCCGTGGCTGGTTTGTATGGATGCTTACTGCCGGAAAACCGGTATCTGAAGGATCCAGGTTATTTCGGATTGCCGGATGCTCCCTCCGAAACTGGATCATCTTTTTAAAAAACTGGTATAGGGTCTGATTCGTATTCAGCCGTTTCCAGTCCAGCCATGAAATCTCGTTGTCCTGACAATATGGATTATTGTTTCCAAAACGGGTATCGCCAAACTCATCTCCTGCAAGAAACATGGGAGTTCCACGACTGCACATCAGTACTGCACAGGCATTTCTTATCATCCTGAAGCGAAGTCTGAGGACTTCCGGATCTTCTGTCTCGCCCTCCACTCCGCAGTTCCAGCTCCGATTATCATCATTTCCGTCAGTGTTGTTCCAGCCGTTGTCCTCATTATGCTTTTCATTGTAGGAGTAGAGATCCCAAAGAGAGAATCCATCATGGCAGGTAAGGAAATTAATGGAGGATGCATATCCTTTGTACTGTCCGGTATACAGATCCGGAGATCCGATGAGCCTGTTTGCTGCTGCTTCGGCAAACCAGTAATCTCCTTTCAGGAAACTCCTCATGTCATCCCGGTATTTACCATTCCATTCCGCCCAGCGGGAAAAAGCCGGAAAGCTGCCGACCTGATAAAGCCCACCGGCATCCCAGGCTTCTGCGATCAGTTTTACGTTCCGAAGGATCGGATCTTCCGCAAGATTTTTCAGAAGCGGAGGCTGGCTTGCAGGAGAACCGTCTTCATTTCTCCCCAAAATGCTGGCCAGATCAAACCGGAAACCGTCCACATGATATTCGATCGTCCAATACCGCAGGCACTCAAGGATCATCTGCTGCACTACTGGATGATTACAGTTCAGTGTGTTTCCGCATCCACTGAAATTATAATACCAGCCCTCCGGAGTCAGCATATAATAGATGCGGTTATCGAATCCTTTAAATGAGAAAAAGGGACCATTTTCGTTTCCTTCTGCCGTATGGTTAAAAACAACATCCAGGATCACTTCGATACCGTTGCTATTCAGATCTTTGATCAGGTCTTTCAGCTCGTCTCCTTCCCGGTTGAATTCTTTTTTGGCTGTATAACTGGTGTTCGGGGCAAAAAAGCTTACCGGATTATATCCCCAGTAGTCCAGAAGAGTCCGGCCGTTAACCTCTCTTTTTCCCATAGTCTCATCGAACTCAAATACAGGCATTAATTCCACAGCGGTAATCCCCAGATCCTTGAGATAGGGGATTTTTTCCCGGATTCCCTCAAAGGTGCCAGGATGAGCGACATTGGAGGAAGGGTCTTTGGTAAATCCGCGGACATGAAGCTCGTATATGATCAGATCCTCAATCGGTCTGACCGGATCCACATGATCGCCCCAGTCAAAATCATTGACAACCACTCTTGCCCGGTACTCATGGTCCTGATTAGGCTGTTCGCCCCATACACTCTGACCTGTGACTGCTTTTGCATAGGGATCCAGAAGCGGCTTTGATCTGTCAAAAATAAGACCTTTTTTTGGCTCATATGGACCATCTACCCGATAGGCATATTCGAAATCAAAGATATCCAGTCCAAAAACGAACATGGAATACACTCCACCGATCCGGTAATGTTTGGGAAAAGGAAGAACCGCATACGGCTCTTTTTCTCCTCTGTGATACAGAAGTAGTTCCATGTCTGTTGCCTCCACGGAGCAGACCGTAAAATTTACACCCTCCCTGAGGGCGGTTGCCCCATTGATCCCGTAGAAACCGGGACGGACATCATATCCGTTAATCCTGTCCAGAGGAATGAGGTGTTTATGTTCTGCTGCGGCAATCCTTTTATCATCCATAGTTATCCATCCTTTCCTACATTTTTTGTATCATAGCATAATTTTTTCCCCTTCTCAACAAACAAAATCCGCAGCCCCAACCCCCATAGGTCAGAGCCGCGGAAACACGAAGGAGAAAATCCGCGGAGCTGTAGCTGGCAGCTCCGTATGTTAGCATTACCAAAAAGATCTTCAAGATGGCGCAAGAAAAATCTCTTTGGTAAGGAAAATATAGCAGAAATCATAAGATGGAGTTTCTGATACGAAAAAAGTCTTATCTGAGGAAGAAGCATTGGGCGCAGATTAAAATTAATATATGTATTTTACGTACCTTACGCCTTCCACATGCTCAAGTATTTTCAGGACATGATCCCTGCTTTCATTTTGGGTATTTCTGAAAGTAATCAATGCCTTCTGAAATCCTTTTCCTTTGGTTCCATGTTGCACCTCCTCGATTTTCAGACCGTTTCTTTCAGCCTGCTGTGCGATATCAGAAACAGAAAGCGCATCGTCATACTCCAAATAAATTTCCAGATAAATATCATCTACCAGAAATCGATACTCCAGTCTTTTTAGTCGCGCCATGATAAGATAAACGACCAGCGTAGCAATCAAACCTGCACTGTAGAATCCAATGCCCAAGGCAAGACCAATGCAGGCCGAAACCCACAATCCTGCTGCGGTTGTCAAGCCTCTTACTTTCGTTTTTCCGGAGGTGATAATACTTCCAGCACCCAGGAAACCAATACCGCTGATCACCTGGGCTCCAAGCCTGGAAGGATCTCCGGTTTTGAAAGTGTCGTACATATACTGTCCCGTTGCCATGACAATAGCTGCACCCATACATACCAACATATATGTTCTCATTCCTGCGGACTGGTGAGCCCGTCTTCTCTCAATTCCTATAACTCCTCCGCAGATAATGGCAAGAAGTATCCTGACTATTACAGATAATATATTTAATTCTTTCAGATAATCAACAATTGCAGGTATTTGACTCAAATTTCTATTCTCCTTTGTGCTGCTTATTACCACGGTAACTGGTGATGTCTCTTCTGTTTTTCTTGTAAACGATGTATTCCGACAGAGTTTTGGTTTTCTGCAAATATAAGAGAACTGTCTTTTCATATTATAATACAAAAAAACTTTCACCTGCAAGCTCAAAAGAAAAGTATCAGCTGCATATGGAGTTTCCCTGCCATTTTTCTGCTTAAAAAAAGATGTCTCAAAAATTAATTTCTGAAACATCTCTTTGCCTTATTTACCAGACGTTGTCACTCACAAACTTCTCACAGAGTTCCGGTGTCATGGCAAAACCATAATACAGTATCCGTGGCTCTGTCGTCTCCACTACCCGGTTGGATCGCGGTTTTCTGTGTATCAGCCAGCTGTGTTGTCTCCACATTCCATCCGCGGAGAGCGCATATCCGGTACAGATCACAGTCTTGTCTTTGTTGACTTCCCACAGTAATGCTGAATTGGAGTGACAATGGCAATCCTCTCCCCGCATCCTTTCTGCATTGTATCCAAGCCAAAACTGCCCATAACTTAATATGTTTTCCAGATCAGGTTCATAGGCTGGCAGGCACACCGCTTCTCCTGCAAAAGAAAGCAGGCGTTCTTTAAGAGCAAACAGGCGTCTGTCCATCTGCGGGTGTAATCTGATCGCTTCTTCGACTGTATCCTAAAACCAAAATTCGTCCCTGCAGTTTTCTTTCCAGTCTTCAGACATTGGATTCCAGACAAGAGATTCTTTTGCGTGTTTATTTTTGGCAGCGCTATACAGAAGACTGCTGTCGTACATTCCTCTGTCTGTAATTGGGGAGATACAGGACACTCCGTTTACTACTACTCTGCTGCCACAGGACTGGCGAATGGTGTTAAGGTTTTCTGGTTTTTTACTCATAGTTTCTCCTTTCGTTTTTGAGTTTCAAGTAAGATGACGAAAGGACGAGAACATAAAAATTGTTCTTTCTGTATCTGGGCAAAGATTAACCCCATCGAGTATATAGCAAATATAAGAAGAATATTTTGATACAAAAAAGGAGATGGCCGATACCACCTCCTTAAAATGACAATTTAGATTTTTTCCAATTGCTCTTTTGAAAGTCCTGTAGAGAACTGAATATCTTCCAGAGAAAAACATCGTTCCAGCATTTTTTTTGCAATATCCCCCGTAAGGGGTTCCAATGTGGATCTACTTTTGATTTAGCCCGACAGAAAATATGCCGGGCTTTTTTAACTTTTCTCTTTTATTTTTCTGATATAATCCATAATACAGCCTATTATGGACATTATCCAATATATACGTATATTCCTCTTCCATGAGAAGAAAATCGTCCTTTGCCATAGACTTAAGAAAACCTGTAAGGTTCTTTTTTCTCACATGACAATTCATGACGAAATCAGGGTTTCTATAATCTGTAATGGACATTATTGCAAATGATTCCGTCTGGATCGATTACCAGATAAGAACTGGTACCTGATAGTAAGTTTGGAATGAGTATTTTCTCCGCGGATTCCTGCTTCGGAGCTCCAACTACCAGAAGATTATCTGAAGATTCGATTTGTACATTTTGGGATATGTGGATTGGAATTTTATAAGTAGAGTCATTACTTGAAATATCCTGCATTGTTGTTACCTCCCTATTGGAACATATATGCTATTTTGTTATATGGAATATATCAAAGAATACGATTTCTTTCATATAGTACGAAAAAATTCTTCCCTGTTATACAAAAGACATTTGCGAATACTTATTTTCATCAATCTTATCTTTTAGTGAATAATTTGCCCAGATGACTTTCGTTTTCTTCTCTAACGATTGAGCATATGCTTTTAACTCAATATAGTCCCAATCACATAACATTGAATCGTATAGATCTGAGTGATATCCAGATAAGAGAACCGGACCTGGGTGTTTGAGAAGCTGGTTCAGCAGAATCTCATGATCTTCGTCAGACATTTCTTTTTTATATTGCGTTCCTCCGGATCGGGTTTCTGCCATATAAGGCGGATCACAATATATCAAGACATTTTTATAGTTGTATTTGGATATTAATTCTGTTGCAGGACTGCATTCTATCTGCACTCCGCGGAGCCTTTCCGCGGCTTCAAACACTCTTTCAGCTTTACTTAATACAGTTAACAATAAATATCTTATGTAAAGCAACATTGATTTCAAGCCTTCATTGTAGATGGCAAAATGAAAGAAATAGTGCATCACTGTTGTTCAAGCATTTATAAGGACGAAAAAAAACATATAAGACTAACAGATGACGATTTCTTTTTCCATACGTTTCAATTTCTTTTACGAATAATGGTAAAAAGAATCTTGCCGTACTGGACTGGTGGTTTTGTTGAATCAAAACGTTAATCTGTATTATATCCGCGGAGAGGAACATACTTCGTTGTATTAATAAGGTTAGCAAAAAACTGTTATACAAAAAAAAACAGACACCTGCGGTCAATTTCAAACCCTACAGGTGTCAAAACGAAAGGAGTGAATCAGCTTCTTTAGCTGTCCACGGTTACATTATATTATTTACGGATTGCATTTCTTGCAAGGCTCATATCCCTGGGCAATTAAATCATCCCTGGAACCGGAATACTCCTGTTTATTTTCTTCTTTCATCTGTTTGGCTGCGGAACATGTAGGTTTATGGAATTTCTTTGTATTCACATTTAACACATATTCCGTATTTGCTGTATCCGCGGAAACATCTGTGCTTTCTCCAGACAAAGAGCTGTCCCCGGTAGCATAATCAATATTGATGCCAGGCTGCACATTATAGCAAAAAACATTAGGAACCAAAATTTTTTTCGCTTGTTATATCGTTTATTTCCATTTTCTACAAAACATCGTTTGCATTTTTTATAATTTTTTTCAAGTTCCATAATATATATGCAAATATATTCTATATTTTTCTCGCTTATGTTTAATGCACCACTGCAATCAGGTATATATACCAAATACAGTAACCTTGGTTATTAAATTACCCTTTTGACGCTTAAATCATAATATATTATTTTTATTATTTTTCTATTTTTCTTTTTCCACTGCAATACGGACAGCCTAATCCAATTCGACTCCTGTTATATACTTCTGTTCGCCATTCATGCCCAAACTCACACAACCACCATACTTTCTTTGCACAACATAAAGGAACCATATCTGGCTTTAGTTTTCTATTTTTTGTTGGATGCCATTCATTTGCAATCTCAGGTTGTAAACTTTCCAAATCATTAAAGCCCTTTTTCACGAGTTTGCCATCCAAATATGGACAGCCTGTTCCAAAATAATGTCTGGAATAAACTGATACTTTCCATTCAAAATCGTAATGCTTATCAGTTTTAGGATCATCATAAGGTAGCTGCCACCATACTTTTTTCTTATATCCGACCCCAACTTCTTCGGGTGTTAGATTACCATTCTTTGTAGGATGCCACTCGGATGCTAGTTTGGGATTAATCGTTTTTAAGTCATTATAGCCTGTCCATATTTTCTGATTAGATAAATATGGACAACCATTGTTATTATTAGATCTTGAACTAATTGATGCTTCCCACTCAAAATCAAAATGCTTACCAGTTTTAGGATCATCATAAGGCAAATACCACCATACTTTTTTACCATTTCCCGCACTCACATCTGTAGGTTTAAGATTACCATTCTTTGTAGGATGCCACTCAGTTGCTAAGTATGGATGAGTTGTTGCTAAGTCATTAAATCCTATCCATACTTTCCCGTTAGAATTTGCCAAGTATGGACAACCTTGACTATTTTTAGTTCTGTTAATAATATACGCCTGCCACTCAAAATCAAAATGCTTTCCTGTCTTCGGATCATCATAAGGCAAGTACCACCATACCTTTTTACCAGCCTTACCAAACACATCGGACGGCAATAATTTCCCATTTTTAGTAGGATGCCATTCAGCTGCAATTTTCGGATATAGAGTCTCTAAATCATTGTAGCCTTTCCAAAGTCTTTTATTTTGCAAGAAAGGGCATATTTCAGTTTTTACAAGAGAACAAACTTGTTGTTTCCATTCAAAATCAAAGTGTTTTCCCGTCTTTGGGTCATCGTAAGGATAAAACCACCAAACCATTTTTTCAGACCCAAATGTTATATCTTCTATATCGTAATCCGAGTTTTTAGTAGGATGCCACATTTTTGCAGCGATAGGATGCGTAATCAATATACTTGCTTTCTTATTGTTCAAAATTTATTCCTCTAATTATTTCTTCAGCATCTAACAAACTGTTATCTATATTTAATGTAGTATTATTCTTTAAATAAGCCTTTAAATTTTTATCTATATTTATCACTTCAGACAAATCTTGTTGCAGACTTTTAATATATGTATTCAAATCAACTGATTCATCTTCAATTCCCATCTGAGCGAGCATTTCTTTTCTTGTGGCTTCATCAGTCGTTTTCATTAAATATGACACCTGCTTAATCAATTTATCCTGTGCCTTTTGTAAGGTATCTATTTTATTTGACATTATTAATATGTCAGATTTCATAGATTTGTTTTCGATTTTTAATGCCTCGTTTTCTCTTGTAATGTTTCCATTGTGAGTAAGGAGCTTGTCTACTGTTTCTCTTGTTTCAACAATCATTTTCCGTTTTGCCGCATCTGGCTGTTCCATAAATGTATCAATATTAGATGCACGAAGAAGAAGATTTGTATTGATACTAACGATCAAACTTCGAGACTTATTTATTTCCTCAATCTTTAAGGTACAGCGTTTTGGTCTTTCGACCATTTTCCCCGTCTTTTCATCCTTTTCTTTAATTGGGCGAGTAAAGTAATAATCCCTGACTTCTTCCAGTCCTTCTATATTATCTCTACACCATTTGGCAAGTTCAGTTGCCTTTATTTTCTTTTTTTCTATTTCAGAAAACTTTACAACTGCTTCTAGCAATTGGTCTTCTGAATACTTTTGAGTCTTTGCCATTCCTTTAATTTCTCCTCTGCTTTTATATCGCAACCCATACGATATCGTGTTGCATCCGTCTGAACTGATAAAAACACTTCTTCCAAAGTTAAATCCTTATATTTGATGTTCATTGTGTTATTCATAAATTCGATAACTCTTTTGGCATTATCATCAGCTTTTTTCTGTTGAGTACTCATAAAAGTGTCCAACTCAGCTTTTGCAGGTCTGTAGTATTTGCATCCCATGCAGTCGAATAAATGTCCCTGTTCGATGCAATCATCAAGATTTTCTTCATCAACCATTCTCTTATGAGATGTGCAGACAGACTTTCCTGTATCGACTGCCACAGAGCCACTTTGCTCATACTGTTTTTTTGAATATCTCCATTCGTAATCCAGTTTCTTCTGCAGCTGGACCACTGATGAAGCCCAGATTGTTTCAGATATATTTGTGTAGTAACCAGAACTTGTATTGATGTTTATATGATCTGCAAGCTGACGGCATATATCTTCGCCTGACTTCTGAAAATACATATTTGCCATAGCAATTGGTCTACTATCTCCCGCCGTAACTGGTTCAAATTCCTTGATACCAGTAGCATATTTTGCAAAATCGTATCTAGCGTTACCGATAATGTTATCTTCAATAAACGTAGCAATAAGATGGTTAAATGCCTGTAATGATAACATGTCATTAACCATTAACTCATTATATTCAAAAAGAAATCGCCTATCCTGCGAATCTGTCAGCTCCATATACTTTTCAATGTTGCGTATTACTTCCGTATCAGGAATCTCGTAGGTGAATTCCTTGTAATCCTCATTTACATCATAGTAAACGGTCCTTGTTCCCTTTTTAAGCCTTGTACGTCGTATTCTAAGGAAAGTCTTATCATTCTCCCTGTAAATACATTTCTTGGGTGTAAGAAGCATCTCCGTGGCTCTGAGGGGTAGTATAAAAGTGATATTTACCCAGAAATAAATCGGAAACCACTTTCTAAATGTTTTATCATCGCAGTTATCTCTATAAATATGGTTTATTTCATTTTCAATAACGAGATAATTGACAATCGGTGATAACTCTCTCTGGGATTTTTCGTTAATTTTAATGAGCCTGATATTTGAAACAATCTGCTCAATCTGTTTATCAGGAGTACCTATAAAGCCAAGAAAATCTTCAATAGTAGTAATACCTGTAGCTGTTAGCTTGAAATCCTTATCCTTGTATTTCAGAAGAAAATCTTTCACAATACCAATCTTTTCTCGCGCAATAGTCTGATATACATAAACACCGTTACAGTAGATAGCATAGCAACGGAGCATATTCTTCATTGTGTCGGCTGTAATCCCGAACTCTTTACCGATATGCTTACTGTAAAGAATAATATCCATTGAGAAATCCATACCGAACTTCTTTACTCCTGAATATCCCATCCACTTGTCAGAATCGAAATCGCCTTCGATTTTTCCTTCATCTACAAGCTTTTGGTGTATTTCACGACATTTATTTAAGACATCTATACTATAAACTTGGTCTGTATAGACAACCACTTCATCGGATTCAACTTTTCGTAATAGATTATCCATTCAGAGCCTCCTCGATCAGTTTCTTTGTGCCTGCTTTATCTTCCTCGGACATTTCTTTGATAATTGCATTTATAATGTCCTGAAACGCAGGAATTATCTTTGCTTTAAGTGCTATTCCATATTTCTTATTACCAGTAGTAAGTTCCTTTAGTTGATATTCTTTAATTACCCTTACAAGAGCAGGTACACCATCGCTTGTGAATACATGATATGGACAAAGGTTTGCTAAACATGATTCATATGTTGGATTTTCACAAGCATAACCTAAAGCCTTTTTCTTACAATAAATACCTGCGTCCTTTCCCTTACCTCTTCCCTGAGCAATAGCAAACATGGATTTAAGAATCTCAATTGGTTCTTCTGTTTTACCTTCTGCAAACACTTCTGTCATTCTATCTGAAGCTATAAGTGCAGTTCCCACTGTTTCCAGTTCATATGCAGACAATGGTATCTTTTCCATAATTGCTGTCTGCTCTTTGACTGACAACTTTTCAAATGCATCTGGATAAGCTACAATCAGTGCGTTGTAAAGTGAAACACTAAATACACCTCTTTGCATCATCATATAAAGAACAATTTCTGCACTCTCACCTGTAAGTCCATGATCTTTAAGATAAATAGCTGTTGTATCAACGTTAGAATGATTACGGGCAAATGATGCTACCACATGAGCTACAAGAGTCGTATTTCCATTGTCTCTTGCCGACTGCTCTAATCCCTGTAAATAAGATTTATTAAGTCTTCGCGATGAGAATGAATGTTTGCCAGTAATGGCAAATATATCATCTCCAAAGAAATCTCTGCATATAACCCAACTGCGATACATCGCTGCACGGTGTGAATTCATATACCCTTCACCCGATGTTATATGATGATACTCAGAGATCAAAATCAATTTTCCAAAGAATGTCCTAAGTTCTGGGACAATCGCTGCCCGTAATTTTCCAAGCCCAGTCTTCTGAGGAACGTTATATGCCATTTCAATTCTTCTGATAGCATAAAGGGCGACTTTATCATAAGTTTCATCTGAAACATTACCATTTAGAATATCCTCTTTTAAGGTATCTATTTTTATTTTGAATGGATTATCATTACTCTTAAGATTTAGGTAAACCCATCTGTCGCAGATATCAGAAGAACGCCAACCGCAGATATAATGGCAGGATAAAAACATCCACATTTCAATGTATTTGCTATTTTCAAGAGCTTTTTGAGTAAGCTTATGTTCCTTATCGTAATCAGTATTAAAAAGTATTTTTGCAAGTCTTATAAAATCCTCATATGGATATGCTGGCTCCGAATCACTTTCCTTTTTCTTTAGCTCTACATTGTGATATTTTACAGTTTCATACTTGGCAACATACTTAAAGAAATCTGTAAGCAGGTTCTTAGTTCTTACTGCATCAGCATTTTCGATTGCAGAAACAATATCTTCATCTGTGAGTTTCTTTATATCTGACATATCAAATATAGTTCTCACAAAAGCTGTAAGTGAAGGAGTATAAATATTATCTTCATCTTCAATGTAGATCAGATATTTCTTAATATATTCCGTGGTCAACGGATGACCTTTAGAATGATTAATAATCCATCGAACCTTTTCTTCTTCGGTAAGACCAAATTCTTCAAAAAACTGCTCGCTTTTATATTCAAACATCTGAGCATCTTCCCTTGTAATATAAAAGTCTTCTCGTTCAGGAAGGTCAAACAATATATTATCTGGTTCAACGATTTCTATGCCGAAATATGCATTGTCCTCAAGGAAATCTATGTATTTATTTCGATTTTTAACATATTTTGACTCAAACCTATCGCTATTATGATTTTGTAAAAAAGCCTTTATACCAATGTATGTAGCTTGTTGTTCCGAAATCTTATCACAGACGGATTCGTATACCATACCTTCTACGGAGTCGATATTACCTGCATCAATCTGGTACTGTAAAACCTCTGCCTTGATACCAAGAGACTGGGCAGCTTTATATACCGTTATTAAGTTATCTTTTTTCTCTTTGGCATCTGACATATTGCACCTTCCTATTCTTTTATGATTTGTTTTTGATAATTGGATTTACCTTTTCACAATTAATTTCAACCTCTTTAAAAACTACTGGCAGATCAGATTCTATTGAACAAACGTATTCTTTAATTGAATTATCGTATTTACAAAAGCTGCATTCTTCACATTTTATAATATATCCTCCAAAATCTGTGACTGGAAAGTATAAGAACTTTCTCTAAAAATCTCTATTAAATCTGCGTTCTCGTGAATATAATCGTTCATAGACTCCTGACTAGAATCGCCACGCCATTTCATAATCTCACCGCTTGTAAGTCTTGCTTTTGTAAGCAGATACATCGTAAACCAGTGCCTAAACATATGAGCTCCCGGATATTCAATCTCGTAAGCTTCAATAAATGCTGCATTGTCTGCATATGTTCCTTGTAATTCACAGGTTCTCTTTAATGATGGGAGAAATCTTTCATAAAACAATTTCTTTACCCTGTCCGAATAAGTCTGCACTGTCATTGGTTTTCCCTGTCTGTTTACAAATAGCGGTGCATCCTTGCTGGTATCAAATCCTCTCGATTCCATCAATGCTATATGATATTCATATAAATCACTGATATTTGAAATAAAATCGTTGTAAACCTTTTGAATACGATTCTTTTTAATCGTGCCGGGATCTGTTTTCTTACTCCAATTCTTAAAATAAGGAGCTTTATCTGTTAGATCTATTTCTATACCAGACACCATTCCAAATCCTTTTCTGAGCGTCTGTAATCCACCACAAGTAACATTTACTACCTCTCCTTCACGAAGTCCTGCATAAGCACCAAGAGCAATCCCAAGTGTTATATCTGGTTCATACTTCTTTGCTTCATAAAGCAGTAAATCCAAATATCCATCTATAAGAATACGATTCTTCTTATGTGTGGTCTTGGGAGCTGAAATATGAAGCGATGCGTTATGTACGATTGTCGCCTTTTTATGATGCTTTTCATCTTTCACAATGGTAAGTGACTTTAATTCCTCTCCTACGTACTGAAATGGAAGTATATCTCTGTTATACGTGTAATACATTAACAAAAAATCCATAACATAATCTCTGTAACGGAGCCATGTGCTTTTGCTGTATTCAGTCCCATCTTCCTTTGTCTTCATTGATTTAAGGAATCCTCTTACTGTTCCAAGAGTACATTCATGCAATGAATTGATATCTGTCTCTTTAAGTATGTAATTTAGGAAGTGGCAAATAGCATATGCCTTAGCTGATAATGTCTTTCCATTTAGAAGCTCACTCTTAACTAGATGACAAAGATATCGTTCTAACCCTGTGTATAGGATAGGGATATCTGTTTCTTCTTCGTACAACACAATACAAGGATATTTCTGAAGTTCTCCATCTTCTCCTTCTACCTGTACAGCTCTATTCATGAAACAACACTTCTGTCTATATTCTTTTACATCACTATTAGGGAATTGAATAACGTTGTTCATAAATATCCATCTCCATAAAAATAAACTTTATTTATCGTCTATCTATATTATACCGTTTATTTTATATTATATCAACTTTATTTCTCTATTCCTTGTAAACTCTATATTTATTAATGTAATATATAATGTTTATATATTTTTAGTTACACATTAAAGAGAATACCATCTCCATTGTCTTCCACGGACTCAGCTTCCATCTGCACACCGTCTGCAACAAGATTATCTCCATCAAATATTGGAGTAACCCTGTATAAAACATGGTAATCAGTTTCTTTAATGTAGTCGGCCACCATATTTTCAAATGGCAGCATTCCTTCTACGTTCAGATACCTTGTACCGGTAATCAGATTTTTCTCATTTGCATTTTCTGCTGTCAACTGGTATCCAATCAGGTGGCAGCGGTTGTAGGCAAATTTGCCATCCACATTATCGTATTTCTGCGTATGCCATCCAGAAGGTTTTACCTGACCGATAGAACCTCTTTTTTCGGTAGGCATGAGATCCTGTCCTATATTGGCGTATGCGACACCACATCTGCCTAAGTTATCCAGATCACTGTATGACTCAAAGGAATCGGTTGTAAAGTCATCTTCCGGAAAATCCGGAACATTATCGTTGATTTCCACGTAAGGTTCTCCTGTGTATGCAGGAATAGTAGAAAGATCAACATCAGCCATTACAGGAATATATCCTGAAAACAGAATGCTTATGGCAGTTATTATGGGTAAAAGAAATTTTTTATTTTTTTGCATCGTATACCTCCATTGTAATCTTGTCATGTGAATTTCCCTCAAAATCTTCGGAATATTTAAGTTTCCATCCATTCAGATCAATGTTAAAGAATACATCTGCAGGATACCTGCGATTCCATTTAAAAAGAATGATCTGCTCAATCCAGTCTTTGGCTGTAGCTGGATCCTCTGTTTCTACAAAGCAATACTCACCTGCTGCTGCCTCCCGAAGGCAATCATCATCTATATTGATCTGGGAGTGTTTGACAGAACCGAAAAGTTTTTCCGAATAAGAGCTCATCCAAAGGACTTTTCCATTAGTTAAAGTCAATATCTTATCAGATAGAACTCTGTCCCGACTCAGCCTTCGCCGGTTAAAGCACATTCCCATACGATCATCAACAACCGTAATCAATATCACAACACATCTCTCCTTTTCTTATATACCATATTAATATGCCATATTTTGGACAAATTAGCAAGCAAAACGAACGTAAGTTTTCATATGCAGAAAACATGAAAAATGGATGGATAAAGAAGGAGAAATCTTTTTTAACCACTACCATTCCAGATATTTTATTTGCTTCTGATTGTTCATGCTCCTGAACCTGTCGCTTATACCGGTCTGAAAAGGAATATCCAGACTGTTCAACAGTCCGGCTTTCTATAAACTATTATGCAAAAAAAGACACCTGCGGTCAATTTCGAGCCCCGCAGGTGTCATAAACGAAAGGAGTGATTGACGAAAATGTTACACACCTGATTTTGTCTCAGGCCCAACACTTTCCTTTTTAACTTCCTCCACCGCAGAAGGCAACGTGCAGGTTGCCATCTCGTACAAACATAAGACGTGAACTACTACGGCTATTGAATAATCGAGCATCTTACTGGCCCCCGGTAAAACCGGGGCTTTTCTTATGGTTCAGCTACCCAGCAGCCGTCGTCCTCCGAGGAATGCCTCTTTTGTCAGTTGCGTAGGCTGACAATGGTACACACTCTTTAGACCGACACGCCCTGCACAAGTGCAGAGTATCCCATTGGTAGTCCATATGACAGGACCGGAGCCCTGTTCAGCTTCAGGCAGTCGCAGCCTGTTCCTTCTTCCACTCCCTGTTCCGTTCTGCCTGCAGTGCCTGTATCGCTGCATGACGTTCCTTCTTTGAATACGGATACTTTTCACAGATACCGATCAGTTCCTTATCCTCTGCGCGGGCCTTGATATTGATGCTGCCAACGTGGTCTGCATCATCGGTATGCCCGCAGCAGGTACAATGGAACACTTTCCCGTTACGGCTTGCCTTGTCAAGGCATCCGCACACCGGGCAGATCTGGCTGGTATATGCCGGCTCTACCTGCACAAACGGAAAGCCATGCCAGGACAGTTCTTCCATCAGCTTCTCCGCAAGCTTTCCCCTGGAAAAGTCAGAGAGCATCCCGTTTACCCTGCGGCTTTTGTTAAATTCTTTGATATCCAGCAGTTCCATCGCTGTGAGTACCGTTTTATCCCCATTCAGGCTTTCTATGTAAGTATTTACGGCATTGCGTACAGTATACTCTACAAGCTGGTAGTAATGCCGTTTCCTCCGGTACGGTGCGTGTGCCTGCCGGATGTCTTTTTCCAAATGGTCTATCCGTTTCCTCAGGTTAAGGATGACCTTTTCCGGCAGTACCCCCTTATGCTTCTTTAAGAACCGGCGTAACTGCTGTTTGCGGTTCCGCAGAGTGGAGAGCTTTCCAAAAGCAGGTTCTACTTCCGTCTGATAAAACTCTATGACAGGCTGGAAACTCTCGATTGCCTGTCCCTCTGAGGTATGGAATGCATCCGTGATGCCGACATCCACGCCGATGACTGCGGAATGTTCTTCCGGTGTCCGGGTCTTCTTCTCAAAGGAACAGGTAAGCTTAAGGGATCCTCCGTCAGTGATGGTATAGCGCATGGAACCGGATACCCCATACTGTTCCATCCTGCGCAGGGCATCCCGGTCCGCCTGTACCGGCACCTGCATCCTTTCCCTTTTCCTGTCGGGGATCGTGACTGAAAGGACATGGGCTTTTTTTACCACCGGGATACGGTATTCATCTGAGATGATATGATAAAACATCGCGACCTCTGAAACAGAGTCAAGGAATTCTTTCTCCTCCATTGTTTTTACGGTATCATGCAGTTTATCATAATACTGGATCTTCTCCTTAGCCTTATAACTGTCACGGATACGCGCGAGCATGCCGCACATCTCCTCTCTGGACTGTCCTGAGAGCACGGCATGGAACAGCAGGATGGATACTGCGAAAACAGAACCTCCTGTTGCCGCGATGACATCTTTCCGGATGTTGTCCAGCCGGTTATGCAGCTTTGTTACCGCCTCATCAAAAGCGTTCTGGCTGTATGCAGAGCTGAGACCCTCTATGCGGGACTCCTTCTCCAGCTTACGGAGAAGGGGATCCTTCTTGCTGTTCTTCAACAGCTGTAAAAGGCATTCCTCCCTGTCAGAAAGGAGGGAAATGTAAAAGTTTACTGCATCCGTATAATCTGCCTGCAGTTTTTCAAGGGTGCTGCGCTTTTCTGCGTTTGGGCTTCCGTATAAAAAGACAGAGCGTGTATGGGTGCCGGATGAAACCTTCTTCTTTTTTGCACGTGGTCTCGCCATAAGAAATCTCCTTTCTTTCAGGTATACCTGTTTCTTTTACTGTAACATATTTATAACGGAAAGATTAATCCGTTGGTTGCCATCTCGTACAAACATAAGACCGTCAACTCAAGACACAATCCAATCACTACATCCAAGAGCACAACAAAATTGATATCATTGTACTCAAGAATCACTTCTGGGTTGTTTTTCTTAACCCGGATTTCTTTTTTGTCTCCTTTTTTATTTTTTTCCGTATACTGTACTTTGTTTGATTCATATTCCTTGCCGGCGATATTATACCGATATGTAACACTAATATTTTTATCACTGGCACCCTCAACATTAATCACTTCAGCCGTCACAAGCTGACTTCCGGCATAATTATTGTAATCCTTCCGCACGTGAAAAAATATAAACGCAGCGGCAATCATCACCGCCAAAACGCAGGCAATTTTTCTAAACAGTGATATTGTGTTTTGGATTCTTTCGTCTCTTTCAGCTCTTTCATCGAATTCTTTTTCTCTTAGTTCTTCCAATTCTTCCACCGACAATTTTTCCATCAGCAAAGTCTCCTTTTCTAAATATTTTTTCTATTTTTATTATGCTTGATTTTTTGCCGGCCAAAAGATTTTTGCGAAAAAAATACCGGCAGAATTTCTGCCGGCAGGTTTTCAATATTAAATTTCAATATCAGAATCTTCTTCCGCTTTTTTCTTCGCCAAACCAAACAACAAAACTATCGTTCCCAAAGATGCAAAAAGCAAAAGAGCAAAAGCGATATTATAACATATTACAGTCGTTATTGTCGTGGTAATTATTTTTTCTGGAATGCTTTTCCGTATCCGTATTTCTTTTTCATCCCCTGTTTTAATTTCGTCTACGGATTGCTTAACGCTTTCCTCGTATTTATCGCCGTCATAGTTATATCGATATTTGACATCCAGCTACCATACCTGGTAGCAGTAAATAATTAGTTCAGAAATTCTTTTTCACCGAATCATCTTCAGCCAATTTGTTCAATAAGAGCAATCGATGCAAGGATATATACAAAAAAGAAAAGCACAATGGCAATATTCTGCGCTATTGCACTTTTAATTGACGTGGTAACTATTTGCTCCGGAGCATTTTTTCGTATTCGTATTTCTTTTTCGTCTCCCACTTTAATTTCGCCGACGGATTGTCTAACGCTTTTCTCGTATTTATCGCCGTTATAGTTATATCGATATTTAATATCCAGCATACCGTTTTTCGTGCCGGATACATTGATGACATCTGCTTTTACAACTTTGCTGTCTGTATATGTTTTGTATTCATTTCGTACATAAAAAAACATTAACGAAACGGCAATCGCCAGCAGCACACAGTAAAGTATTCTTTTGGTAATATTTTTGCCAGTCATTTTAATCCTCCAGTTTTTTTTGTATATTTATAGTATGCTTGATTTTTTCTTTACTATCAATTTTAAGGTTTGTTAACACATCCAAAATTCCATCATGCACTCCGGCAGCATACGGATTTTTGTCAACATCATCAGCGTTCTCGTTTTTGCGATTGTCTGCTAACAGTTTGTTTGCAATTTTAAGAATTTCATCCTGTGTGTATGTTTTCACTCCAGCCTCCTCCACCTCAGACGGAAGCATGCAGTTGGCCATTTCGTACAGGTAAAAAACTACTGTCAATCCAAGACAGAACCCAAGCATTATATCGCAAAATATGACAAATATAATATCATTATATTCAAGAATTACCTCCGGGCTATCTTTCTTAACCCGGATTTCTTCTTTGTCTCCGTTCTTTATTTTTTTTAGATGCTGTACTTTGTTTGATTCATATTCCTTACCGGCAATATTATATCGATATGTAACACTAATATTTTCATCACTGGCGTCCTCAACACCAATCACTTCAGCCATCACAAGCTGGCTTCCAGCATAATTATTGTAATCATTTCGTACATAAAAAAACATTAACGAAACGGCAATCGCCAGCAGCACACAGCAAAGTTTTCTTATGAGTGATATTATGTTCTGGATTCTCTCGTCTCTCTCTGCCAGTTTTTTTTCTCTTAGTTTTTCCAATTCTTCCATATCTTCCATACTTTCCATTGGTAGATGCTCCTTTTTAAGTATTTTTTTTGCTCTATTTTTAATATGCTTCTTATTTTCTTCCACGATTGACGAAAATGTTACACTCCGCTTCGTTGTAAACCCAACGCTTTTCGATTTAACTTATTCCTCCACAGACGGCAGCATACAGATTGTCATTTTATACATCCATAAGACCGCCAGCTCAAGACACAATCCAATCAATACATCACAGAGCACGGCATAATTGATATCATTATACTTAAGAATTACCTCCGGGCTATCTTTCTTAACCCGGATTTCTTCTTTATCTCCGTTTTTTATTTTTTTCAGATGCTGTACTTTGTTTGATTCATATTCCTTACCAGCGATATTATACCGATATGCTACATTGATATTTTTATCATCAGCACCTTCGACATTAATTACCTTAGCCATTACAAGCTGGCTTCCAGCATAATTGTTGTAATCCTTCTGCGCGTGAAAAAGCATAAGCGCAGCGACAATTACTGCCAGCACGAAGGCATGTTTTCTAAGCAGCGATATTGTGTTCTTGCTTCTGTCGGCTTTCTCAGCGAATTCTTTTTCTTTTAATTTTTTCAAATCCTTCATGTCTTTCATTAGCAGATGCTCCTTTTTTAAGTATTTTTTTGCTCTATTTTTAGTATGCTGGAATTTTTGGCGGCAAGAAAACTTTTCTGACTGCTCCGCACAGATAAATCTGGCGGGTTCCCAAAAGAGAACCGGCTAGATGTCTCTATACGTCACCGTTTTTCATCCTCCGCACCCGACGGAAATGTCCGTGTTGCAGGGTTATAAGACGATTATATTTGACGATGGACTTTACCTCTTAAGCTTTCCATAAGATAAGCAAATGTGAAGCAGCCTCTTAGCTGTTCATGGTTATAATATACATATACAGCAGATTTTGGATATTGATTTCTGATACGAAAAAAGTATCAAAAATTAATTCGTGAGACTAATATAGGATCATCTTCTGGTGTAGGTGTCGGATTTGCTATTTGGTATGGTACAGGTTTTGCCGTCGGAGTTGTAGGCGTGATTTTTTTTGTCGTTTTTACGGGATTACTATCTTTTGTTCTGTATGAAACGTATGTAACAGTTTTCCCCACAACAGAATATGTTTTGGATGCCTTCTTTTTTAATTTGATTTTCTGTGTCGTATAGGTAGTGGTTGTCTTTGTCAGTGTCCTTCTGACTGTCCTTGTATCTGCATAAGTGGGAAATGCCATCTGCAGGACCATGGCAAATACAAGGATAATGCTCAATAACTTCTTTCTATCTCTCATAAGATAGTTCCTCCTTTCTGCATCCTCCGCGGCAAAAGCAGCAGTGGATCATCTTTTCTCTGATAAAAAATGAAAAAACTTTTGATCAGATAAAAAATGCTTCCTTATTAAGCAGTATGGCAGAATACAAGGAGGGTATTTTTTAGCACGAAAAAAGTTTCAGATAAAAAAGAGAGAGTCAAAAGACTCTCTCAACAACCATATTATTTTCCGCAGCTCTCCGGATACAGTAGCGTAACCACACCTTTGGAGTAGTATGCGTCAAACCACTGCCAGATATCTTCTCTTTCGGTTCCTTTCTCGAAGATGAACCAGTCCTGTCCGAGTACCAGATCTTTTTCTCCGTCATCAAACGGTATGTTGGAAAAACTCTTCCAGAGATCCTTGATCAGATCATCTGTATCCGTATAGGTTTTTACAGACTTACTGTTCTGGTCGTAGATGACCACGAATATATTGCGGACCTCACAGAATGGTATGATCCTCCAGATCGCTATCTGGATGCAGTCATCGATAGAACTGCTTTCCTCCCAGATACTCTCCGGATTTACACCCACCGGCTTAGTCTTCATGAACTTGAAGATTCCTGTTGTATATTTGCAGTCTCCCGAATATACCGGATGGAAAGCAAAACAACCTCCCTGTCCAAAAATGTCCTGATTGTTTTCTCTCATAATACGTTCTTCTCCTTTCGTTATTTGGTCGTTTACAATATGAAGAACCAGATGTGGCATAAAAAAGTAAATTCGAATTCACTTTTTGAATCGCAATATGCACAAAGCAAACATAGGCATTTTGTATATATTGCCGAAATAAGAAAAGGCACCGGAAAAACATCAGTTTTCTGCGCTTAGGAAAGTAGAAAAAAAGGAGGTTCATATCCATGAACAAAGAACTGATCAGATTATTAAGAGAAATTGCAGAAGTGTCAGGTAAGCTGTACTCCAATACGTCACAGGGTAAAGACCTGAGAGTATACAAAGGAACGAAAAGGCTGGCGGAACTGGCAGAGGAAGGGATATCCGCGGAAGAAGCCGAGGAGGTACTGCGAGGAGAAGGGTTGATTATAGACTCGGAAGAAAATCCCATATACCGCGGAAACTGAAAGAAAAACCGGGGAATATCTCCGGCTTAGTCTTGTTGATATCTGTTTTTTCTTAGTCTGACCAGGTCTGTATTAAGCCTGATCAGATGTATTTTTTCAGATTATTTGCCTGTCTGAAAAGGATATAAGGAAGCAAACTCCATTTCTGTATAGTATTCATCACACTGCCCCAACCACAGGAAAGACAGTCAGCCACATCTGATACTCATTGATTTTTCTCCACAATTCTTACTACGAACCTTGATGCGTTTTTCTTCCCGTAATGCTCAAACGGATTGACTGCTGCTTTTATATTTTCATGCATACTCCAGGCAAACGGTTCTTCCTGCATATCCTCTCGGATCCAGGGGTCATATATTGTATGTTGCTTATAAGAAAAAGAAACAACATCCTTATCCAGATATGAATTATGCTGTACCATTTCCAACTGTCTCTGAGCCAGCATTTCCGAGCCATAAATAAGGTCATTTGCCTTTTCCTGTATTTCCCGGTAAGACATGGACTCCAGAGAACTTATATCCTTTCCCGTCAGATATGCATAGCAGATATCTGTCCAAATGTTCATTTCTATCTTTCCTGCCGGATTAACAACAAACAGCTCCTCTGCCAGGTCGATTTTATCCAATCTCATATCAAGATCTTCTTTGCCACACATACCAATCGGAACAACAATGTGTCTCTGCTTTGTCAGTTTTTCCTGTATCTGTTCCATTTCCTTTTTGCATTCTTCTGTTCCGATGACTGCGATGACCGGATATTCTTTTGCCATAGTCTGCTCCTCCGCACTTTATTCTTTATCTGATAATAGCACAAGACAGAAAGCATATCCATATGAAGAAGGAAATGGTTAAAAAAAATATCCTCCGCGGAAAACTTCTAATAATCGTTTCTAATCAAAATGATTTTCCAGAACTGTGTTTTTCTCGTTTTTCAGTCTGCAATTGAGCCGAAGTAGTTAAGAAAAAATAGAGATTATCCGCGGATAGAACATTATCATGGATTAAAAAAATGACCGGACGGAGGATTCCGCGGAAGTTCTTCTTTCGAATCTATCATCCTCAAAACCACGATTTTTTATCAACCACTTCTCTCCTGCATATTGCCAATACAGAGAATACGACAGGAGAATATGTAATTGTTTGTACATTTGACGCATTTTACGAGAAAGTATACAATACACATAAGCTCCGGTATCTCTGAATACAAAAAATAGGAGGAGATGCTCGGTGAGCACAAAAGATTCAGCGAGGCTAACAATGGATTCCTGTGTCGGAAGAGAGAGGGAAGACCAAGCCGTAAAACGTCTGTTTTCCAGAAAGGATTTTCTGGCAAATATTATGAAAGGAACTATCGCAGAATATGCGGATCTTTCCATTGAGGAAATTATGGACTGCATTGAGGGAGATACCATTCAGACAGGAACTGCATTGGTTTCTGAGGATGCGGCAAATACCATCCGCGGAGAAAACCCTCAGTTTACAGCGATAGGCGAGGCTCCGGCAATCATGGATCTCATCTTTCGTTCCCTGGTTCCATCTCTTGATGAGACCATTAAGATCAACCTTCATGTTGATCTCGAATTTCAACAGGATTATGCTGTTCCATATCCGGTAGAGAAAAGAGCGTTCTTTTACGCCACACGCAGAATATCTGCCCAACTCCCCAAAGTTGGAAAAAATGGAGCCGGATATAAAAACCTGGAGAAGGTATACAGTATCTGGATCTGTATGGAGAACATCCCCAAATACCTTCAGGGATCAATCTCTTATCACAAAATGGTCAACTATAAGAACACTGGGATGACAGATGGAAAAAACAAAGAAAATTTCCTCAAGAAATCGCAGAAAGATATCGACCTTGTGGAAATTGTCATCGTTCGTCTTGGAAAAAACAAAGAAGAAAGAGGCGTACTTGATTTTCTTCAGGGAGTTTTTTCTGGAGACCAGGAAAAAGTATTTTCTTATTTACCTGATAATACAGCAGACGAAAAGGAGGTCGTGGATATGTTGACAATGGTTGATTGTATCGAAAAGCGTGGAGAAAAACGCGGAGAAAGACTTGGAAAACAGCTTTCTCAAGCCCGCATGCAGAAGCTTATCTTAAGTTTGGCAGCAGACAACAAAAGCGAAGATATTATAAGAATCGCCAAGGACGATGAGTATCTGGAAAAAATGTACAAAGAATATGGTATTTAAGGAGATTGTTGTCTCCTTCTCTCCCACATAAAAAAGCAGACTTTGAGGTCTGCTTTTTTCATTAATTCTTTTTCCAGACACTTAAAAGATCTCTGGCTGAGAATCCTTCCAATTCCAGATTATTTTCCTTAAGGATGCTTTTTATAAGCTTTGTGTCGATTTTTGTCTCTGGAGGTACATTTCTTTTCACAATGTTCCATGCCGCTTCTTCCAGAGCGTCGCCAACCACAGGATGCTCTTTCAGCCAATCCTTGATTATTCTCTGTTTTTTGCGCTTTTCCGCATCTTTGCTCTTATCCCGGTTTTTATAGCTCCATGCTGCCATAGCTTTCTGTTTACTTTTGTAGCCGTAGCCTTGAGCATCGTCCAAAACATTTTCTGTTTCCTCATCGACAATTACAAATCTCCTGTCATATCGACTAGAAAGCGTTTTTGATTCTACTACTTTCACATTTCTCTTCTTTGTTTCGGACATATCTTTCACCTTCCTTCCCAGCTGTCACAGGAATCGTCATACTCTGTCCAGTCGCTCATATATTCGCTATACGGACATGTGCAGATCCAGTCATCAGAAGTATCTTTCTTGTGGTATCTGCAGGTTCCGCAGCATTCCGCATAATCATTGTACTCTGTCATGCATTATTTTTAGTAGCAGACTGTATCGTATGTGTGAAAGTATTGTAAAATAAGCATTTATCACTTCCTTTACATAAAATACTGTCTACTACGTTCTCCTTTCCTAAAATTATTCTTCATCCAATAACTCTTGGCAGGTCATTGAGATGAATACACCTAACTTAATCAATTCATATTCTACTGTATAATAATTATTTAATATTCAATTTTTAAGGTACACATACTTTACAATGATATATCCTAACAACCCCTTATATTTACTGAATTTATTAGGATATATTTATTATTTAACTTACCATACATTAACTACTAAAGATAACATGCATTTTCTCCTTTCCGTTACCTGACTAACTTATGATCAAATCTTATCCTATGTCGGAAAAATATAATTCTGACACGAAAAAACTTCTCCTTGTTTTATTTTTGTATCTGTAATACAATTGTCCTAGAAAAGAAAGATTTTCAGACACGTTATTGACGGTAGCTTATTAAGATTTTTGAGGTACGGTCCAAAAATATAGAAAAACAAGGAGGCTATAAAAATGCGAAACGTATTAAGCAACACAGAATTTTATATTTTACAGTATTTATGGTCATTAGAAACGCCTACAACTTTTGCAGAGATCATGGTCCATTTTACGGAAGAAGGAAAGACCTGGAAAAAGCAGACTGTGAACACGTTCCTCTCCCGTATGATCCAAAAAGGATATTTAAAATCAGATAAAACAAAAGGTCCGAGAGCTGTATATTCTCCAGTGTTTACCAAAAAAGAATTTCATGAAAAATATGCAAAAGACATAGTAGAAGATTACTATGACAATTCCATCTTGGAATTTGTACGTGCATATACAGCCGGACACAAATTAGATGACACAGAGAAAACAGAGTTATCCTCTTACATCCAGAACCTATAAGATTATCACATATACAAAGGACTGCCAGATGGCAGTCCCTTTTTTTAATCATCTTCGGAATTAAATGAGAATTCATCAATATGATAAATGGATACCTCATTGATCACATAGGTTTTTTCATTCTTCACATATTCTCTGCTCTGAAGTCTTCCGGAAACATAGAACTTATCTCCTACGGCACTCTGTGCCATCTTTTTTGCGTTTTTACTCCAGCAGATGCAAGGTACATAATAAGACATACCTCTGTCATTGATCGCCAGGACACAGTCACAGACTGTACGATTTGAGAAAGGAGTTTTCCGCAGCACCGGCTTCTTACAGAGATATCCTTCGAATTTCAGCTGGTCGGTATCCATAGCAGTTCCTGCTTCAACTTCTGTAATATCATAAGCAAAGATATAAATATACAAGTGCCCATTTACAGTTTTTGTCTGGATTGCTCCGGCAATTTTTACACATGAGCCTTCTGTGATATTTCCCAATAACTTTTTGTTTACAACTACATTGATACGGTCTTTGACTGTAGACGGTTCTTTCCTGGAGGTGTAAACGATAAGGTTTACAAATTTGTCTGTAATAAACGGGGTATTCTCTTCTACTGCGTCAACGGTACCTGTTATATTCGCTCTGTCGATACATGAGTATACGTATTTCTTAGCCATAATAATCTCCTTTTTAATTTTTGCAGACCATTTTTGATCCTGTAGTTTTTAAGTTAAAAGTAATATGATGAATAATATTTTTTTTGATTAAAATTTGTTGGATGATGGAGATTGATTCAGAAAAATATGGGAACCTCTCTCAAAAAAATGAATTCGAATTCACTTTTTTATACAAAGACATCCGCGGTTAATTTCGATCTTCCGCGGATGTCCAAAAACAAAGAAAAGGATTCTGAACAATATATGGAGCATAAGTCTCATACACTGTTCATGAGTATATTGTAGCTGATTTTGACAGCAGGATTTTCTGACACGAAAAAAAGGATACTGCATATACGATGCGACATCCTCTTTTATCTTCCATCTGCGAAAGCTTCTTTCAAGGGCTACGATTCCATTTTTACTACGGTTTCGATATATGCAGTCAGCTGCGGACAAGCCTGTACCAGAGTATTTCTCTCACCGTCATAATACCGATAAACTCCATCCGCAAAAAATTCGCTGACATCGTAGTAGAAATCAACATCAAAGGTAGTTACAAAAGAATTGCTTTCAGCATTGAAAATATCTGCAAATTCTGATGTCTGGCTTTGATCTCCATTTATGTAATCCAGGTAGTGTCCAAATTCATGCACAACAGCAGTTTCTATGGCGGCATCACGCTGTTCGATGTATATCTCATGATTGTCGAAATCTGTGACACCTTTTACGGAATTAAATTGTCCTCCAAGAATATCGTAAGCAATATTCTTATCTGTTACATAGAATGTCCATCCATTATCCAGAAATCCCTCCAGCAGGTTTTCCGGCATGACATTGAGCAGATCATTTGCTCGGTCTACTGATGTCTGGTTTACGTTTCCGTCCGCCTGCGCAACTGTCACATACGGTTCTCCTTCTGCTGCCTGCACGTTCGCTACTCCAACCAGTGAGAGCAATATACATCCTACAATCATTGTTTTTCTCATGTTATTCCTCTTTTCTCAGATTTAAGGTCAAACTCAAAATTTCGCATAAAAAAGGCACTCACAGCATTTTCCGAACTCTGTGAGTGCCCAAAAACGAAAGGTGAATTCTGAACATCTTTGCTGTTCATGGTTTTAGTATAACTGATATTGGCAGACTGCTTTTCTGGTACGAAAAATCAGAGGAGATGTATATGATTTATCTTCTGGTGTAGGTGTCGGCCTTGTTATTTGGTATCGTACAGGAGGTTAAGCCGGAGTCGTAGGTAGTGCCGTTGGAGGAGTACCAGGTGCCGGATGGGAGACAATAATCTGAGCCAACAAAGGCAAACTTTTCTCCAAGGGACAGGGTTGTAAGTGCGGTGCATCTGTCGAACATTTCTTCCATAGTAGTAACTTTACTGGTGTCCAGATGAGTCAAATCGAGGCTGGTAAGTTTACTACAGCCGTAGAACATACATCTCATATTCGTTACGTCCTGTGTGTCCAGACGAGTTAGGTCAAGGCTGATCAGTCCACTACAGCTGTAGAACATACAATTCATATTGGTAACGTTGCTTGTGTCCAGATGAGACAGATCGAGGCTGGTCAGTCCACTACAGTTGCTGAACATTGAACCCATACTGGTTACGTTCTGTGTATCCAGATGAGTCAAATCAAGGTTAGTAAGATCGCTGCAACTGCGGAACATATAACTCATATCTGTAACGTTGCTTGTGTCCAAGGGAGTTAGATCGAGGCTGGTAAGCCCGCTGCAACCTTCGAACATCTCACTCATATTCGTTACGTTCTGTGTGTTCAGAGAAGTCAGATCAAGGCTGGTAAGACCGCTACAGTCGTAGAACATCTCACTCATATTCGCTACGTTCTGTGTGTTCAGAGAAGTCAGATCAAGGTTGGTCAGTTTTCTACAGTTGTAGAACATACCGCCCATAGAGATAACGTTGCTGGTATCCAGAGGAGTCAGATTGAGATTAGTAAGACCTCTGCAGCCGGAGAACATGGAGTCCATATTGGTAACGTTGCTTGTATCCAGGGGAGTTAGATCGAGGCTGGTAAGCCCGCTACAACCGTTGAACATATAACTCATATCTGTAACGTTGCTTGTGTTCAGATGAGACAGATCGAGGCTGGTCAGTCCACTACAGTTGCTGAACATTGAACCCATACTGGTTACGTTCTGTGTATCCAGATGAGTCAAATCAAGGTTAGTAAGATCGCTGCAGCTGCTGAACATATAACTCATATCTGTAACGTTGCTTGTATCCAGAGAAGTCAGATTGAGGTTGGTAAGACCTCTGCAATAGTAAAACATTTTGCTCATATCGGTAACGTTGTTGGTATTCAGATTACTGAAATCTATCGAAATGAGATATTTACTATAAAACATCAAATAGCAACTTGAGGCAACTACTTTTTGTCCTGGTATTTGAGTCGATAGTTTCATAGTAGTACCATCCATCCATGCTACGACTCCCCCATCTCCGTCTGCGTCCACATCAATTAAGGTTGCAGCTACAGGCATGATTTCATCTGTAAATACAACAGATGTTGCCGTGGAGGGAATCAACTTATTAAATCCAGATCCTGTTTTTAAAACAAACGTTTTCTGTTTTGCATACAGGTCAAGATCAGTATTAATTCCATTTACTGGCAGTCCGGCAGAATCAACTTTTATTTTCTGTGTGCAAGCCTTATCAGAATACCATCCCAAAAAGCCTGATAATTCCTTATACTGTCCTGAAACAATCTTTCCGGAACTGTTTACGATAATTTCATTCTCTGTAGTTCCATCCGCAAAAGTCAGCCCGTTTCCATGATAAGTGATAGTGTATCCAAGAGGATTCTTACTTGGTTTCTCCGTACTGATAGAAACATCCGGTATCGACCGTTCGTCATTGGACAGATTATCCTCCCAGGTCTTTGTAACAGTAACCACCCCGGATGTCTTGGAATCCTTGAAGTCATATACGTTTCCGGAATCATCGTTGTTCTTGGAATCCGCAGCTACATCATTTGTACTACTTGTTTTCGTGAATTCTATCGGGGGGGGAGGGTACTACCAGAATTAATATTATCTGCCATTACCGGTACCGTCACCATAACAGCCATCATTGTCCCGAGCATTATTCCCGGAATCCATTTCTTAAATTTCATTGCACATATACCTCCTGTTAAGTATTATTTTTGAGGTAATATGATAAAAGGAAACTCAAAAAAAGGACCACTACCGTCTTCTTCTTTCCTCCCAAATACACCTCATACAGCTCTCCGCAGAAAAAGCTCTCAGTTTCATGATCTTTCTCCAAAGCCGGATGGATAAGTCAACTTTCAGCAGTCCCGGTTTTTCTGGATATTTTTCCTTAAGCAGATCCAGTACTTCCTCCCATTCGTATTTTTGCGGGATGACGTAAGTAACAGGTGGAAGGATACTCTCCCTTGGGGAACGAATAGTGTTGGATGGGACATATGTGTACGTTCCACTGTCTACGAGAGCAAGCATTTGATCTACAAAATCTTCAGGAAGCAGATTCTCATTGCGCTCTCCTTCTGTTTTGATTTCATTTATTATATGGATGGGCAAACCGCTGCTTAAAGCCGTTTCTTTGTTTATAGGTGAATGGTAGGTATGAGTTCCAATACATCGGAAAAAATAATACCTGTAATATGGTTCTCCTTTTCGGACAAAGAACCGGATGTCCTTTCCTTCTTTCCGGCAGATTCCTCTATCCAGAACCCGGTTATGAAAAATGGAATCTATAAAAACATCCGCATAATCAATCCCATCCTTATCGTAAACGTAATCTTTCTTGTAACCTGCCAGCTCTTGATGGACACAGGCCGGTTTTACGATCTGTAACAGCCGTTCTTTTTTTGCATAAAATTCTTTCTCCATTCTTTCGGCTTCTTCCGGATTATCCGGATTACTAAAACCAAACAGCTGCGCCTGTGCATACAGACTCTTTTTTGCTTTCCTTTTCTGATCCCTGTAGTTTTTGGCCCTTTTATTCAGGGAGAACAGAGCCAAATCAAGCATTTCGTATGTTATGATCCCTTTAGACAGGTTTTCATAAAAGATTTCAGGTGTATCCATTTAAAATCCCTCCTGTTTTTTCTTTAAAATGCAAAAAAAGACAGTATCAGATATTTTCTAATACTGTCATATGAAGACATTTTATTAATCTGCGCATCCAAGACTCGTGACTTTAGTCGTGAGATACTTGACTATACAACATAAAAATAGGATTTTTCTATTTCCGGAGCGTATCTGTAATGAGCAATACAGTTGATTCCTACAAAATGCTCTCCACTCATCTGGGATTTCTCTTCTGCAGTTAACATTCTGGACAGAGTTATCCTTGTTGCATCTCTCCCGTCTTTTAGTTTACAGTCATGAAAGTCAATGATATCGTGCTGTATGGTTTGTGGCAGCAATTGAAGCAAATCCATTGTATCCATTTTTTCTATTTCTCCCTTTTTTATTATTATTTTAACGCAATGGTACCAAAATATCAACTAATTTCTGGCTTTCCAGTACTTTGTATTTGTTCCCTGATGCGTGGTAGTGTTGACATAGGAAACTGCATAATCCGTTTTCAGACCGGATACAGTATTATATACGACATCCTCTTCTTTGACGGAATTAAACACCGGATCGTAGTTTGCCAGTCCCGGTCTGGAGGAGATCGTACCGTCAGAATACCGGCTGACGATGATCTTCATGAAAGCATCGGAATTTGTTATGCTGTTGCCTTTTACGACTACATTGCTGATACCTCTTGCATCAATGGCAAGTGCGGAACCGTCAGGAGCGGTGATGTTGGTAAAGGTATTGTTAAGTATACTGGAATCTTCCCAGTTCTGCGCCCGTATTGCAAATGTCCGGCAGGAACTGAAACTGTTGTTTTCAATGCGGATATTTTTATGCGGGTGTCCCGGTGTATACATATGTGTACCAACTCCAGCGGTGAGATTCTTGAATACATTGTTGTGGATATACACAGTATCGTTGGCAGTCTTGTCCTGGCCACTTCCTTCCCATGTAAATCCTCCGGTTGCAGGATCCGGGACGTCTAAGTTGATTGCTTCTTTCTTTCCTCCGGAAGTGGAACCCTCAAAGGTACAGTTACGGATCTCTACATTATTGGAAGCATCCATCTCAATGAAATGTGCAGATGTATCGGACATACGGGCAAATGTGATCCCTTCGATCAGGATGTTCTTCGTATGTCCCATCAGGATCGCGGCATTTCCTCCAAATTCCTTATCAAAGACAACCTTTCCCCTGCCGATTATCTTGATGTCATGGACACCATTGTATCCGTAGAATTTTTTTCCGGTATTTACGTCATTGTAACTGCAAAGGATGAAAAGAGTTCCCTTGTCCTGCCGTTTGATCGTGACACCGTCCTCAAATATAACAGTGGTATTGGAAGGAATATACAGAGGAAACTGCAGGTTATAGGTTCCTTTTTTAAGGTGCAACTCTCCGCCTCCGATATTTGAAAAGTATTCCAGATAAGAACGGAGAACATAATAAGAGCGTGTCTGTTCCGTGAACCAGGATGTGTTCATGTATTTTTTCTTATAAGTATCGGATTTCGGGGATACAGTGATCACTTTGCTTTCTGCTGCAGAGCTGTTTTTGATCGTGATCTTTACGGAAGAAGAGTATTTTCCGTATTTCTTTTTACCGGAAGAATCCGCATAAGCCCTGACGCGGAAATAATAGGTATTCCCTGGTGTAAGCCCTCTTACCGTATAGCTCTTCTTTCCAGTGGTCTTGATCCTGTGGAATTTTTCTGAGCCAGTTTTCTGGTATACCTGATATCCCTTGGCTCCTGCTGCTGTATTCCATGTCACTTTTACCTTTTCACCGGACTGTTTCGCCTTGACGCCGGAAACCTTTCCCAGAGCCGCTGCGCTGACAGGGACTGCACACAGGCAGAGGACCAACAGGAATATAAATAAGATTCTTTTTCTCATATTTTCGCCTTTCCGCGAAAGGCATCAGTGTACTATGAAGCATACTGGCTTTCGCTATCTGTTTTTTAGAATAATGTTTTTCCTGGTACAAACATATTTAATCTGCATCACCCCCATCCATTGATCATTTCATAGCAGCTGTAGGTAGCACGTTGTATATCCGCGGACTCACCAAACCATGGATCTGGCAGTAACATAGAAACTATCTTCTGACGCAGCGTTTTTGCGACTTCCACTGTCTGTTTTTTTTCCTCGATATCCTTCGCAGTTTTTTTTGCTTCAATGTCGTTTCGAATAAAGAAATCCATCGAAAAAATAAGGACATCCAGAAGCGTAATATTAATATGCAGCTGCTGTCTGGAAAACTCCATGCATTCATCATTTGAAGAGTCAAAACATTCTATCAGTTGTGGCAGAGTACCACGTCCATAGGATATAATCCTGTTATACCGCATGGGCGTGGGTGAATGCCTACTGGTTTTTGATATAGGCCCGGACATTGTCCAGACTGTTTTCGCTTACCGTTGCCACAAAATAGCTGTCACTCCAGAACAATGGCTTCCAGTAATAGTCCTTTAAAACAGTATCCCCATATTTCTTCCTTGCAAACCTGCTGGTCTTGGTCTTGACCACATTAGCAAGCGTCCCGGGGGCAGTGAACGGATCTGCCTCATACAGGATATGGATATGGTCGCTCTCCCCGTTCAGTTCCAGGATCACAAGCCCTTTCTCCTTAAAAATATCCCGGATGATCTGATAGACCAGCTCCTTTACCTCTCCCTTAAGGACCGGTTTCCGGTATTTTGTCACCAGCACCAGATGGTACTGCAGCAGGAAACAGCTGTGCCTGTTCGTATAGTAATCCTGTCCTCTCTTTTTCTTATACATAGGGATCCCTCCTGTTCCAATGACTGTCCGAAAAATTGACATCCATTTGTGATTATGCTATAATAATACCATAGAATTTAAGGTTTGGAAAGGGGGTACAGCCATTATGAAAAACACGGTCCCGATGGTAGTGTCAGAAAAGTCATTCAGGGAAGTCTTTTCCTTTGCGGAAGATAATTCTGCCCTTGCAAAGAACCTGTATAATGCTGCCCTTTTCCGGATCCGGCAGGTATTTACCGGATGGGGAAAGGAAAAACTGACAGATCTGCAGAAACTTGTTTTTGATGAGCTGGAGCAGACAAAAGCAGTCTACGAAGGATTTACTCCCAGACGGGTACTGTCCTACCAGGCCCTTCTTAAGATCCTGAGGGCTACCAGTAACCCGGATTATTTTGCCGGACTTCCCATGCAGACAGCAGAGGATACCGTCAAAGAAGCCGTCAAGAATTTCCGCAAATGGCTGGATAACCTGAAGCTGTATAAACAGGATCCATCCCTGTTTACTGGAAAACCAAGGATGCCAAAATACTGCAGATCTACACACAGAACATTTAAGGTTACCAACCAGGATGCCGTTCTTTATCCAAAAGCTGACGGCGGCACCGAAGGCTGCAGTCTGAAACTTCCCGGTTTTAAGAAAAAGGAACGTATCCCCCTGAATTATATAGATCAAGGATCCAATCTGCGGGAGATCACCTTCAAACCTTATTATGACAAATATATCATGTCCTTCGTTATCGAGGATATGGCCGCACCTTTTTACCCCGATATGCCTTACATGGCAGGACTCGATCTCGGGACGGACAACATCGCAGCTATCGCATGCACGGACGGAACGTCCGTCGTATACAAGGGCGGTGCGGTCCTGTCAGAGAACCAGTTCTTTGCTAAACAGAGGGCTCAGGCGGTATCCATCATCACAAGGGGGCATGAGCATAAGCATGCGGACTCCGCATATCTGGAAGCCCTTTCACGTGAGCATGACTGTTTCCTCAAAGACCAGATGCACAAGATCAGTACGGACATCATCCGTTACTGTGTGGACCACCGCGTGGGGATCCTTGTGATCGGTGTCAATAAGCTCTGGAAACAGAATACGAACATGGGAAAGAAGAACAACCAGAAGTTTGTGTCCATCCCGCATTACAGGCTGCGCCAGATGATCGAATACAAGGCGCTCCGCGCAGGGATCGATGTGGTCGAACAGGAGGAAAGTTATACATCCAAGGCGGATGTGACTGCTTCTGACTTTATGCCTGTATACGGAAAGGTAAAGGCACGTCCGGTATTTTCCGGGAGACGCATCGAGCGTGGGATGTACCTGTGCAGGGACGGGTACTGCATCAATGCGGACTGCAACGGTGCGGCAAACATCCTGCGCAAGGCCGTCCCGGATGCATGGAAGGGATTTAAGGACTTCCATTTCCTGGCCACGCCTGCCAGCAGGGGGTTCCATCAGCTGAACCCTGCCGGAAGGAATAACAGCCATAAACAGCACCCGGACTGGAAGATCCTGTCCCCGGCTGTATAAAAGCGTATCCATGTACGCCCCGGGATACCGGGTAAAAGCATGGACCAAAGTATTCCAGAGGCTTCATCCGCCAATGGATAGGGGGCTTCGTGAACAGCCCTCCGTTTGCACGGCCGGCACCGGCTCATCCGTCGTCTGTTCGAAAGACGTAAGCGGCACGGCAGCGGGAACAAAGCTTTCTTGCGCCATGATGACTGTGGAGACATTTAACTCTGGGGCTCCGCCCTGCTGTTAGATACCACCTCCATAGGAGTTATGTCCCCGCATGGGGGTGGAGACTTCATCATCTGTTTAAGATCATCAGCGACCATCTTCTGGTATTCCCCATCAATTTTAGAAAGTGGTTTTCCTTGAAAACTGGACCATCTCATAGTTTGTAAGTTATATAACATTTCTCGCTCATCAGCAGTCAAATTGATCTCCATGTTTTTTGTCCTTTCCTTAGTTTTTTAATTCATACCCGACAGGAATGGGATCAAATTGAAGAACAGATCTGAAACCTTATCAGACAGTGAGCAACCATCTGCCACCTGTCTGCTCTCTTCTCCTTCCAGCCAGCTGTCGCCGGTAGCATAATCGACCACGATCCCGGGTTGTACATGTAGTAGTATATGTTAATATAGTACCTGTTTTTTCTGATGTTCGCAATGATTTTTGTTGTTCTTATGTTTTTAACTGTACAAAAATATCCTTATATCAAAAAAGAGAGGAAAACCTCTCTTTTTGTGGAAGTACCTGTATGTAGAAGAGTCATTCTTCCAGCAGCTTCATACTGCCTACTGAAACCTCATATGCAGTGCGGCTTTCCGTTTCTGTTTCGCTGATCCGTTTAGAGTATTCTCTTCTCTGGATACGGCCTTCCATCTGAAGATGACTGCCAACTTCAAGAGAAGAAGCGTAACGGGCATTTCTGCCCCAGCAGATACACGGAATATAGTCTGATTTATGGTATGAACGGTTAACTGCCAATAACACATCTGAAATTTCTCTTCCAAGCGGAGTTTTACGGTATACAGTTGGCTTACAGATATATCCATCCAGATAGATCTTATTTATCGGATAATCCTCCTCTTCCAAAATCTCCATTTTTGTTGCAAATACATGGAGGATAAGGCGGTTATGTTCTTCATTATACTGATTGTAGGAACGGAACTGTCCGCGGATCTCCACATATTTTCCAATATAATCCTGTGTTACGTCTATCAGCCGTTCGGATACCATGATGGGAATGGTATCTGTCACTTCGCTGAGTCTGTCTACGGTTACCTGTGCGGTGTAAAACCCTTCTCCCAAAAGTTCGTGACTAAAGGAAAAACCTGTTACCATTTTTCCTCTTAAATGTACCTGGTTGTTTTCAATAATGCGTTCTGTTGTGTCGTACAATGTTTTATCTCCTCTCTGTTGATCGTTGCTCATTCCTGTAATGAAGCAAATATCTGATTGTTATGAAGCAGCGTTTTTTCTGCTTACCTGTACATAATATGAGAAAATCGAAAAGGTAACTTCTGGTACGAAAAAAAGGAGCTGTAAGATACAGCTCCTGAACACTACAGATACTGGGTTTCCTTTACCAGTACATTCATTTCCCCAAATGCCTCTTTCAGCTCATTGATTGCTTTCTGATCGGATGACATATGGATCTTCAATGCCATGGTGATTCTTTTATCATTCAAAAGAACACTGACCAGGGACATTCCCCTGTTCCAGGATGAGATCTTTTCCAATACACTTTCATTGTTCCTGAATTCCCGGATACTGTCAAACCGGATCCATATCCTGTAGTTTGGCTCATCAAGGAAGAAAACACTGTCAGCGATCAGGCTTGCTTCCTCTTCCCGGATACTTACCTTTCCTCTGATAAAGACAGGTCTGTCCTCCCTGATCTTTTCATTTATCAACTCATACAGGGAATGGAAAACGACCACTTTGGTAACACCAATGGAATCTTCTACATCAAGGAACACCATCGGCTCATTGTTCTTCTTGGTATAGATGACTTTATAGGACCTGATGATCCCGGCAATGGAAACCTCTTCCTTTTCCTTTGCAGGGATAGCTCCTGTCTCCTCATCCGCATACAGATAGCTGCTGTACTTGACCGGATTTTTGGAAAGGACCTCAGCGTATACATCGATTGGATGTTTTGAGATATACACACCTGCTCCTTCTTTTTCATAAAACAGAAGTTCTTCCTCGGAATATTCCGGTAACTCAGAAAGAGTATCTGTCATATCCGAACTGCTTCCAAACAGATCCATCAGGGATAGCTGCCCTTCGATCTGTTTTTTGGATGCACGTTTTTGGGCGGACAGATATTCCACGCCGGAGATCATCAGTGTATGTCTGGTATATCCGGTAAAATCCAGCGCACCTGTTTTTGCAAGTGCTTCCAGCATCTTTTTATCGATCTCCGGATTTCGCTTTACCAGGTCGTAAAATGATACATACTGACCGTTTGTTTTTCTTTCATCTATGACTTTTCCAATTGCTTCCTTGCCAACGTTTTTGAGTGCAGCAAGGCCATAATAAATGGAATCTCCAACAACAGTGAAATCCTCATGGCACAGATTGATATCCGGTGAAAGGATCCTGATACCATTTTTCCTGTATTCAGCGATATAAACCGCAAGCTTATCTGTTTTATCCATAACGGATGTCAACAGTCCGGCTGCAAATTCCAGTGCATAATGGGCTTTCAGATATGCCGTCTGCATTGCAATGGCAGCATAAGCCGCAGCATGGCTCTTATTAAACGCATATTTGGCAAAATCAACCATCTGTTCCCAGATCTGCTTTGCAGTCTCTTCTGGGATCCCGCGGTTGACACAGCCGTCAATCTTCAGTTCTTTATCTCCGTAGATAAACCTTGGAGCTTCCTGATCCATAATATCTTGCTTCTTTTTACCCATAGCCTTACGGATCAGATCGGCCCTTCCCATGGAAAAACCGGCTAACTTTTGTACAATTTGCATGACCTGTTCCTGATAAACGATCACCCCATAAGTGGAACTTAAAATGCTTTCCAGTTCAGGGGTCAGATATTTTATGGATCCCGGATCATGTTTTCCGCGGATATAATCGTCGATATACTCCATTGGCCCCGGACGGTATAAAGCAACCCCTGCAATGATATCTTCAAAACAGGTTGGCTGCAGCTTCTTCATGAACCCTTTCATTCCTTCGGATTCCAGCTGGAATACCCCGTTTGTGTCTCCGGAAGAAATAAGCTTCAATGCTTCTTTGTCGTTTAATATTTCTTCCGTCCACAGCGGGATCTCAACCCCGTATTTCTCTTTTACGGATTTCTGTGCTGTATCGATGATAGTCAGGTTACGCAGCATCAGAAGATCTTTTTTCAGGTTCCCCAGATGCTCTGCATCGGTCATGTTGTACTGGCAGACCAGATATCCGGTTTCCGGATCGACGGATACCGGAAACAGATCCTCACATGGTACCGGAGTCGGGATATGTCCGCAGGCGTGTGTGGAGGCGGCCTTTTTGGTGCCCTCCAGCCTTCTGGCGATCTTCCACAGCTTCTGGTATCCGGGATCTGAGTTGATAAAGTTCTGAAGGTCAGGGTTGGAATCCCATGCCTTATCCAGTGTCATTTTAGGATCTTTTGGGATCAGACCTGCGATCCTGTCCCCTACTGCTACCGGATACCCGGCGACCCTGGCAATATCACGCACGATCCCTTTTGCATTCATGGCCGTAAAGGTACGGATCTTGGCAAAATGATCCCAGCCGTTGCTTTCCGCTTCAAATGCGATCACATCATCCTTATAAGAATAATTATAGTCGACATCAATATCCGGCATGGATATTCGTTCAGGATTGAGGAACCTCTCAAACAGCAGGTTATATGGGATAGGGTCGATATCCGTGATCCCCAGACAGTAGCACATACGGCTTCCGGCTGCGGAGCCACGTCCCGGTCCTACTAATATCCCATGTTCCCTTGACCATCGGATAGTTTTACGGGTATCCAGGAAATACTCGGCAAATCCCATCTGCTTTACGATCCCAAGCTCGTACTCCAGATCTTTCTTTGCCGTCTCACGTTCCCTGTTACCTACAGGGTAACGTTTTTCCCATCCTTTCCAGGATTCATCCTCCAGGTAACGGAAATAATCATTTCCATACTCTTTTGGGATAACGACTTTTGGCATCCTGTAATCACCAAATTTAAAGTCAAAATTGCATTTGTCTGCGACCTCAAGGGTATTGTCAAAAGCCTGTGGCAATGACGGGAATAACTGCCGCATCTCCTCTTCCGTTTTTACGGAATAATCACCTTCGTAAACAAGTCTGTCCGGACTGTCCAGCGTTTTCTTGGTCTGGAGACAGAGAAGATACTCATGGGCTTCCTTATCCTCGGAATTGGTATAATGACAGTCATTGGTACATACCAGCTTGATACCCAGTTCGTCCGAAAACCTGACCAGTTCGTTAGCGACTATCTGCTCTTCCCGGATCCCATGGTTCTGGATCTCAAGATAATAGTCATCCCCAAACAATTCCCTATATCTTAGGATTGCTTTTTTTGCCGGTTCCATATCTCCGCAGCTGATCCCGCGGAGGATCTCACGCGGAACACGTCCGGCCAGACATGCACTCAGGCAGATAAGTCCCTCGTGGTACTGCTCTAACAGTTCAAAATCGATCCGCGGCTTGTAATAGAAGCCGTCGATATTGGATCTTGAGACCAGGTGGCAGAGGTTTTTGTATCCGGTTTCGTTTTTTACTAACAGGATCAGGTGATGATACCTTTCCTCTCCTGCATGGGAATTTTTATCCAGCCTGCTTTCGGGCGCTTCATAGCACTCACAGCCAAGGATAGGTTTGATCCCCTGTTTCTGACATTCGTTGTAAAAGTCCACCACGCCGTTCATGACACCATGGTCCGTCAGGGCACATGCAGTCATCCCGGAGTCTTTTATCTTCTTTACAAGATCTGGGATCTTGCTCATCCCATCCAAAAGACTGTATTCTCCGTGGACGTGTAAGTGGACAAACCCACTTTTTGTGTTGCTCATAAAAATTTCTCCTTTCTTTTTCATTTCCTGCAAAATGAAAAAATACAAGACACAACAAAAATGCTCTGCCCGGATATCCGGACAGAGAGATCATCTGCATGCCTTGCGAAGTATTTTTTTATATTTTTTGTTTTCTTTTTGTCCTACCTGATATACCATGATCCTGGTCAGCTTCTTCATCAGGTCTTCCGGAAGTATGTCCTGCTTGATACGGTTACAGACGCTGCAGGCACATTGAAGGTTTGACAGATCATTGCTGCCACCTTTTGCAAGCGGGATGATGTGATCCACGGTGAAATCGGTATATGGGACAAATTCTCCGCAGATGGCACAATGACCTTCTGTTTTGTTGTATACCGCGACCCGCTCCTGTGCAGTGAAACATTTTCTGTGGGAGCTGCTGGAAATGCCAGCCGGAGGATTACTGACGGATGGCGTTACGTCTGTCATTTGAATTTTTGAGTCCCGCAGGGCTTTCTGGCTTTCGTCTGAAACCGGATGGATCTTGTATCCGTTAAGTTTCCTGCTTGCCCGGTCCCGCATTTTTTTCGCATCCTTCTCTGATGCAAATCTCTGTGCCAAAGCGATATCCTCTGTTTTTTTGATCGCATTATTTTCCTCTGTTCTTGCATAGTATGTTTTTCCTGAAACCGTTCTCATCAAAATGTACTTCATGATCCATGCTCCTTTCTGGATGGTTATCTTTGGTGTAATGATCTTTGTAAGTACAATATAGCAGAGCTGAAGTATGGTATCAGATGAGACGAAAAACCGGTACAAAAAATCCCCATGCGCTATGGGGATTTTGTTTATTCATTTTGGAATATCAAATCTTTCAATTTAGAAAAATCTTTTTCTGATATCCACTTACATATTTCCTGTTGATTTTCTTCCGTCATATTAATTTCCGCCAGCTTTTCCGGCGTATTTTTTAATTCCCAAGCCTGATATATCCAATATGCAACACTTCTTAAATACTGATATCCATATGCAACATAATATTCCGAAACTCCTGCTTTTTCTGACAGATACTTAATCCACTCCTCAGTGCTTATAGGAATACTCTGCTCCTTAATCCTATACTTAACATAGTCATATAACTCTTGCAGGAAATTTCTCATTGGGATCAACAGAAAAATAGAAAAAATTTCAGCAACTAATGCATCTGACTTTGTCGGACACATTGGCATTACAAAGTAATTCTTGTATATTTTTTTATCCTCTTTGTGAAAAATATATTGTGCGATTTCATTTGCGATTGCATATCTTTTTGAAGCTGCAGGTACATATTTATCCGTATAAATAACTGCTTCTCTTTCATTTGAGAAAAAACTTTCCTGTACAGATAACTGAGCGATTTTATGATTTGGTCTTTTAATATGTTCATTAGAAAAATCATTTATATCTACATCTTCAATCCATATTCCCAGTTTATCTGTAATTTTCTTAATATCAACAGGAAACACAATTACTTCTTTTCCATAGCATAATTTTAACAGTTTTTCAGCATAAATTCCTGTCTTCCAGTAATAATGAGTAATGTTTCCTATGTTTGAAATATCGGATAAATATGCTGAAATTTCATTCAACACTTTGTTCAAATCTCCATTCTTTCTTTTGGTTTGCATCTTATATATTACTCCTTAACTATTTATCTGAGAGACAATAGAATTGCCGACATACTCTGCTGAAAACTGCCTGACGATGGATTGCATTCCATCAAATTTCCTGTTTTGGCTTACAAAAAGGCTATCTTCCAGAACATTATTCATCACTTATCCTCCCAGGGCTGATCCATCTTTTTACCATTCTCACATACCCTGCTATGGAACAGAATCATATCGGACAGTTTATCCGCAAGCTGGATTCCCTTTCTTGCTTCCTCAGTTTTAACACGCCCCATAAACGCATGCATCACATTCGTGCCCATCGGCTTTTCTGGTAGCTTCATCAGAGAATCCATCGACACACGTAGGTATTCAGAAATTTTATGAAGTTCAATCGCGTTGATTGCTCTCGCACCATTCATGATTTTACTCATTGTCTGCTTGGAGACTCCAATTCCTTCTGCCAGATCAACCTGCTTTTTGTTTTCTTTTTCCAGATCAACCTGAATGTTGTTTGCAATTATCATATTTACGTCCAGCATATAATCGCCGCCTATTCTTGTACTTATATTATACTCTTTTTCGCATGAACCATATCAATAAACATATTTTCCTGCTTGGCATTTGGAAAGAATTCTATGTTTCTTCTGGATTTTTTCCTTAGGATATTGATCTTTGCAAGTACAATATAGCAGAGCCGGATCAGAGTATCAGACGAGGAGACGAAAACCGGTACAACAAAAGCCCCATATACTGCGGGGCTTTTGTTCATTCCTTTCTCTTATATTCGATGGCAAACCTTCCGTTCTCGCATTTCTCCGCGGAGCAGATAAACTGCGGCAGGTCACAGAACTCCATCTGAATGCCAGCGTTTAAGCAAGAGAAGGTATCTGTGGCTGTTTTTATAAGTTCGATCAGGGCAGCTGCCTGACGGGTGGTCAGATTTTGAAGGGAGATCTCCGGAAGGCTTACATATTTCTCTGCTTTAGTGATCAGTGAGGAAAGGTATCCTAGCTGTTTACTGGAAGCAGGTTTTTCGGGAGACGGGATTATGAGTTTTGAAATAGTAAGCTTTTTCCGTTCTCCTTTCTCAGGTACATACTCACGTCGCATCTGCTGCCGGTATTTTTCTTCCGCTTTCTTTTTGGCAGTTATCTTATCACAGAATACGGGGAACTGCTTTTTGCCTCTTTCCCTGATCTTATCCTCTTCTTTCATTTTTAGCTGAAAGTATTCAGATGCTGACTTGGAAGGCTTTTCAGATTGTGCCTTCGTCAGGAGTGTTTTCTGTTTCTCGGCTTCTTTCATCCGCACGGACAGGTCGATCAGACGCGAAGCTTCCAGCTTGTTTAATTTGTCCGCAGTATTCAGGTAAATCCCCTTATGGAGATAATCCTTCTTTACTTTGGCTATCTGCTTTTCCGTTGCGCTCATGGTACTCCAGTTTTCCTGGGAATCCTTATTCCAGCAGTACGAATAGAAACCGGGAAGGGACTCACAGTAAGCCTTTACCAGTTCAACTGCTTTGTCCATCTTTAAGGTTCCGGAGATAATGGATGAATCAGAGGTATGGAATTCCACGTTGACATTGTCCAGAACATCCGGTTTGGAAATGTAGATCACTTCATCCCAGGACGGGTTGATCATATAGTGCTTCTCATCATCCGGACAGATCTCCACATCCAGATTTCCAAAATCATATTCCGGTTCCGCGGACTGGCGTTTTTCAGTATAATAAGCAGCCAGATCTTTGATCGTCTTATCCCTGCATGCAGCCAGTGCTTCATTACAGGAATCCAGGAACAGATCCACCCTTCGTGTCTCGATCTCCATGCGCTGCGCTTCCGTTGTGAAATATCCGCGGAGGGAGTCGCACAAAGTCAAAAGATCGGTGTCGGGATTCAGTTTCTTTTTCTGTTCCTTGTCAAGCAGGGCCGGATTCACTCCGAATAAGGTAGGCGCAGTGCAGAGGTTCTGGACTTTTTTGGAATCTGCCGGGACAATGTCAATGAGAAGACAGAATTCCTTTCCTTCATACAGCCTTGTACCCCTTCCCGCCATCTGCTGGTACAGGGTCGGATTGCAGGTCGGGCGCAGATTCATGATCGTGTCACAGATCGGGAGGTCTGTGCCCTCAGTGAGTACCATACAGTTGATGATGCCGCGGATCTTCCCATCTGCAAAATCCTTAAGGATCTGCCTGCGCTCCTCCGCAGGTGTTTCGCCGGTAACAACACATACAGTATCTTTCTTATCCGGGATCAGGGAACAGATCGTTTCCCTGAGCAGATAGCAGAGACGCTTGGTAACACAGTAGATCAGTGTGTGTCTGTCCAGGCACTTCTCCACGTACGCCTTTGCAGCAGTGACGATCGCACCTCCATCGAGCATAACCTTTTCAAGGTCTGAATCAGAATAATCCCCCAGATGCTTCTTTACATTTTTCAGTTTAAATTTTCCAAAAACCTGTTCACAGCGGATACGGGACAGGTAATTGTTCTGGATCCCCCAGCGCAGGTCGCGGTTAAAGATGATGTCGTCAAAAACATCGGTCAGACGGACGTTATCCCCGCGCTGCGGAGTGGCGGTGAAGCCGATACGCCTTTTTGCCCCGGAAAAGTAATCCAGAACCGCCCGGTAGCTTTTGGCTGCACTGTGGTGTGCTTCATCAATGATGATGGTATCAAAGGCATCCGGGGCAAAGCGTTTCATCCTGTCCGGACGGGAAAGGCTCTGCACACTGGCGGAAACCACCTCTTCATCCCCCGCATGCTCCTCTGCCTTTTCTATGCCAAAAGAGCAGTCAAAATATTTTTCCGGCTGCCTCACCAGCTCATCCCTGTGCGACAGCAGCAGCACTCTTCCATTTCTTTTAAGATGTGTCATTACGACTGTTTTTCCCAGTCCTGTTGCCATGACCACCAGGTGGTTCCCGGTGGGTGTTTTATCTAAAATATCCTTACATTCTTTCTGGTAAGGACGCAGTTCGTATGCCATATAAGTCCCTCCTGTTTTTTTGCATAAAGCAAATAGCTCATTCTGGCTATCCATAGTCTTATCCGATGATTTTATTTAAACACAAAATGATAAAATCTTGTTTTGATACGAAAAAACGTCCTTCAGTATTTCTTTCCAATTTTCTGGAATTGCCATATCAGAAATCTGTATCATATTCTCCAGTTGTCTACGAATTTCTGGAGCTTTATCAACCAACTCTTTTTTGTGGAGCAGCCAAGTGTATTTTTCGACTGTACGTTCATAAGCTTTCTCCAGATTGTCGGATACAGCCTGGACCTCCCGACAGGACTGTAAGGCCTTTGCGTAACGCTGGTAATTTGGCAGTAGAAGCCGGCTGTTAGCAGGATTACGTAATTTACGCAGACACTTAGCAAGAATCTGCCGGATACGTTGCGGTTGTACCCCAAACTGTTCACCGATTTTGCGTAGAGTCATTGGCTCATCAGTATTAATGCCATAGCGAAGGCTCATTATGCCCATTTCTCTTTCTGACAGGATATCTTTCATACGTTGCAGGAACAATTCCTGGTTTTCCGTATCGATGATTACCAGCTTTTCATACTCTGCAATTCCAAAGATATCTTTGGCGATTCTTTCACAGGGATTTTCTATTTCTTCCAGACATTTGACCAGAAGATCTTCTGTGATAATATTTCTTTTCTTGATATAATTGGAAAAACTGTTCTTTAATTCTGTCTGGAAAGCCTGAGGAGTAATTCCTAGTTTGTCAGCAGCCTGTTTCTGGGTGATTTTCCTTTCTGAAATTTTTCGTAGAAGATCAGTCATCTCTTCCAGTTCTCTGATAGCGTTATTTATTGAAGTTTCGTTCATTTTAATTTTCTCCTCCTAATATATAAGTGTAGGGTTTCAGTACCCAACAGCCAGTTGGGACTTA
>OLRX01000100.1_pt1 | contig 76224 bp, 96 predicted proteins | sample 1672991 | NCBI WGS metagenome assembly OLRX01 (sample SAMEA3136744, study PRJEB25190) | human gut metagenome | biome: human gut; feature: human-associated habitat; material: faeces | place: Austria | collected 2013
TGACATATTCATGTCAAAACACCTCGCGGGACAGTGGCTACTGAATAGTTACAATATATTTGCAATGTAGAAAAAACAAAAAATATGTCAAAAAAAGATGACGGGAAATCATTCTGTTGTTATAATAAAGGGCAGTAGGAGGTTATCAGAAATGAAGAAAAAAATAACGCCGGTTTTTTCGGTGATCATATTGATTTTTTTAGTGATCTGCGCAGGGATCCTTTCTATATTTATTAAAAAATATACCCCGTCCGGAACAATCATAGATGGAAAAGACTATTTTCAGCTCACCGGAGATGATGAGGCGGGGCTGGTGGTGAACCATGAGCTGGAAGATGCAAAAGTAAAAATGATCGACGGAAGGTATTATGTAGAGAATTCTGTCGTTGCTACATATATTAACAGCAGATTTTACTGGGACAGTCAGCAGCAGGTGATGTTGTATACGTTGCCAACGGAAGAATTTCAGATTGTTCCTGAGAGTATGCAGTATGTGACATCAGCAGGGACTCAGACGACGGATTATGTGATACTGAAACAGATGGATGGCGGTGTTTATCTGGATCTTGAATTTGTCAGCCAGTATACGGATATGACGTATACTGCTTTTGAAGATCCGGCTCGTGTGGTGGTTCGAACAAAATGGAATGATCTGCAGCTGGTAACGGCACAGAAAAACAGTGAGATTCGTCAGAAAGGCGGGATTAAGAGTTCTATTGTGGCCAAGGTAAAAAAAGGAGATACGCTGTATCTGCAGGAGGAACTGGACAATTGGAGCAGAGTTGCTACGGCAGATGGCTACAGTGGATATATAAAAAAAGAAGTACTTTCGGATCCGAAGGATGATAATGAGGAACATGCAAGTACTGTACCGGAATATACCAATATCAGTAAAGATTATAAAATTAATCTTGCGTTTCATCAGGTGACAAGTATGGATGGAAACGCAACATTGGCACAGATGGTGGCAGATGCACAGGGAGTGAACACGATTTCACCAACCTGGTTTTCAGTGACGGATAATAATGGAACAATTTCTTCGTTGGCAAGTGCTGATTATGTAAACCAGGCACATGCTATGGGGATGGAGGTCTGGGGACTGATCGATAATTTTAACAGTGGAACGGATAATCTGACATTCCTGTCAAGTACAGCGGTACGTGCCAATATCATTCAGCAACTGATGACGCAGGCAGCCTCAGTGGGATTGGATGGAATCAACCTGGATTTTGAATCAATTACAGAAGAACAGGCACCGCATTATATTCAGTTTGTACGAGAACTTTCGATTGCCTGCCGTAATCAGGGAATAGTATTTTCCATTGATGACCCGGTTCCGACTTACAGCAAACATTATGACAGAACAGAACAGGGAATTGTTGCAGACTATGTGATCATTATGGGTTACGATGAACATTATGCAGGGAGCACAGATGCAGGTTCGGTGTCTTCACTTGGATTTGTAAAAGCAGGTATCGAAGATACACTGAAAGAAGTGCCGGCACAGAAAGTGATCAATGCGATTCCATTCTATACAAGAGTCTGGATCCAGCCATTTGGTGCGGGAAATCTGACAAGCGAAGTGTTGGGAATGGATGGAGCTGCAAATTATATCAGTGAACATGGTATGGATACTTACTGGGATGATGAAGCCGGGCAGAATGTAGCGAGCGTAGAAGCTGAGGATGGAATCTATACCATCTGGGTGGAAGATGAACAGTCCATCGGGGAGAAGATGAAACTGATACAGGAGAATCAGCTGGCAGGAGTAGCTGAGTGGAAACTGGGATTTGAACGGGCATCTGTATGGCCGGTGATCGCACAGTATCTGCAGTAAAATAAAAGGAGTATAGACAAGAAGGGAAAGGGACAAAAAGAGATGGCAGAAGAAAGATTTAAAACGACGTTGATGGGTGGTTTTGATAAAGATGATGTATTGAATCAGGTTCGCGAGATGAAGGACGCAGCATATGCGGAAAAAAGCAAACTGATTAAAGAAAAAAAGGAACAGGAAAAGCAGATTCAGGAACTGAAAAAACAGCTTGCGAAAAAGGACAGTGAAAAAGCAGCAGCACTGCAGAAACAAAAAGAAGCACATAAAGAAGAAATCGCTCATCTGGAAGAACGAATTCAGGAAAAACAGAAACAGAAAGAAAAACTGGAGCGTGAGATCAGCGAAAAATATCAAAAATATATTGACCGCTATGATCTGATCGGTGGACTGGTGCTGGAATCTGAGGAGAAAGCGGAAAAGATTATCAGAGAAGCAAATGAAAAAGCAGAACAGGTACTCAACGATGCAGATCAGCAGGCAGAGACTACAACACAGAATGCAAGAAAAGCAGCAGATCAGATTGTGTCAGAGGCCATTGCTACGAGAGATGAACTGATGGACGAAGCGAAGAAAGAAGCAGAGAAATGCCTGGCAGCCGTACAGGCAGAAGTGGATGCGAAACTGGCTGATGGAAAACGAAAATACATTGCTGTACAGGATGAGATGAATGAAATTGTAGAACTGATTAATCAGGCACAGATTCGTTTTATGGCTTCTTATAAAGAAGTACATAAGATTGTCAGTGCGATGCCGGAAACCATGCGAGAGCTGGAAGATGAAGAGGCATCCAGAAAAAAAGAAGACGAAAGTACAGTTGCTGCACAGAATAATCTGCAGACGGGGGAGTCGGAGTATGAAGAAGATCTCGACGAAGAAGAGGAAGATTTTTCCGAGGAAGAGATGAAACAGATGATGAACCGTCAGGATGAAGAATGAAAAACACAGGACTTGAACCAGACTCCCGGGCATATATTTTAATAAATATGCTCCGGGAGTTTTTATGATGAAAAAGAAAATATGGGAACTGGGAATGACGGTGCTACTTCTGACCGGTGTGTTCTGGCTGGCAAGGACGGGAGCAAGACTTACAGGGGCAGATGCCGGAGCGGGGAATGGTGTGGTATTGATAGACAGTGGTCACGGGGGCAGTGATCCGGGGAAAATAGGGATTCATCAGGAAAAGGAAAAAGATATTAATCTGCAGATTGCAAAACGGCTGAAAAAGCAACTGGAAAAAAATGGGGTAAAGGTCTATATGACGAGAGAAAATGATGTAGATCTTTCGGAAGGAGACGGAGGAAACAGTAAAGTACAGGATCTGAAAAGACGTTGTGAGATGGTTCGGAAGATCCAGCCGGACTGTGTATTAAGTATTCATCAAAACAGCTATCCGGAAGAAGCAATTCATGGGGCACAGGTCTTTTATTATGAGGATTCTTCAGAAGGAAAAAAGCTGGCAGAGATATTACAGAAACATTTGGTGGAAGTGCTGGATAAGGAAAATCACAGACAGGCCAAAGGGAACAGGACTTATTATATGCTGAAAAAGACAGAGGCAACACTGGTGATTGTAGAATGCGGTTTTTTAAGTAATAATCAGGAAGCCTTATTGCTGACGGATGAAAAATATCAGAACAAGGTGGCAAAAGCAATCTGCAGTGGTACCTTGGAATATCTGAGCAGCTTGGCAGAGAAAAAGTGAAAATGAAAAAATCGCAGGAGCCTGAGAAGTCTTGTGATAAATTTACACTTGCCCATCGCACGTTACTCTAGTATACTGTTATCAGATGTGAAGAAATAAGGTGAAAGAAAATGAAAACAAAAGTGATTCGCATGAATCCCCAGGAATTAGATATGGAAGGTATCCGGGAAGCCGGAGAGATTCTGAGACAGGGCGGTCTGGTAGCATTCCCCACAGAGACGGTATATGGACTTGGAGGAAACGGACTGGATCCGCAGGCATCTGCTAAAATCTATCGGGCGAAAGGTCGGCCTTCCGATAATCCACTGATCATTCATATTGCAGATATGGAAGATCTGGAGAAAATTGTAAAAGAGGTGCCGGAGAGTGCAAAAAAACTGGCATCAGTTTACTGGCCGGGACCATTGACAATGATTTTTCAGAAAAGTGATATTGTGCCTTATGAGACGACCGGTGGAATGGATACTGTGGCAGTGCGTATGCCGGATCATCCGCTGGCACAGGCACTGATCCGGGCAGGGGGAGGCTATGTTGCGGCACCCAGTGCCAATACATCGGGTCGCCCGAGTCCAACGATGGCTTCCCATGTGGAAGAGGATCTGGATGGGAAGATTGATATGATTCTGGATGGCGGACCCGTGGGGATCGGTCTGGAATCAACAATTGTGGATTTTACGGAAGAGATTCCGACGATTCTGCGTCCGGGATATATTAATCAGGAGATGGTAAGACGTGTGATCGGTCAGGTGCAGATGGATCGGGGATTGATCCAGGCAGACAGTAAAGTCAAACCGAAAGCTCCCGGAATGAAATACCGCCACTATGCACCGAAAGCGGATCTGACCGTGGTGGAAGGATCAACGAAAGCTGTACAGGAGAAAATCTGTGCGCTGGTGGAAGAAAAGATCAGAGCAGGAGAAAAGGTGGGCGTGATTGCTACAGAGGAGAGTATAAAGGCTTATCCGGAAGGAATTGTAAAGTGCATCGGAACAAGGGCAGATGAAGAGAGCATTGCGAGACATCTGTTTGCTGTACTGCGGGAATTTGACGACTGTGGAGTGACTTATATTTATTCAGAAGCTTTTGATACGCCCCAGATGGGACAGGCGATTATGAACCGTCTGATGAAGGCTGCAGGTCAGAAAAAGATTCAGGTTTGAGGATGAACTATGGTAATACGGTATAAAAAACTGATTTTTGTAGATACCAATGATAATTGCAGGGCGCCGATGGCAGAGATGATCCTGAAAAGAAAATTTCTTACCAATCCGTTGACGATTGAGTCCAGAGGGATGGTGGTATTATTTCCGGAACCGCTGAATCCGAAAGCGGAGGCAGTACTGACCAGCAACGGTTACCCGCAGCCAAGTCATATTGCCATGCAGTTAGAGCAGGAAGATATCAACAATGATGTTCTGATCCTGACGATGGAGGACAAACAAAAATCGCAGATCTGGGAAACGTATGAGAATGCGCCCCATGTCTATACAGTAAAAGAATACGTGGGGGAGAGCGGAGATATACCGTCCCTGCACGGTCAGCCACTGACTGTATACAGTCAGTGCTATACGGAACTGGAATTATTGATGAGAAAACTGGTAACAAGGTTAAACGAAGAGGAGGAACTGTAACATGATAGCAATTGGTTGTGACCATGGCGGATATGAGCTGAAGAAGGAGATTGAGGCATACCTGGACAGCAGAGGACTGGAGTACCGGGATTATGGATGCGACAGCACAGATTCCGTAGACTATCCAATCTATGCAAGAAAAGTGGCTCATGCCATCGTTAAGGGAGAATGTGAGAGAGGAATCCTGATCTGCGGAACTGGAATCGGTATCTCTATCGCAGCCAACAAAGTACCTGGAATCCGTGCAGCATTATGTACCGATTGTTTCTGTGCACAGGCAACCAGAGAACACAACGATGCCAACGTACTGGCACTGGGTGGAAGAGTTGTAGGACCTGGACTTGCCATTAAGATCGTGGAGACATTCCTGGATACTCCATTTTCCAACGATGAACGTCACATCCGCAGAATCAAACTGATCGAGGAGCCGACAGACGGAGAGTAAAGTGCAGTAAAATACATGAAAAAGAAGGTAACAGACACAGTTATGAATGAAATTCCCGACTGTGATACAGAATGATAAAAGAGCACTATGTCGGAAACGCCAGAAAGGAGAACAAATGTCAAAAGTAGTAGTTATGGATCACCCGTTGATTCAACATAAAATCGGAATTATCAGAAGAACAGAGACAAGCAGCAAGGAATTCAGAGAGATGATCGGTGAGATCGCGATGCTGATGTGCTACGAAGCGACCAGAGATCTGAAGCTGGAAGAGGTGGAAATTGAAACCCCAATCACAAAGATGACTGCGAAAGAACTGGCAGGAAAGAAACTGGCTGTAGTACCGATTCTCCGTGCAGGCCTAGGAATGGTAGAAGGTATGCTGGCAATGATTCCGGCTGCAAAAGTAGGACATATCGGTCTGTACCGTGATCCGGAAACTCTGGTACCGGTAGAATATTACTGCAAACTTCCGGCAGACAGTTCCGAGCGTGACATTTTCGTTGTTGATCCGATGCTGGCAACCGGTGGATCCGCAGAAGCAGCAATTACCATGCTGAAACAGAAAGGTGTAAAAAATATCCGCTTTATGTGTATCATTGCAGCACCGGAAGGTGTAAAGAAACTGCAGGAAGTACACCCGGATGTGGATATCTATATCGGTGCACTGGATGATCATCTGAATGATCACGGCTATATCGTACCGGGTCTTGGCGATGCAGGAGACAGAATCTTCGGAACAAAATAAGAGGGAGTCGGATATCAACCCCTTGACAAATCAGGGAGTTTCCGATAAAATCCTATCAGCAATAAAATAAAAAAGGCGATGAAGGGAATAGTACACAGGTGACAATCAACAGAGAGGAAATCAGAGGTGGAAGATTTCTGTGCGGAGTGTGTGGAACCGACCCCGGAGCTGTCTGTGAGTAAGCAGACCGCGACTTTGGCGTTAAAAAAGAGTGAAAGAAAGTGAGCAGTCTTCGGGCTGTTAATTAGGGTGGTACCGCCGGATAAGCATCTGGTCCCTTTTGGGGGATCAGGTGCTTATTTTGATCTGGAATCCCCTGGAGATAGAGAAATGTACTCTCGGATACAACTGACAAAAAATCATCTCGCAAAATCAAGCACAGAAAGATTCCGAGAGTACGTGAGAACAAAAATGGAGGAAATAAAGATGGCAAAAGACAAAAAAATGGTAGAAGCGATCACTTCCATGGAAGAGGATTTCGCACAGTGGTATACCGATGTAGTAAAAAAAGCAGATCTGATTGATTACACCAGTGTAAAAGGATGTATGGCGATCAAACCGGCAGGTTATGCGATCTGGGAAAATATCCAGCATGAACTTGACCGAAGATTCAAAGAAACAGGCGTAGAAAATGTGTATATGCCAATGCTGATTCCGGAAAGCCTTCTGCAGAAAGAAAAAGATCACGTAGAAGGATTTGCACCGGAAGTTGCATGGGTAACACACGGTGGACTGGAACCGCTGCAGGAGCGTCTGTGCATCCGTCCGACTTCTGAGACTCTGTTCTGTGATTTCTATGCAAAAGAGATCCAGTCCCACAGAGATCTGCCGAAAGTATATAATCAGTGGTGTTCCGTTATGCGTTGGGAAAAGACAACCCGTCCATTCCTGCGTTCCAGAGAATTCCTGTGGCAGGAAGGACATACCGCACATGCAACGGCTGAGGAAGCAGAAGAGAGAACCATCCAGATGCTGAATCTGTATGCAGATTTCTGCGAGCAGGTACTGGCAATCCCGGTTATCAAAGGAAGAAAGACAGACAAAGAGAAGTTCGCAGGTGCAGAAGCTACTTACACCATCGAATCCCTGATGCACGACGGAAAAGCCCTGCAGTCCGGTACCAGTCATAACTTCGGAGATGGATTCGCAAAGGCATTCGGCATTCAGTACACAGACAAAGAAAATAAATTACAGTATGTACATCAGACATCCTGGGGGATGACAACACGTATGATCGGAGCACTGATCATGGTACATGGTGATGATAGCGGTTTGAAACTGCCGCCGAGAATCGCACCGGTACAGGCAGTGATCATCCCGATCCAGCAGAGAAAAGAAGGCGTTCTGGAGAAAGCCGCTGAACTGGAAGCTGCACTGAAGGCGGCAGGTATTCGTGTGAAAACAGATGCTACCGACAAGAGTCCGGGATTTAAATTTGCAGAGCAGGAGATGCGTGGTATTCCGGTTCGTATCGAGTGTGGACCAAAGGACATCGAGGCAAATCAGGCAGTCGTTGCAAGAAGAGATACCGGTGAAAAGATTGTTGTCGCATTACCGGAACTGGCTGAGAAAGTAACAGAGATTCTGAACACTATCCAGAATGATATGCTGGAGAGAGCAAGAACACACAGAGATGCACATACCTATACAGCAACCACCTACGAAGAATTTGTAAAGACCATCAATGAAAAACCTGGCTTTATTAAAGCTATGTGGTGTGGCGATCAGGCATGTGAGGATAAGATCAAAGAAGATACAGCAGCAACTTCCCGTTGTATCCCATTCAACCAGGAACATCTGGCAGATACCTGTGTATGCTGTGGAAAACCGGCGACAAAGATGGTATACTGGGGCAGAGCATACTAAAAGAAAAAGTGTGGGAACATCAATAAAGGCATTCGGCTGTTATCGGTGTTCAGAACGAATAGCATGAAACAGAAAAGGAGTGGATAGAATGCGGTTACAGTTACCGGCAGCAGTAAACATGATTATTGATGTGCTTCAGGCACATGGGTATGAGGGATTTGCAGTGGGTGGCTGTGTCCGGGATTCGGTGTTGAACAGAACGCCGGATGACTGGGACATAACCACATCTGCCACTCCTTATCAAGTGAAAGAACTATTTTCCAAAACCGTGGACACCGGTCTGCAGCATGGAACCGTGACGGTCATGGTACATGGTGTCGGCTATGAAGTGACCACGTACCGGATTGACGGGGAATATGAAGATGGCAGGCATCCGAAAGAGGTACAGTTTACCTCAAATCTGACGGAAGATCTGAAACGTCGTGACTTTACGATTAATGCCATGGCTTACAGCAAAGACCGCGGGCTCATTGACGAGTTTGGTGGGATGCAGGATCTGCAAAGAAAGATTATCCGATGCGTAGGTGATCCGTGGCAACGGTTTGGTGAGGATGCACTGAGGATTTTACGGGCGGTTCGCTTTGCGGCGCAGCTGGGATTTGAAATTGAAGAAAATACAAAAAAGGCGATTGTGGAACTGACACCGACACTTTCAAAAATCAGTGCGGAGCGGATTCAGACAGAGACAGTTAAACTGTTGATGTCGGATCGGCCGCAGATGTGGAGAAGTGTGTATGATCTTGGAATTACACGGATCATCATGCCGGAGTTTGATGCAATCATGGAAACACAACAAAATACGCCACATCATATGTACAATGTGGGTGAACATACGTTAAAAGCACTTAGCCTGACAGAAAAAGACCGGATTCTGCGACTGACCATGCTGCTTCACGATATCGGAAAAGCGAATATGCGGACGACTGATGCGAACGGTGTGGATCATTTTAAAGGACATGGACCGGAGGGGAAAGAAATCGCGAAAAAGATTCTTCGACGACTGAAGTTTGATAACGATACCATCGCACAGGTGACTCGTCTGATCTACTGGCACGATTATCGTCCGGCCCCGGAAGAGAAAGCAGTCCGACGGGCAATCTATAAAGTAGGAGAAGATCTGTTTCCGCTGTTTTTGAAGGTGCAGCGGGCAGATAATCTTGCACAGAGTATGTATCTCAGAGAAGAGAAGCTGGAGCGGATCAAAGCTGTGGAAAAGCTTTACCATGAGATCATGGGAAAACACCAGTGCGTGTCGCTGAAAACACTGGCAGTGACCGGCAGGGATCTGATAGCGACCGGAATGAAACCGGGACCGCAGATGGGAGCTGTGCTTCAGGAACTACTGGAGATGGTACTGGATCAGCCAGAGATGAATGAGAAAGAAAAATTGCTTGCCTGGTGGAAAGAACATGGGACTTGTCAAAAGGCAGAGGGTACTTTATAATATAGGGTACTTTAGAAATAAAGAGAAATATAAAGCTTCGGCGAAAACCGGGCAGAAACAATGGATATCAGAAAATCAGGAGGAGACGTTCATGAAGAGAGAAACCGTAATCGTACTCGATTTTGGTGGACAGTACAATCAGTTAATTGCGCGACGCGTACGTGAGTGTAATGTATACTGTGAAATTTATTCTTACAAAACCGATTTGGAAAAAATCAAAGCTATGGAGCCGAAGGGAATTATTTTCACCGGCGGTCCCAACAGTGTATACCTGGAGGATTCTCCTTCTTATGCAAAAGAAATCTATGATCTGGGTATCCCGGTTCTCGGTATCTGCTATGGTTCTCAGCTGATGATGCACCAGCTGGGCGGAAAAGTATGCAAGGCGCCGGTTCGTGAATATGGTAAGATCGAAGTAACCGTAGATCAGTCTTCTGCATTATTTGAAAATGTATCCGAAAAGACCATCTGCTGGATGAGTCATAACGATTATATCGAGCAGACAGCGCCTGGATTCAAGATTATCGCTCATACACCGGACTGTCCGGTAGCAGCAGTGGAAAATGTAGAAAAGAAACTGTATGCAACTCAGTTCCATCCGGAAGTTCTTCATACAAAAGAAGGAAAACAGATGCTGGCAAATTTCGTATTTAACGTATGTGGTTGTGCCGGCAGCTGGAAGATGGATTCTTTCGTAGAAGAGTCTATCAAGGCGATCCGTGAAAAAGTCGGCGACGGTAAAGTGCTGTGCGCACTGTCCGGCGGTGTGGATTCTTCTGTAGCAGCCGTTCTGTTATCCAAAGCAGTTGGCGATCAGCTGACCTGTGTATTCGTAGACCATGGTCTTCTGAGAAAGAACGAAGGCGATGAAGTAGAGGCGGTCTTCGGTCCGGACGGCAATTATAACCTGAACTTTATCCGGGTCAACGCACAGGAACGTTTCTATGAGAAACTGAAAGGCGTGGAAGAACCGGAAGCAAAGAGAAAAATTATCGGTGAGGAATTCATTCGTGTATTTGAAGAAGAAGCAAAGAAAATTGGAGCTGTGGACTTCCTGGTACAGGGAACTATCTATCCGGATGTTGTAGAAAGTGGTGTTGGCGGAGAATCCACCGTAATCAAATCTCATCACAACGTAGGTGGCCTGCCGGAGCATGTAGATTTCAAAGAAATCATCGAGCCTCTGCGTGACCTGTTCAAAGACGAAGTAAGAAAAGCCGGTCTGGAACTTGGCATTCCGGATTACCTGGTATTCCGTCAGCCATTCCCTGGTCCTGGGCTTGGTATCCGTATCATCGGCGATGTAACCGCAGAAAAAGTACAGATGGTACAGGATGCAGATGCCATCTGGCGTGAAGAAATCGCCAAAGCTGGCTTGGACAAAGAAGTAAACCAGTACTTTGCAGCGCTGACCAACATGCGTTCCGTAGGTGTTATGGGTGATGAAAGAACATACGACTACGCCATCGCACTGCGTGCAGTAACCACTACAGATTTCATGACTGCAGAAAGCGCTGAGATTCCGTGGGATGTTATCGGAAAAACAACCAGCAGAATTGTAAATGAAGTGAAGCATGTAAATAGAGTAATGTATGATTGCACGGGGAAACCACCGGCAACGATTGAGTTTGAATAATTAGCAAATCCCGAGAAGCCTTGTAAATACTGGGCTCCCGGGATTTTTTATGCCTCCGTGATGTTAACGTGATGTTAAAACTTCTATTTTCCAGATATTCCGTATATTCTTTCGTACTTCGGAATGGTGGTTTTGACGATAAAAACATCAAGATCTTTCAGGCTGCCATTCTGAAGCTCGCATGATGAAATAGCATCTGAGAACATGGCCAGAAGAAAATCACGAAGATCTTCCGCTGGCTTAAATGTGGATATAATCTTGACAATCGTGTCTCCGAAAGCGATCCAGTCAAGGTATGTTTCGAGCTTATATCCATAGATCGAGTCCCTTGCTATATCAACACCGTATTTCTTAAAGATGGACCGATTATTTTTTCGGATATGTTCATTTCCGTGCGCTTCAGCCGCAGCCAGTATTCCCATGCTTACAGATCCCAATGGGGATCCAGGAACAGGGGTGGCATGCTGCGCCTCTGGTATAAAGAATTCGTCTTCTCTATCCTCTTCCTCTTTCTGCATTAGCAGCTCAATATCCTTTGCCAGTTCTTTGTCTGATCCGGGATAAAGGTGGGAATAGGTATCCCACGTTGTTTTGATGGACTCATGGCCGAGCCGACGGGAGATCTCCTCGATTGGTTTCCCCATGTTAATGAGCATCGCAACGTGGCTGTGCCTTAAATCGTGAACCCGGATATCTACATCTCCTGATCGCTTGATCATCCGCTTGAACTCGCTGTACAGTCCACCCTTCTTAAAATAGAAGATCCGTTCATCCGGATTAAGCTGCATACTGTCAATAAAGTCGAGAACTTCTTTGTGGAGTGTTCCGGGAACGGTAACCCTTCGGATGCTCCGCTTTGTCTTTGGCGTCAGAAAATATTCTACACCATCTACAACGGCATAGTTCTTATTGATATCGATGACAGGATCTTCCCGCGGCACATCTTCCGGGGTGATGGCCAGCACCTCCCCCTCTCTTACGCCAGTATAGAAGAGTATCTTAAAGGCGATGCGATACGCCGGCTTTTGCTCAAACTGCAGGGCGTGCTCGAACTGATCCTGCGTCCAGAAATTCATTTCCGATGCGCGGCTCTCCCCGATGCTCCCGGCTACATAACAGGGATTTATCCTTAGACGATAGTATTTTACTGCGTAATTAAATATAGACGAGAGCTGCGAATTGATTGAATGCAGATATGTTTCGGCATAGGGCTTTCCGTCTTCGTCTCTGTAATCTATGAGCGAATTTTGCCAGCGCCGGACCAGATCTGCATCTATGTCGCATATCTGCATAGCTCCAAAGAAAGGAATCAGCTTTGACTCTATGATGTATCTCTTGCTTTTGAGAGTGGTGAGTTTCAAACGGCTATCCATATCCTCGAGATAGTTTTTTGCAAGAGAAGAGAACAGTATTGTGGGCTCCTTGGAAAATCGATCCAAAAAGCTCTGTTCATATTCTCTGGCGGCACCTTTGGTGTCGAAGCCCCTTTTGCACTTATGTTTTTTCACGCCGAGCCAGTCGGTGTAGTAAAAATTTGCATACCAATGCGTCTTCCCGTCCGCTGTCTGATATTTGTATGCGGGCATAATCAATCTCCTTGTCGCATAAGATTTGACAAACAGCCCCCAAATGGATATAATGTACTTAACAAGGGAACCGTTGGTCAGTGTACACCTGACCGCCGGGAAAATAAGTTCTATAAAAATAGCGCCTTACTTTACCAGAGCAGGGGCGCTATTTTTTGTGCTTCATTATCGTTACGACAAGGGTAATTACAGCACAAAGCATGATGACAAAAGTAAACAAGTCACTGTATGTAACCATAAGCACCAGCCTCCTTCCTTTCGTCCGGCGGCTGCATAGCACCTCAACGGTTCCCCGGTTAAGTACATTATATTTTCAGAGGTTATCTGTCTTTGAAATCTTCCAAGGCGCCCATCAGCAAACGCCGCCCGGTCTTTGACATTGTTCTATAGTATAGAACAATGTCCTCTTCATCTTCGGAGGAGATGATCGTCGGATACGGGACGCTTCCTATCAGGAAGTCTATGGAAGTATTCAGGAATCTTGAAATCCGGGCCAATGTTCCGATGTTCGGCGTAACGGATCCATCCAGGATGTCGGCCGCTTCTTCCGGCGTGATATCTACCGCCTCGGCGAACGACTCTATCCGGACGGATGCCTGATTGAGCAGATCTGAAATCCGGGCACCGATATACGGCATCGTTGTTTCTGGATCCAATGCAAGCCATTGGGATTTCGATTTTCCTAATAAATAATCTGAAGGAACATGGAAATATTCCGATATCTTTTTCAAGACAGCGGCGGAGGGATTAGTGTATCCCCTTTCTATATTCGATATTACCTGCCCCGAACAGCCGGCGTAATCACCCAGCTGCAACTGGGTAATGCCCGACTCCATGCGGAGCTCTTTTATTTTTTCTCCAACTTTACTCATATAATCACATTAAACACGCATAATACACTCAATTTTTGAAAATACCAGCACCAACTCCAACGGAAACGGTTGGTGTATTAGTTTTTAAATCTAATTTGTAACCGGAAACCATAATTTCTCCGCTTACTCTATTCATACTCATTTCTATATTTGCATTTTCGGTAACGTTTATTTTTGCCTCGGTTTTCCTAGGGCCTAAAGAAAATAGAATGGTATGCTCTCCTGTCGTTAGAGAAATCTTTATGCTGCTATCATTTTTAAGTTTGTACTTATCCGAGTTATCCACTGTTATAGTGGCGTCTGGATTGATTAGAAACCACTGTTTTTTTCTGGTAATGGTGATGTCATAAGTGCCGCGGTCTTCTGAGCGCAGAGGCATACCACAATGAGGACAAACTGATGCCTTGTTTGAAATTTCTTTTCCGCATTCGGAACATTTGATTAATGCCATATAAATATTCTCCTTTCATTTTCCCCTCCGGTACCACTCGAAGGGGATTATTTTGCTTCTTTTAATTCTCCAACATGTTCGTGATCTAACCTCTTTAGATATCCTTTCAATTCACCTTTAAATTCAATTTGAGCTTCAAGCGGCAGACGATTGAATAAATATAACAAATCACTGTTTTTTTCTGAAATGGCATCTTGATAGACGATTTTTATTCCAGGGAAATAATCTTCCAATCTTCCGTAGGTATCATTAAGCTTTCCGGTTTTTTTATAATCTCTATAAAGTAAAATGAGCAAATATTCTGAAGTGCTTGGCTCTATGCCGGGAGATATCATGCCTGGTGAGTACCAATAACGCGATTCCACTTTAAAGTAATCAGATAATTTATCAAGGTAATCATGATATGAGCTGTTACTTCCATCTAACCAGTGCGCAACTAAATCAGATGATACATGAAGATATTGAGCTACGTCATCTATCGATTTCCCGGAAACAGATAATTGAAATGATAGTTTTTCAGGAAAACTTACCAAATCCTCTTCGTCTTCTGAATAACCCAATAGTGAACCAACAGTTGTTCCAAGATATTCAGCGATTGCTGAAACTACTTTTGCGCTGGGGATAGTACCGCGTTTATTCCAATCGACAAAAGAATTCCTATTTAAATTTAAGTCAGAAAGCAACTTATTTTTGGTTATTTTTTGCTCTTTAAGGATTTTTGTTACATTATCCACAAAAGTATTCATAAAGTCCTCCTTAAAAAAATCACGCAAATGCTGAATAAAGTTATTGACATTCAGCATTTGCTGTATTATTATTAAAACTGTAATAACCAAATGTCTAAAACATTTTTAAAAAAGAGTGACGGAAATCACCCAAGGTAGAACTGAATAATTAGTCCGCTTCGGATAAGAGCGCCTTGTTATTTTCTTCGATCATAACAGCGACAGCTCTGATAACAGCTTCCGCAGAAGCCTGCAAAATCGAAGCATTGTTCAATGAGACACCGCTGTTTTCAATATCGGACAGGATTTTACGGTTGGCACTTGAAAATTCTGATAACCCGATACGCTGCAGCTGCTCCGACCATGAGGATTGATTATTCATGTAAGTTACTCCTTTCTGTGTTTGTTAACGTATACCGTTATTCTAATGCACTATGAAACAAATGTAAACAACAAATGTTTACAAACCAACGGGAGGTGAAATTGTGAAACGAACTTTGCCAACGTGGTGTAAAGAGGTTAAGAAGTCGATGATTGATGACGATCTCAATGTCACGGAACTTGCGGAGCGGGTAGGCTTGAGCAGGAACTATGTTTCCGGAGTGGTGAACGGGCGTGTGTACGCGCCGGAGATTGCAAAGATAATCAGCAAAGATCGCAACATCACGGTTCCTTATACGGAAAATATCATTTGATTACATTGTATCGGACAGAGGAGGACAGATAAATGGGAAAGCATATTACGAAAGCGGCCGGAAACGTCTTTGCCGAAGCACGATACCATGCCGGCACGTTCAATGACAGGCTTCTCAGCAGAGAAGGGGCGTCAGAAGAACTCGGAATAGACCGGAGCCGGTTAGCGCGGATCGAGCTTGGAAGCAAGAATCCGTTCCCTGACGAGGTGCTTATGATGTCAGAAATCTACGGCGCCCCGGAATTGAAGAATTATTACTGCAAGCATATGTGCCCGCTCGGAAAAGATTTTCCGGAAGTGAAATCAGAGGGATTGGACAGGATCAGCATAAAGGCTTTGTCATCTTTCCGTAAAATATCAGCGGCAAAGGAGCTGCTTCTGGATATTACCGAAGATGGAATTATCACAGAGGATGAAAAGAAGGACCTGAACGAGGTTATCAGTACACTCGATGAGGTAAGCAGGATAGCACAAAGCTTGAAGATCTGGGCAGAGAAAAATCTGGAATAAAGGAGGTGCCCGCATGCCAAGTGGAGTTTTGAAAGAAATAACGGCGGAGGACAGATCTTACTATATGGCAAGCGACATAATGGCGCTGCTTGGGATAAGTAAATCCAAAGCATATGACGTAATCCGAACAATGAGAAAGGAGTGTATTGACGCAGGGAAGCTTACAAAAGCGTATCCGGCAGGACGCATTCCTAAGAAATATTTCGATGAATACTGCATGATCAACTGAGGAGGTGAATGAAGAAAATGTACGGATACATTTGCCCTGACTGTGGTTGCCATCTTGATCCGGGAGAAAGATGCGACTGCAGGGAGGAAAGAGAACGTGAGAGAGAAAAGGTGACAAAGATCTCGAAGTTTCTGAAAGTGGAAACGAATGGTCAGATGAAGATTAAATTCGAGGAGGTCGTATGAAATATTTAAGGCTTTATGATTTGAGGAATGAAACGGTGACAATAATACCGTATCCAACGAAGCCTGTGGATGCAAATTCGGATCCACAGGATATTCAGTCAAGGAAAAAGAGGGTAAGAAGACGCATGATCCGGCGGGCAAAACGCGCGGCTTTTGTTATAGCAGAAGTTGCAACGTCGCTCGCATCAGGGCTTATCTTCCTGCATTTTGTTTCTGAAAAGTTAAGGGAAATCAGAGGCTACGATGCTATTGGGAGCGAGTATTTTGCGGCGGGGTTCATCGCATTTTTTGTGTTTTTACTCTTTGAAAGGGTGGGTGAGTATCTGTGGACAAGAAGACAATAGAGGAGGCGATAGGGCAGGAAATACCAGAGGAGCTTTACGAGCACGCCGTGACAGAGGCAAGAAAAAAGCTCCAATCAATAATTCAGCGTTTTGGCGATTGCGACGGCGTTAGACGGACACCGGGCTATCTGACTGAATTAGTGATTGAAGCCGTTAAGTCAGAACTTTTAACAGAATACACTCTGACTTTGGCGCTTGCCAGATCGCGCGCATAACTATTAAAAGCAATTCTATTTTATCACGAGAAAGAGAGGAAAGCAATATGAAAGATGTTATGGCATCATTGCCGGAAGTAATAAAAGAATACAAAGGATACAACCTGCTGATCCCGACAGCAACAGACGTTCAGCTCAATCCGTTTTATAAATTCCATGTGGAAGAGGTCGCGGTAGATCTGAGCGAAACCAGCGGAGATATTTTCAAGGTCGGATCGATAGACACGGGCAGGAAGGACGACAGGGGCAATAAGATCTATGCGGATGCCTTTTCGCTGTCGAAGCCTTTGCTTAACAAGCTGGCAATGGCGGCAGGGATCCAGTTCAATCCGGAGCAGACATACGGGGAACGTATTGACCGGGTTACATACCGGGCGCATGCACAGGGAGCCATGCGGAAAGCAGACGGAACCTGCCGAACAGAAACAGATCAGAAAGAGATCTGTCTTGAAGATGAAGAGGAAAAGTACAGAATCGAATTCGCTGATAAGGCTGCCAGGGGCATTACGGACGACAAGCAGGCAAAAGCCGCAGCGGAAATTTTTAAGGGAACATGGACCAAGGCGAAGAACAAATATGGAAAAATTGTTGATGCCTATGTGATCGACGAGGCAGACCGCGAGAAATATATCGAGAGATCTGTAATGGTGAACATGTCACTTCTTAAAAAGACATGGGCGGAAAAGGCAATCACGGGCGCAAAGCTTAGAGTAATCCGGGCCCTGCTTGGCGTGAAAGGAACATACACAAAGGAGGAGCTGCAAAAGAACTTCGCCATTCCCACGGTAGTCTTTTCTCCGGATTATTCGGATCCGGCGGTGCGTCAGGCGATACTTACACAGGGGATCAGCTCGGTAAACAATATGTTTGGTACGCCGACACTTCCGATCAAAAAAGTAGAATTTGAAAATGACGCTGCCTTTGATGTGGAAGCGTTTGAGAGCAATCCTGCATTCCAGAGCGACGCTCCGGATGAAGACGTCCCGGACATCCCGGATATTCCGGAAGAACTTCCGAATGAGCCAGAACCGCCTGCTCAGCCGGAGGAGGAAGGATATTTCTGCGACGAATGCGGAGTTGAGATCAGTGAAAAGGTGTACGCCTATTCGCTGAATAAGTTCGGGCGTCCGCTGTGTATCAAATGCCAGAGAGGAGGGAACCGGCAATGAAAATGATCAAGATTACTACTGACAATCAGATTTCAGTGCACGACTTTCCGGAGGGGAGCTTTGAGGAACAGAACAAGTCATTAAGAGACTATATTGGTCCGAAATGCGAACTGTTTGAGCGTGTTATGCCGAAACGCCTGTACAACGAACTTCGTGGTTCCAGGGAAAGAGGGAATTGCGTACGTATGTTGGTGGACGAAGACGGGCATTACAACGGATCATCGGAAAATATCGTGGCATCATGGCTCTATGAAACAGATAAGCATGGCCACCCAATACTTGGGAATGTTCTGATTGTCGGAGAAAAGTTGGAAGGACCAGGCATCAGCCTTTGTGGAATCCCGGGAGATCAGTTCGATTTGCTCTTTCCACAGCTCAGAAAATTAACAGAGAAAGCGAGGAAAATAGGATGAAGATTTTACATACAGCGGATTGGCATATCGGTCAGTTTAAAGGACCGGTCGAGGACGGAGTAAACCTCCGCTCTCTCGATACGGTTAAATGCCTTGAGTTTATGGTTGAAACGGCAAAAGAAGTTCGTCCGGATTTGGTCTGCGTGAGCGGAGATATCTTTCATCAGGAGCAGATCGGACCGGTTCGGTATTCGGATGAAATGGTTACAGCAACAAGGATCATCGAAGATCTGGCAGAATGTGCAAAGTTTGTGGTTGTGATGCGTGGTACGCCGAATCATGACGGAGCCGGACAGTTCCGGGTGCTGACAAAGATGCTTGAGAAAAATAAAAAGGTTGCGGTGATTACTACACCGCAGGTTATCTCAACACCGATCGCAGACATTGCATGCATTCCCGGGTTTGATAAGCAGGAGTTCAGAGCACGGTTTCCAGGGCTGTCCTCCGAGGAGGAAAACACGACATGGACACGGTATATCAGCGATATGGTAATGGGGCTGAGAGCCCAGTGTTCTCCGGAGCGGGAGAAACCATCAATCCTGATGGCACATTATACGGTGCCGGGCTGCAATATGGAATCCGGACAGACGTCTTTCTTTTCAAACTTTGAACCGGTCATCCCGCGGGAGGCTCTCCAGACAGCGGACTATTCAGCGACGCTCCTGGGGCATATCCATCGTCCGCAGATTATAGAGGGTCTGGACAATGTGTTTTATTCTGGAGCCATAAATGCTATGAACTTCAATGATGAGGGGCAGAGCAGAGGCTTCTGGATCCATGAATTTGAAAGAGGAAAACTGAAATCCGGACACCGATATGAGACTCCGTTCAGAGAATTTCAGACGGTTACATGGACTCAGGAGGATGTGGAGTCCTATTTACGGGAAGGAAAAATTTTCCTGATGAATGAAAAATATCCGGATCTTGTATCGGACAAGATTGTTCGAATCAAATACAGTTGCACAAGTGAACAGAAAAAGGCGCTTAATATCCCGGTGCTGCAGTCGGATCTCTATGACATGGGAGCGTTTTATGTGGCTGACATAGAAGCAGAGAGCATGGTGGAAATAGCAAACAGAGGGCTGCTGTCGGAAGAAAGCGACCCGCTCGTCAATCTGAAAAAATGGTTGTCTGAAAAATGCGTAAAAAATGCTGACAAAGTTGTGGAGCTTGGGGAGCCGATCATTGCGGCGGCACTGAAATCGGAATCGATAGCGGAAAATCACGGTGTGCTCCGACCGGTTTCGATATCAGTGAAAAATTATAGAAACTACAAAGAGGAGACCTTTGATTTCTCGGACGTTTCGTTTTGCTCCATTAATGGTGTGAACGGCGCCGGAAAGAGCAGTTTGTTTATGGATGCAATTGTCGATTGCCTCTACGAGGAAACCAGAGAGGGAGACAATAAGGCGTGGATCCGCGGGAGTGAAGATGCGAGGAGTGGATCTATTGAATTTATTTTCGACATTGGAGAAAAGAGATTCCGTATTGTAAGGACCAGGACGAAATCAGGCAGAGCAACGCTGAACATATCACAGAAAGATGGGGAGGAATGGATCAATTTATCGGCCGAGCGCATCAAGGACACGCAGGCTGAAATCGAAAAAATCCTCGGTATGGACTCTATGACATTCCGGAGCTGCGCACTGATCATGCAGGACCAGTATGGATTATTCCTGCAGGCGAAAAAGGAAGACAGGATGACGATACTCGGAAATCTCCTGGGGTTGTCCGTATATGGCGTTATGGAGCAGGATGCGAAGAAGCGGCTTGCTGATACAAAAAGAAATCTGATGTCCAAAAAAGAAGCGGTGAAAGTTAAAGCTGAGTTTATTTCCGAGAAGGGAGATCCCGATAAAGAGCTGGAAAGTCTCGAGAAAGAGATAGGGGAATTGTCGGACATCCGCAAGATGACCGATCAGGATATTGAGGTATGCAAAGAACAGGTGAGCGGGTACCTTGAAGCGGTGAAAGAAGTAGATCGCCTCAAAGAATCATCCGAGAAAGCAAAAGAAGAACTGGAAAAAACAAGGACAGAAGCAGAAGGAATACAGCGCGAAATCGAATCTTGCGAGCTTTTTCTCCGAAATGCTGACATGGTACGTGAAAAAGCACAGGAGTATCAGAGAGCAGTAACTATGGTAACGGATCTTGCCCCGGTGGTGGCAGAGTATGAATCTGGAAAAAGATCTTTGGAAGAGAAGGAATCCCAGATTCAACGCTATGAGAACATCATCAATACCACTCAGGCGCAAAACCGCAGGATAGAGGAGCAGCTTTTGGAGATTGAGGATGCCGATGTAGCGCTGATCGACAAGAAGCTTGCTGAACTGGAGGAAAAGAGGAAAGAACTCACGGCCGTTCGGGAGAAAAAGGACCGCTGTGCTGCAATCTCGTCCGAGGTGAATCAGAAACATGCGGAAGTCACGGAATCTGTACATCAGATTTCTACGCAGCTCAAACTTGCAGAGGCCGATCTTGCGGCATATAAGAAACAGCAGGCTTTCATGGAAGACTCCGGATGCCCGGATATCGCGAATGCCACATGCCGGTTCCTCGAGAAAGCGAGAGAGGATGTAGGAAAAATCGCACAGGTCGAAAAAGATATTGCTTCGATGCAGGAGGCCATCCGCATTGCCAAGGAAGATTACGCTGCATATGCAGGAGCTAAGAAAAAGGAAATGTCAGAGATTGGGTACTCGCCGGAAGAAGAGCGGAAAGTTTTGGAGGAAATTTCTGAGCTTGAGTTGTTCCAGAAAAAGAAAGAGGAGGCGGAACAAAAGAAGGCGCTGCGTGCCCGTTTGGAAGGCGAAAAAGAGTCTAACGATAAAACAATAGGCTCATGTAGGGAAAACGTCTCTACGGTCAAAATAGAAAGCCAAAAGATAACGGAATCCGTTCACAGACTGTTGGAATCCGTTAAAAAATATGAGGAAGCCAAGAGGACGGTTGACGATCTCCGGATATACGCAGATCAGGAAACAAATATTCCGGTCTACGAAGAACGAAAAAAACACTTGGAAGAGAAGCGGTCAGACCTGAAGGAACGGGAAAACCGGAAAAACGATGAATGGACGAAAATATTTTCGGACTTCTTGCAGAAGCAGGAGCTGCTCTCCGGCATCCCACAGGGAAAAGAAGAACACTTACATGAGTTGGAGAAGAAGAAAGCGGATCTTGAGAAAAGAGCTTCGGAGCTTCAACTTCAAAAAGGCATCCTGATTCAGCGCTCGGAAGATGTGATGAAGATCCGAAAAGAAATGGACGAACTGAAAATAGAAATCTCCAAAGAGGCGGAGTTGGCATCACATTATGATGTACTGAAACAAGCGTTTAGCCAGGACGGTGTTCCGCATCAGATCGTTAGGAACATTATCCCTCACATCACGGATACGGCAAACAATATTCTTGGCCAGATGACCGGCGGAACTATGGGAGTTGAGTTCGTCATGGAGCGGACCGTAAAAGGCAAGGATGGAGATAAAGCCACTCTGGATGTGCTGATAGCTGAATACGGAAAGACCACCTTGCCGTACGCATCAAAGAGCGGAGGGGAAAAGGTTAAAGCTTCTCTGGCTGTGATCCTTGCCCTTTCAGAGATTAAGGCTACTGCGGCCGGAATTCAGCTTGGAATGTTGTTCATCGATGAGCCTCCGTTTTTGGATGATGATGGAGCGCAGGCGTACGTGGACTCTCTTGAAACAATACGCAGCCGCTATCCTGATGTCAAGATTATGGCCATCACGCATGACGACGCAATGAAAGCAAGGTTTAGCCAGAGCATCACGGTCATAAAAACAGACGATGGATCAAAAGTAATTTACTAGGAGGATAGCTGAATGGGAAAACGATACTATTGGCTGAAACTGCCGGAGGGATTCTTCCGGCAGAAGCCGATCAAGAAACTCAGAAAGATCGCCGGCGGGGATACATATACGATTATCTACCTCAAGATGCTGCTTATCGCCATGAAGCAGGACGGGAAAATCTATTTTGAAGGGGTGGAAGACGACTTCTACGAAGAGCTGGCATTGGAACTTGACGAGGATTCTGAAAATGTCAAGGTAACGGTTCTTTTCCTGATCCGGCAGGGCTTAATGGAATTGGTTGATGAAACGGAATATCTTCTGACGGAATGCGGGAATATGGTGGGTTCGGAGGCTGCAAGTACACAACGATCAAGATTATGCAGAGAAAGAAAAGCGTTGCAATGCAACACAAACGCAACAACAAGCAACATTGAGCAACAAAACTGTAACGTAGAGATAGAGAAAGAGATAGAGAAAGATAAAGAGATAGAGAAAGATACTATATGCCCGGAGGTAATAACCTCCGAGCAGAACGTATTCATATCCCTCCCACTTGTGACGGGATCCGGTTCTTTCGATGTTACGATCAATTACCTTAACTCTCTTCGCCAACTGTATCCCGCTATTGATGTGGAACAGGAATTCCGAAAGATGTATGCGTGGCTTGACAGCAATCCGAAAAATCGGAAGACAGAGCGTGGGATCAAGCGGTTCATTACCGGTTGGCTTGGACGGGCGCAGGACAAAGCACCGACCATAAGATCTTCGGCGCCGGACAATCGCCGAATGACAACCGGACAGTACATGGAATCTACAGCCGATTGGTATGGAGGTGGAAATTAATATGACACCACAGGAGTTTGATGTGATAAGAGCTGCTATCAAAAGCGCGTATCCGACGTTTAACATCATGCCTGATAAGTACAGTATTCAGTTGTGGTACCGAATGCTTGGAGATATCGACTTCAAGATCTGCGAGACAGCACTTCAAGAGCTGATCGCAACACAGACGTATCCCCCGCAGATTGCAGAAATAAGAGCGAAATGTGCAGAGTATACATCGCCACAAATAAAAGATGCCGGAGAAGCCTGGGGCGATGTACAGCGTGCGATCCAGAAATACGGATATTACCGGTCGGACGAGGCGGTGGAAAGCCTGTCTGGTCCGACAAGGGAAGCTGTAGAGCGGATGGGATTCCGGGAATTATGCCTGGGAGATAATCCGGTTGCGAACCGGGCACATTTCTTCAAGATTTATGACGCTATTGTGCAGCGCAAGATCAATGACAGCCGACTTCCGGAGCTTGTACTGCAAAAGAAATCAGAGTACATGCTTAGCTGCGGGGAACAGGAGAAGAAAACGCCGAAAATCGAGGGCAAAGAACCAGACTCTGCAAGAAATGTATCAACTCCTGAATTTATAGATCGGCTCATGAGGGAGAAGGGATTGCGATGAAGGCGAAGAAAGAAGTGCAAGAGATACAGGGAACAAAGCAGGAATTATTAAAAGTCTTTCGGGAAATGTGCTACAGCCGGAGTGCATGGCAGGTTTGGGCAGATCTCATTAGCATGATAGCGTGCTCTCTGGCGAATTCCACAGATCCGGACAAGGCGGGCGTTCGATATTTGGAGAGGGAGAGGGAGTACAAACAATGTGCAGAGCGCCTTGGCGGCGTAGATAAGCCGGCGCAGTGCATGGCAGTAATCGTCGAAGCGCTCGAAAGAAATCCGGAACAGGATTTCCTCGGAGAATTGTTCATGGAATTGGAGCTTGGAAATCATTGGAAAGGACAATTTTTCACACCCTATTGCGTATGCAAGGCAATGTCAAATATTGTTACGGGCGATGTGGATGAGCAGATAGAGCAAAGGGGATATATAAGTGTTTGCGATCCTGCCTGCGGGGCGGGCGCAACACTGATTGCTACCGTAAGTGAGATGAAGTTGTCAAAATATAATTTTCAGAACCATGTTGTGTTCGTGGGCCAGGATGTTGACCGGGTGGCGGGAATGATGTGCTACATACAGCTTTCGCTGCTTGGATGCGCCGGATATATTTGCATCGGAGACACGCTGACAAATCCCGTAACAGGACATGTGCTTTTCCCGCAAGAGAGAGAAGGACAGGAATTGTGGATTATGCCAATGTTCAGGATAGGTCCATGGGCCCATCGGCGGTTATTTTTCTTACTTGGGAAAGCTGGATGGAATGAATACAGGGAAGCAGAGCGGGGAAGAGAACGGTTTTACATGTTTTTTGATTTTAACGATAAGGAGGAGAAAAGATGGGAGAAAATGTAAGGCATTTTACAACTGAACAGAAAGACGAAAACACCTACGGTTGGCCATGGAATGAAGTGGTTAAAAAGTATCTGGAGAGTGGATATTCAAGCGACCAGAAAGAATGCCAGGTTACGATTCGGGAAAAAGAGTACAAAATTCTCAAAAGGGATGCGGTCACGGTATTCTATGATGCTGATGGAAACACACTGTTTGATGTGACAAATGATCGGTTGAAGAGGGAGTATGAATCTGATCGGGGCGAGGAAGAGGAGAACGAAGAGGATTCTTCATTTGTGGAAATGGGGACTGCATCACTTGTTGATGCCGTTACCGGAAATATTCCGGCTCCGACTCCGGAAGAAGTAGAGACTGCAAAAAAGGCGAATGCCGGAGACGTATTGGCTAAAGCAAAGCAGAAACTGAAAGAGGAAGTAAAGGAGGCAAAGGATAAAGAGTTTGCAGATCCAATCATAAGACATTTACTTAAGAGATGCGAAGAGGATTCTGGAATGGCAGAAGATATTATTCAGGATCATAAAACGTGGCTTAAATGTTTTGCTTACATCCGTAGTCAGGCGCGGAAACGGGCTGAAGGAAATTGCGCGGTTGTGCGCGACGATCTGGTATATGAATGGGCGGAGGATTACTACCGCTTGGATGACAAAGCACTTGAGGAGAAAAAGGAGAAAGAGCGTAAGGAACAGGAAGCAAAAAGGAAAGCAGAAGCAGCGAAGAGAAAAACCGGATCCGGAAAACAGAAAAAGAAAACTGACAGCAAAAAGGATGACAGAGAAAAGAAAACTGTGGAGTCGGAGAAAAAGAACGACAGAGCTTCAAAGAATAAAGAGCCGGAAGGTCAGATGTCATTGTTTGATTTGCTCTAGGAGGCGATAAAAGTGGATAAGAGAAAGTTGTCAAAAATACCGCGACCGTGTGCAACGCAAAGGATGATTAATGATGCAAAACAACTGGAAAGCATGAATCACATGGTTACGGCGGAATTGATTGAAGATAAAAAGATTCTGCTTCTGAATTTCTTTAGAATAAAAAGCCTGGCTGGCGGAAATACAGAAGCAGAGTTTAGGACATTTCTGTCACATGAGGATTATATCACACAGGATTTGAAAACGTCAAAGACAAAGTGGTATACGGCATCGTTCGCCGGAATGTGGAATTTTAGCTTTACAGAGTATTTGTGGGATCCAGAGTTGAAAAGAAGTCGTTATAAAGTAAACGTACATATAAGATCTGACGAAGAAGTAAAGACCATCAAAGACTTTTTTAAGGAATATGTAAACTCGGATGATGAATATTTACCATGGACAGCAGTTTATAGATTCCAACAGGAGGTTCTTGATCGAAAGCTTGCGGAGCGGCATAAAAAAGAGACTGACAAGATAGACGCAGTGATGAATCCGATCAAAGAGCCACCCAAAGAATTTGAAGACTGGGTATGGGAGACTGGAATGAGCTTCAGCCGGTACCTGATCTACAAAGAGGAGAAGAAAGGCGAGGCTGTATGCGAATGCACGCACTGTAAGAAAATCGGAACGGTTAAGAGAAAAGATATCAGGCTTCGGAATAATGAAAAGGGGATATGTCCTTTCTGCGGAAGCCGTGTAACGATTAAGGCAAGGGGGAAGATGCCGGGACAGATATCCGATGAACGTTGGTTCTTGTATGTAGATCCAATGGAAAAGGGATTCGCCCTTCGATATTTTCGGGCAGATCGGAGAATACGGAGTGATAAATATGTGGAGTTCACGATCGATAAAAGCCGGATTGAACAGGATATATTCGAATATAGCAGGGCAATATACACATTTCCGAAAGGAAAGCCAAAATATGAATCCTATGAGTGGGGAGTATATAAGCAGCGCGGGGAGTGCCGATGGTGTCCTGATCAGGGAAGAATAGCCTGCATGGAATGTATTTTATATCCGGGCAATCTTCCGGCGGCATGGGAGCATACCCCAATGAAATATTCGGCATTAGAAGTGCTGTCAGGGAATATGCCAACAGTAGCTTTGCGGTATGAGGATGCAATCTCAAAGTACATACAATTCCCCAAGTTGGAATGGATCTGCAAAATGGGATTGAACAGACTGGCGAAAGACATTATAAATTGCCGATATTCAGGAAATATGGTAGGTAAAATCCGGGAAAAAGGATCCACCATATATGAGATTTTGGGGCTGAACAAAGTGAATACCAAGTTGCTCCAGGCGATTGATGGAGACCATTACGAACTTCGGCTTTTGCAAGTGGCGCAGGAAATCGGACTGCAGTTCAAGCCTGAACAGTTAAAGGAATATTACGAGACGTTTACCTGCAACACGGAACTCCTGAAGCAGGCGAACAGGAAAGCTACACTCCACAAGATTATGAAATACATTACGAGGGAAAGTGAAAAATATCCGATCGGAGAATCAGGAGAGTGTTGGAGGTATTCCTACATGCGTTACCGAGAGAGGGAAGATCCGCGGATTGAGAGAAAGCGAAACATGGCAAAGGATTGGCTTGAGTATCTGAAATGGTGCAAAGAGCTGGGTTACGATCTGGACGATATGTTTATTTATATGCCGAATAACTTCAAGAAGGTTCACGATCGGACTGCAAAAGAATATCAAGAAAACCTAGATAAAATCGAAGCAAAGAAACGTGCGGAGAGAGAACGCGAAGCAAAGAAACGGATGGAGCAGACAAAACGTGCTCTGGAAGAAATCCTGGGAGAGAACAAGGATGTTCAAAACGCCTTTCAAGTCAAGGGAAAAGGACTTCTCCTGGTTGTTCCTGCCAGTGCGGAGGATATTAAGGCGGAAGGGGCCGCCCTGCATCATTGCGTTGGTACCTATGTTGACAGAGTGGCCAGAGGGGAAACGAATATTTTCTTCATCCGGAAGGAGCAGGAACCGGATAAACCGTATTTCACGATGGAGTGGAAAGATAATGATATCGTGCAGTGCCGGGGATCCCGAAACTGCGGAATGCCGCCAGAGGTAAAAGCGTTCACCGAGGCTTTTAAAAAGAAAATGTTGGAAACCATAGAAAAGGACAAAGGCAAAGGGCTTAGGAGGTGCGGATAATATGGCCACGAACATAATCAGGAGCATCCGGAAAGGTTCTGCACAGTGGAGCGAAGAAGACAGACTACAGTTGGTATCGATATTGGCCAAAGCCGGATATGCGGTGAAGATTGGAAGACGCATAGTTCCGGGAACTGAAAATAAACCAAAACCACAGATGGAATACACAGTTGAATATTGGGAGGTGGAATAGATGAAGATTGGAGAAATTGTAGAAATTCTGATAAGAGTTAAAGATGATTACGGACATTTGGATTACCGAAGACAGGCGGTCGAAGAAGCATGCAATCTGCTTGACAAGCTGCCGCGAATGGAGGAGGCGAGAGAATATGAACCGATCCAGAATAGAATGGTGTGATCACACACTGAACATTGTTACCGGATGCAGGCGCGGATGTGAGTATTGCTACGCAAGAACTATGAGCCTTAGATTTTCTGGGAATGTAAGGCTGAATATTACGAGGACGGATAAATACCGGAAAGATGAAGGGGGATACATACTGGACGAGCCGTTCATCGGTGAAAACGGGAAGCAGATTATATATCCGTTTGGGTTTGAGCCCACGCTGCACAGATACCGCTTCAATACGTTGGACAAGTTGAAAATGGGGCAGAACATTTTTGTTGGAGCCATGGCGGACCTGTTTGGAGATTGGGTACCGGACTCATGGATCGATGAAGTGTTTCGATGCTGCGCGGCTCATGATCAGCATAATTACCTGTTTCTTACAAAGAATCCGGAACGTTATGCTGACTTAGAAGATCTTCCGGCAGGAGAAAACATGTTTTATGGGGTGACCATAACAACCGAAGAAGAGATGCACAGATTCAATTTTTTGCCGGCGCGGCGCAATATATTTGTCAGCATCGAGCCGATCTTGGAAGATGTTCTCCCAGAGAAGCACAATCTTTTATTCCGGCAGACGGACTGGATAATTATTGGAGCTGAAACCGGACGGAGAAAAGGGAAGGTCATTCCAGATCCGGAGTGGATCCGGAAGATCGTTGCCGTGGCAGAACAGGAAAAGACACCGGTCTTTATGAAAGACAGCCTTATCGAGATTGTTGGAGAAGATGCTATGAAGCGGGAGTTCCCGGATCAGCTTCTTGTAAGGAAAAAGAGCGAGAAAATTCTTGCGAAGATGATGGGTGAATGCGTGGAATGCCACGAACGGAAAGAGAAAAATAAGATGGTATCCATTACGGCACGGACCAAAAGAGGCGGAAAGACAAATGCTTTTGCATATATGTGCAAACCGTGCTTTGTGAAGTGGTGCAGAGAACATGGAGTAAAGGTTCCTCCGCTTGAAGGCTTGGAGGACAAGTAGAAAGGAGAAAACATGGGAAAGAGTAAACGGAACTGCAGAAGAACAGAGGATGAAGTTCGCATCCACGAAAAGGCGGTAAAGATGCGAAAGATGACGGATGAACAGCTCGTTCATTACGTGGAAGATCGCGTGGAAAAAGCGCGGAGCGAGGGATTTAACAGTGGAAAGAAGGCGGCCGGAAGCGGAAAAGGAACGCAAGAATTTCTCGCAGAGCTCCAGACGTCCAAAATCCCAGGCATTGGAGCGGTTACAATCAATAAATTACTGAAGGTGGCAACAGAGCATGGATACATACAGTAAGGCGTTAATTGGAAGCAGATCCCGGGCGTCGGGAGAATATTTTGAAGGAATGATCAGTGCAGCTTGCCAGTTTTACGAAGAAAAGGGGATTTCTGTAATAGAGAAAACCCCGGAGCCAATGAGGGTACTAAAGCCGTATGATCGGAAAAGAGGACAGTTTATCTGCTGTTTCGCTAAGCAGGCGCAGCCGGACTTCAAAGGGATACTGATGGATGCGACCATGGTATTGTTCGACGCAAAGCATACGGATAAAGAGAGAATCATGAGAGATGTAGTTACGGAAGAGCAGGAGAACTGCTTTGAAAGATACATGAAACTCGGGGCGATGTGCTTCTTGGTGGTATCAATAGGACTGGACAACTTTTACCGTGTTCCATGGGTGGTCTTCCGCGACATGAAAAAGATCTACGGTCACAAATACATGGACAGAAAGGATCTCGAAACATATAAAATCAGGTATTCAAATGGGGTTCTCCGGTTTTTGGATGGGATAGAGCTCCGGGAAGGAGGCAGATCATGAAGTTAAAAAAATATGAGTTGGTTAGGACAATCGATAAGGTGAAAAGCGTTGTGCAGAAAAATCCGCAAATTCCCGCTCTGGGAGGTGTATTGATCAAAGAAGGTTATGCAATAGCTGCAAATGGAGAAATGACGATACAGGTCAAATTAGAGGGTGCGGAGAGCGAATCGTTTATTGTGCCGATGAAGGCTTTTGACCTGATAAAAAATCTTCCTGAGGGTGATGTGGAAATCACCTGCGACGATAAAGATGTGGTGACGATCCAGACAGAGAAGATTAAAAACAGTTATCAGTCATTCCCGGCGGAAAATTTTATGTACGATAAGACAGAAACCGGAGAGGAAGAGGGAATAGTTTTTCCGGGAACACTTTTGATGGAGGCGATATCGCATGCGCTTTATGCAGCTGCCGACAAGTCGCCGGGGCGGCCGGAGCTTGAAGGAATATATCTCGAAGGAGAAAATGACAATCTGAACCTTGCGGCCACAGACGGACATGTTATGTGTTGGGATCAGGTTAATTCTGTATCCGGTGTTTCCGGACTTAAGCTGATCGTTCCAAAAACAGCCGCAAAGAAACTTACTTCAATGGGGATGGATGATGATATCACACTTTCGCACGATGCAAACAGTGCGATTTTCAAGACCGATGCATACTTGATTCGTACCCGGATCCGTGACGGTAAATTTGTTCCGTATCAGAAGATGTTCGTAAATATGGAGAATTACGCTATTGTGAACAGGGAGGAGCTTATAGGGGCCATGACCAGGGCGAAGATGTGTACGGATGAAAGCGTTCCTGCCGAGTTCGATATTGAAGGAGAGGAGATCAATGTGATTCTGCAAGACAAAGTAACAAATTATCGTGAAAAGATAATGCTCAAGAGCCCGATCGAAAAGCCGATCCGCATTGGATTTGATTCCAGGTTGGTGTTGGAAACGATAAAGGCGTTTACTTGCGAAAATATTACATTGAATTTTTCGTCGCCTTCTACGCCGATGATTGTTCAGGCGGAGGATTCGGACATGAAAGCGCTGGTTCTTCCGGTAAGGTTGAAAGGAGCAGCAAAATGAGAAAAATAGATGATCTGGTAATAAAGCTTTTGGAATATGATCTGCGTCCCACGCCGCAGGGCGGTTGGGAGATTACGGAGGCAATGCGCACGTTAATCCACGAAATCGCCGAGGAGTGCAATGGTCTGGAAATAGTCCAAAGAGTAACAGAAGGTAAAGAGGAGTGGCTTGAACAGGCCACTCCGGAGGAAATCTACATACACATGCTGAAAAAAATAGTGGAAGCACCGACAAGGATGCATATGATTTGTGTTCCTCGCGTCTTGATACCGCTCATAGACCAAAAGCTCCGCGAAAACGAGGAAATCTTTCCGCATGTTGTTGGACAGGAAGCAGAGATGTTTATCGACGGAGAATGGAAAAGGGGGAGAGTTGTTGAGGGATACCGGTTTAAAGACGGGATCGTGACACTTGAAACTCCAGAGGGGGAACGGATATGGTGCGGAGAAGATAGAAAGGATCTATATCGGCCGGCACAAGTGGATGATTAGTCGCGAGGATAACGAGATGAAAGAAAGAGAAGGTAGATTGTGGTTTCTTTTTCAGTTCCTCCATGATGTTGAGGAAGAAATGTCGAAAGAAGAGCAAAAGCAGGTAATGATAGAGAAAGCGATAAATCTAAAGCTCATGTGCGATTATGTTGTAAGCTGCTCCTATCTCGACATAGTGCTGATCATCTGCATGTTAAGGGATTACGTCCAGATGGTTGATGAAATAAGGACGGATGATATTCAATGGTCAGCATATTATCGAGATAAATTCCTTAAAATGGCAGATCGGCTTTCGGAACAGATCGAATATGACTATGATGCGGCGAAAGAGAGATGCCTGACGAAGAGACAGAGAGAAGAAACCGCGGGAGATATAGGCGAAGAAGCAATGGCACTGACCTTTAAGTATGCAAAGGGAAAGAAAAAGAAAGAAAAGGAGAGCGGAGATGGAGAGAGAACTGAAGAAAGATCTGATGGAGATCGAGCATCTGATAAAAGATCATGAGCAAAGGGGGAACACACATACACAGAGTGTCCTGCAGATAGCATATGAGGTTATAGAGCCGTGCGCGAAGGCAGCGCGCACGCTGCATGATCTGAAGGAGATACTGGAGCGGGATGCGGCGAAAGCCCCAATAAAAGATACTAATTCAGGCGTAAGGTACACTGACGATTATATTTGCCCGAACTGCGGAAAGCACTTTATAGGGACAGGAATAGCGGAGTTTTGTTATCACTGTGGACAGCGGATCAAATGGGAGGACTGATGATGCGACAAAGTGACGGGAAGATGTTATTTACGAACAACAGTAGAAAGATGGCGGGCATCTCTCTGCGCCGGAAGAAAAACAAGCAGAAACGCATTTACACAAGAAACCGGGCGGACGAAGATATAGAAGCACTTATGGATTGGTGGAATGAAAGGTGGGCGAAATGACATGCAGGAATTAAAGAAAGCCGAAGTTACTGTGGTGCAGGTCCCGAAATATGTGAAATATGAATGTCCGCATTGCGGAAGAGAAATCGAGGTTGATTATGACGATTTTAATGACGACAGAATGAGCGATTACTGGCCGGAATGGGAAGGAGATACCGTAATCTGTAACGAGTGCGGCGCAGAATTTGCGATCGAGAATGTGGAGGTGGACTGATGCATGAATCAGATAAAATTGTGGAAGAGATCGAAAGAGAAAAAACGAATGTAGATAACTATACAGACGTAACAGAAAGATTACTTGCCGGACGTTGGAATACATGTATTGATATGGTGAGGAGGATTATTCGCAAGCACATAAATGATGGGTGGACCCCGGTAAAGAATCGACTCCCCACAATGGAAGAGTATCGGGAAAACGACGGGCGGTTTATTTTGGACAACGGGAACCGGAGATACGCAGGATATTTCGATGTGTACACAGGGCGGTTTTATTATTATAGACATATAACACCATATAGAGCTGAATTGTATGAAGACAATATGATTATAGCCTGGCGGCCTTTTCCGGAGTCGTACCGACAGGAAAGGAGCAGAGAATGACTATCGATGAAACTGTTGAGTATTTTAAAGCGCATGGCGTTAAATGCAAAAAAGTAGAAGATGATGATCCGGATTATGGGAATTTTATTGCAATATTCAGTTATGGAGATTTGGGAGAGGGAGAAGTCATGAAGTGTATTGCAGACAATAATCTACTTTGTATACAGTTCAAGCAGGCAATATGCGAGAATGAAAGAAAGAACAGGAGGGCAGGCAATGAGACTGATTGATGCTGACAGACTAATGGACAGGCTGAGAGGGAATGTGCTGATTGACGTTACCACTGAGTTGGAAAAAACAATAGCTGATCAGCAGACAGCCTTTGACAAGGAAAAGGTGATTGATGAATTGAAAGAAGAAGGATGCATTATCGATAATGAGGCGGGGAACAGAGCGGTTGAGATTATTGAGAAAGGCGGGTGCGAATGACATGAAATATCCAGAGGAAATGTATTTAAATAGCGGGTTTTATGATGGGGACATGGATGACAGTGTAGAAAATCATAAAGAGAAAATAGTGAAATGCAGAAAAGACCATAAGTGTTCAGCGTGTCAGAATACAATAAAGAAAGGCGATCAAGCATTATACGAAAGCGGATTTATGTACGGAGCGCCGGTAAGCAGTTATACATGTCTGAAATGCATAGAAGATTGGTTAGAAGAAAGCGGACAAATAGGTTCAGAGGATGAGGAATGAAGTGTAAGATAAATAATGCAGCGCAGTTGATTCGGAGTCAGGGGGAACAGATATTAAGAGGGGAGGAAGATAAAAATGTCCGACAACATGGGGAAAAATGCGGAAGGATATCCGGATCCTACAGCCGGATCGGCATGGAGGAATATCCGAAAAGAAGAGAACCGGCGGGAGGCAGAGAGAATGGCCGTGATCAGCAACCTTATCCCGATTATGAAACAGACCGCAGAGCTGGCAGGCTTTGAGGTTGTTGGCCGGATTGTCCTAAGGGACAAGCGTACTGGAAAAGAATACAGATAGGAGCGTGATATTGTGAATGCAAGATACCCAAACTTGGAACTGCTGGAGTACAAAGCAAGAGCAGCCTTGTCTCGAGATGAAGAGTTCTTAAAGATCTTTGAAGAGAAGAAAAAGAATAAGAAGTATGTATATGCGGAAATAGATGCTGTGGTGTTTCCACAGATCTGGGGGAGCACGTGTACCGGGTTCGATGTTACGGAAGACGGAAGCCCTGCATGGGGAGGCTGCGCGATGACAAAAGAATATACAACGGTGCTCCATGAGCTGCTCACAGATACATATATCATATTTTTTGGAGAGAAGATGTGCTATAAAGTGACAAATGCGAATGCAGAGTTCTACGAAGACCTTCAAAAAAGACAGATGGCCAGCTTAAGCGAAGCAAAGCGGAGGTATTAGTGGATGACAAGAGAAGAGACAACGAAGTTTCTTTCGGATTTGGCAGAGAAACATATAAATCCTCACAATGATCCGAGGATATATTGGGCCAGGGAAGTTACTTTTGATTATGCAACGACTCATGCAATAAGGGTAGACTACATGAAATTCAAGCCTGTAAATAATACTGTGAGCGGGATCGAAAAGGGAGATTTCTACTGCTATGAGGTCAAATCATCGGTAGAGGACTTTCGCTCGAAGAATGGTCATAATTTCATAGGAGATTACAATTATTATGTTATGCCCCATGATGTTTTCATCAAGATAAAGACAGAGATACCTTACAAAGTCGGAGTATATTGCCCGTGCGGAAATGAGTTGAAATCGGTTAAAAAAGCGGTGCGGGCGGACAGGGAGAGACCGGTATCCGAGATGCTTTTGATGATGTTTAGATCTGCAACGAGGGATATGGTGAGAATATGAGCGAAAGAAGGCAAAGAAATGTATACAGTATGTCAGAAATGCGGAAAGAAGTTAACGGATCCGGAAAGCATGCGAAGAGGGTATGGTCCGGAGTGCTGGTCACAGATTAGCGGCATTTCTACGGCTGATTCGGGCGGACCGGTAAACGAAGCTGAGCTTCCAGGGCAAATGACCATATTTGATTTCCCTGATGCTATTCCTGATGGAGGGCAGAATGAGTGAAATTATTTTATTCCCCACACACAAGGATTATTGCGGAAAGTGTGAATATAGGGGCATGATGGGAGAATGTACGAACGAGAAGTACCTACAAAACATGTATAAAGTATGCTGTGTATGGCACAGATGTCCATACAGAAAGGAGAGAACGCATGAGCAAAGAGCGTGAAGTGGATAAAATTACGATACACTATGATGATGGAGAGGAGAAAATTGTTGAGAAGGGATTCTTCTGTAACATGAAAGAAGAAAACGGGCAAATGGTTTTAGAGTTTACCATGTGCCATGTGGCGGGAATAGAACTCGAAGCCATCGTACAAGGATGTGTGGAGCTTGGATTCAAGCTCGGCATGTTTGGAGAAGAAAAGAGAGAGGAGGATTTTTAAATTGATGGAGGAACATTGCGTAGCGTGTGGAGAAATAATTCCAGAGGGGAGGCAGGTATGCCCGATCTGCAACCGAGAATATGAAGGGGTACCGGCTCTGTCTCGGATAGATAACGAAACGCTGATCTGTCCGGAGTGCGGAACGGCACAGGCACTTGATGCGGCGTTGGAAGGATCTGATATGCCGGAAAAAGAAAAACAGGCATATAAAGACGGGGTCCTGAGAGCGATATACAAATAGTCGGAGGTAAAATTGACATGGACATGAATGATCGTGTTGAATTCGTAGCACTCACAAAAGAGGAAGTGGAAACGATGATCGCAAAAGCAGCACTTGCGGGAGCGTCTGTAGCCGCGGACACGTTGCAAAAGGCACATCAAAAAGAACAAAAAGAGCTGAAGGACCGGCGGCTACATAACACGAGGCTACTTCTTAGAAATTATAGGATGCTCAAGGAGAGCTGCGCAAAGGCAGTCTATCAGAAAGAGCATTCGGAAAAGTCAACGGCAGAGGTCATCGAAGATCTTATGAGCATGAAGGCGAGCGATGGGGTGATCGTAAATTCTATCAAAGAGTCTGCAGAGCGTACGGGGATTATCATATCTCATGTTGATCGGATGCTTGATGTATACCGGATGTACTGCGGAAAGTACAGCGAAAAGGAAAAGAGACAGTATAAGGTGATAAAATCCATGTACATCACAAAGGAGAGATCATCCGCAGCAGAGCTGGCGAAAAAATTCGGCGTCAGCAAGGTCACGATATATGATGATATCAAGACAGCAGAGGAACGACTTTCGGCTTTATTTTTTGGAATTAACGGACTCCGTTTTTATTGATTTTAAAGGCTTGAGAGAAATTAACGAAAAGCGTTAACTTAAACTTGACTTAATAACGGAAAATGAGTATGATAATGGAGTAAAATCTTATCATAAGCCATGAGCCACCGGGTTGCCGGTGGCTCTTTCAGTATAGTCTGGAGAGGGGGAAGAGTAAGAGGAAGACATCGGATGCTCCTTTAATATGCAAAAGGAGAATTTCAGATGAATGGATTAGTAATTCTGGCGATTTACGCGGTGATTATGATCGCCGCCACGCTGATATTTACTAAAAAGGAGAAAAACGTAGAAAGGTTCTGCGTTGGGAACCGAAGAGAAAATTGGATAATGTCTGCTTTGAGTATAGCAGCTACATGGATCTGGGCACCGGCACTATTTGTATCGACGGAAAAAGCGTATACAAATGGGTTTGTCGGGCTTTTTTGGTTTTTGGCGCCAAATGTGTTATGCCTGATTATTTTCATACCGTTCGCCAAAAAGATCAGGGCGGAAATGCCGGAAGGCATCACCTTATCCGGATATATGCGCGACAAATACCAGTCTGATGGAGTGAAAAGGGTATACCTGTTTCAACTAATTGGACTGTCGGTATTGTCTACTGGCGTGCAGCTTCTGGCGGGAAGCCGGGTATTAAGTGCTGCGACGGGATTACCGTTTGAGATTGTAACGGTACTGCTCGCGGTTATTGCATTGTCATATTCCGCGATTTCCGGAATTAAGGCGTCTATGCTTACTGATGCAATCCAGATGGTTTTCATGTTGGTGGCAAGCATTTCCTTTCTTATCGTTGCGGTCAGATCCGTAGGCGGGGAAGGAATTGCGGCCGGGATAAACGGGATATCTGGAACATATACGTCTTTCTGGTCAAAAGAAGGAATAGACGTATTTCTGTCTTTTGGACTGCCAACGGCGGTTGGATTGCTATCCGGTCCGTTCGGAGACCAATCGTTTTGGCAGAGAGCGTTTGCTGTTAAAAAGAGCCGCATCGGACACGCGTTTCTTTTGGGGGCGATCTTGTTTGGCGTAGTGCCTTTCTCTATGGGGATCCTTGGATTCGCCGGAGCTGGAATCGGCTATCAGGCACAGGATCTCGGCGTAATCAACTTTGAATTGATTAAGGCACTTATGCCTGCGTGGGCCGTACTTCCGTTTCTTTACATGATCATATCCGGGCTTTTGTCCACGGTAGACAGCAATCTATGCGCTGTATCTTCGCTGGTGACGGATATTTCCGGAGGAAGGGTACTGAAAAAGACGAAATGGGCAATGGTTGCGCTTCTGGCCGTGGGTATTGCGATCGCCAATATTCCGGGGCTTACGGTGACACACCTGTTTTTGTTTTACGGAACGCTCCGGTCATCAACTTTGCTTCCAACGATTCTGACGTTGAAAGGAGTAAAGTTTACGCCGAAGGGAATCCAGTACGGAGTTGTTGCTGCTTTGGCCGTAGGGCTTCCTATTTTCGCCTACGGAACGGTTTTGAATAGTGGGCCATATAAAACCCTTGGTAGCCTTGCGACAGTGCTCCTTGGTGGAATTGTAGGTATGATGGTCACAAAGCTGGAGGTGCGAAATGGAAAGAGTGCTAGGTAAAAAGCAAGCCATAAAGAATGAGGAGTGGCTGAAAGCCGGAAAACGTATTGAAGAACTGGTCCCAAAAGATGAACTTGACGAGAAAGTGCGCGTGACCGTGGAAGAAATAAAGGAAAGGACCGCCGGGAAGAGGGCGGCGTATGCATGGTCCGCAGGAAAAGACAGCCTTGTGCTTGGCGAAATCTGCGAAAAAAGTGAGATCAACGACTGCATGATGGCGGTTTGCGATTTGGAATATCCGGCTTTCCGGAGGTGGGTAGATCGCCACAAGCCGAAAGGGCTCGAGATCATCAATACAGGACAGGATCTGGAGTGGCTGTCTAAGCATCCGAATATGCTTTTCCCGCAAGACAGTGCGACAGCGGCGAAATGGTTTTCGATAGTCCAGCACAGGGCCCAGGAAAAATACTACAAAGAACATCAGTTGGATGTTATTCTTCTCGGCCGGCGCCGCGCGGACGGAAACTACTGCGGGAAAGGATCAAACATCTATACCAATGGAAAAGGCATCACGAGGTACAGCCCGTTGGCTGCGTGGAGCCATGAAGAGATATTAGCCTACATCCATTATTATAACGTGAAGATGCCCCCGATCTATAAATGGCATAATGGCTATTTATGCGGAACGCACCCATGGCCGGCGCGCCAGTGGACGGGGTCCGTAGAAAATGGATGGAGAGAAGTGTATGAGATTGACAAAAGTATTGTTTGTGATGCGGCGGAGCTGATCGGCAGCGCCGCAGATTTTCTTAATTCGCTATAGGTCATTTGCAGATGGCCGCAATGCTCCTTCAAATCAAGTGTTTGGAGGAAAATTATGAAACAATTAACCATGAAACTGAAAGATCTGGTTCGACCGGAACGAAATATCAGAATCCATACAGAAAAGCAGTTGGAGGAATTTGAGCGAAGTGTCCGGATGTTCGGACAAATCAGGCCGATTGTTGTTGATGAAAACAACGTCATTCTGGCAGGAAACGGATTGTATGAGACGCTCCTGCGAATGAACAGAGAGGATGCGTTGGTCTACAAGTACGAAGATCTTACCGAAGCGCAGAAGAAAAAACTGATGATTGCCGATAATAAAATCTTCTCCCTGGGGATTGAGAACCTCGATACCTTAAATGAGTTTCTTGAGGAATTGGATGGAGACCTGGATATCCCCGGATTCGATGAAGAAATATTGAAGCAGATGGTTGCGGATGCTGATGAAATCACTGAAAAGATATCAGAGTATGGGACTCTTGATGAAGAGGAAGTTCGCAAGATAAAAGAAGCGAATGAGAGGCGGGAACAGCGAGAATCCACGGAGAACGTGGAAGAGAAAACCGCCGATCAGATGCCTGATTCACATCCGGAATTTAAAGACGGCGATGCAGATACGGTCCAGACACCGGCTGAAACGGGAAGATTCGTAATCTGCCCAAAGTGTGGTGAACGGATATGGCTGTAAAGCGGTGCGAATCGAGCATAGACGTTGTAAAAGCGGCCGAGATACGAATAAAGAACGTATTTCGGAATGGGTTACCGGTATTCTTCTCGTTTAGCGGGGGAAAGGATAGTCTTTGCGTGGCGCAGCTCCTCGTGAACCTTGCGCGCCGTGGAGAAATAGACATGCACCAGCTTACGGTCCAGTTTATAGACGAGGAGGCCATTTTCCCGTGCATGGAAGAGATGACAAAAAAGTGGCGCCGGATATTCATGATGTTGGGGGCGAAGTTCGAGTGGTTTTGTGTGGAGGTAAAACACTACAATTGCTTCAATCAGCTATCGAATGATGAATCTTTCATATGTTGGGATTCGACAAAACAGGATGTATGGGTTAGGCGTCCGCCGAGCTTTGCAATCCGAAGCCATAAATTATTGAGGCCCAGGATTGATGCGTACCAGGATTTTCTTCCGAGAACGTGTGTATCCGGAATTACGATGGTAGGGATCCGGACGGCAGAATCGTTGCAGCGATTGCAGAATATCGCCACAATGACGCGCGCCGGAAAGACCATGACGAACAAGAGGCAGGTATTTCCGATCTATGACTGGACAAATAATGACGTATGGCTTTATTTGAGACAGGAAAAGGTCGATATACCGGAGATATATCTTTATCTCTGGCAGTCTGGGAGTTCTAAGCAGCAGCTTAGGGTGTCGCAGTTCTTTTCTGTGGATACAGCCAGATCGCTTGTAAAGATGAATGAGTATTATCCTGACCTAATGGAACGGATCATACGGAGAGAGCCGAATGCATATCTGGCGGCGCTGTATTGGGATAGCGAGATGTTCGGCCGAAGTAGCAGAAAGAGACGGGAAATGGAGGCAGCCGAGCCGGAAAAAGACTACAAGAAGGAACTCTTGCACATGTTCGGGAATATGGATGTGTATTTTGATACGCCACATAAGAGGCATGTTGCTGAAAGATATAGGAATTTCTTTCTTCAAGTTTCAGCCATTGCTACACCGGAAGACTTTAAGCATATATACGAAGGCCTTGTGTCTGGAGATCCTAAAATGAGGACGTTCCGGGCGCTCTATCATCGGATTTATGGAAAATATATTGAGAAAGCGAAGAAAACGGAGGAAAGCAAACATGGACAATAAGCTGACTGCACCGCTTAGCACGTTGCAATGGGTTCCGAGGGAATGGCTCAAACCAAATGATTACAACCCGAACAAAGTTTCAAAAGAAAACTTGAAGCTCTTAACGCAGTCGATTTTGACAAATGGCTGGACGCTCCCTATTGTTGTCCGGCCGGATTACACGATTATCGACGGTTTCCACAGGTGGACCGTGGCGGGAGAAGATCCGCTGATGTCTATGCTTGACGGGAAAGTGCCGATAGTCGTTGTCAAACATTCGGAGCGATCAGAAGATATATATGGAACTGTAACACACAACAGGGCAAGGGGTACCCATCTTTTGGAACCCATGAAAGCTATTGTAAAAGAGCTGATGGGCGAGGGGAAAAGCGTAGAAGAAATCGGAAAACAGCTCGGTATGAAACCGGAGGAAGTTTTCCGGTTATCGGACTTCTCGAAGGAGGATTTTCTTGACATGATGACCAAGGGAGTCACAGGATTTTCAAAAGCAGAATATGTTACTAAAATTTGATGTTATCCTGTTATAGTATATGTAGAACACTGACCGGCGGCGCGAGAGGAAGCGCCTGCCGGTTGTTCTATATCCGAAAAAAATACGATATAGGAGGTGATGGCGGTGCCGAGAGCAAGAAGCCCTGACAGCATAGAGGCGGAGAAGTTGTATAAATCTGGCATGGCTCTTGTTGATATCGCAAAGAAACTCGGCAAGCCAGAGGGAACCGTCCGAAGATGGAAATCAACCCAAAAGTGGGATGAAAACGGTAAAAAAAAACAAGGCGAGCGTTCGCAAAAGAAAAATGCTTCAGAAAAAGCGAGCGTTCGTAAACGAGGCGGACAGCCCGGGAACCAGAATTGCAAGGGCAAACAGAATGCAAAGGGGCATGGAGCGCCGAAGGGAACGCAAAATGCGCTAAAGCATGGAGGGTATTCTGCTGTTTACTGGGATACGCTTGACGAAGATGAAAAAGAACTCATCGAGACGATGCCGCAGGATGAGGAAGAGATACTGATAAACCAGATCATGCTGTTTACAGTTCGGGAGCGCAGGATCATGAAAGCAATCAATAAGTACCGCGAAGCAAAGGGCGGTGTTTACGTGTCCGGCGTGACAAAGTTTGAGGAAAAGAGGATGTTCAAAGACGATGCGGAAAGAGAACTTTACGACAACCGGGTTCAGGAGAAGGTCGAGAAAGGCGATCGGCTGCCCGGAGAGCATTACAGTCTGCAGACAATGACCTCTTCCTCGGCAGATCTGGTTGCGCGTCTGGAGAAGGAACTCACCTCTGTTCAAAGCCAAAAGACAAAAGCTGTAGATGCTCTTGCAAAACTCAGATTTGAGAAGGAGAAGATCGCAGGAGAGTCGAAGGGCAACGAACTGGTGCGTACTTGGGCGGAGAGCGTCATAAAAGCAAGGAGGGAAAAGGATGGACAATAATATGGATTGGCTGTCGGATTTCCTAGATGAAAGCATACCGCTTTGGCGAGATGATCCCGTGATGTTCTTCCGGGAGGTTCTTGTATTTGAACCGGATGAATGGCAAAAGGAAGCCGCCGAAGATCTGGCGCATAGCCCGAAAGTCAGCATCAAGTCCGGGCAGGGCGTAGGAAAGACTGCTTTCGAGGCTGCCGTGTTCCTGTGGTTTATTACCTGTTTTCCGTACCCTCGTATTGTGGCAACGGCGCCAACGAAACAGCAGCTACACGATGTACTGTGGTCTGAAATTTCAAAGTGGATGAGCCACTCTCCTTTGCTCTCCAGGCTCCTAAAATGGACAAAGACATATGTTTATATGGTCGGCAATGAAAAGCGTTGGTTTGGGGTAGCAAGGACTGCTACAAAGCCAGAGAACATGCAGGGATTCCACGAGGATAATATGCTGTTCATCGTTGACGAAGCGTCCGGAGTAGCAGACCCGATCATGGAGGCTGTCCTCGGTACCTTGTCAGGAGAGAACAATAAGCTGCTTATGTGCGGGAACCCGACAAAGACAACGGGGACATTCTATGACAGCCATACACGAGATCGGGCACTATATAAGTGTCATACCGTGTCATCGGCAGACAGCAAGCGGACCAATAAAGAGAACATTGATTCGTTGGTCAGAAAGTATGGGTGGGATTCCAACGTGGTGCGGGTTCGTGTCCGTGGCGAATTTCCAAATCAGGAAGATGATGTGTTTATAGCCCTGTCTACGATCGAACAGTGTGGAAGCCGCCTGTTTGAGCTGCCGGAGGACGGTCAGCTGCCGTACATCATATTCGGAGTCGATGTAGCGAGGTTCGGGGATGATGAGACGGTAATATACCGGAACTCGAGGGGGAAGCTGCAGATAGTTGCAACCCGAAGGGGGCAGGATCTCATGAGAACAGTCGGCGATATTGTTCGCCAGTACAAGAAAGCGATCAAAGAATTCCCGGATTATCGAGGCAGAATCTATGTGAACATAGATGACACTGGTCTTGGCGGCGGGGTGACAGACCGCTTACGGGAGGTCAAAAGGGAGCAAAAGCTGAACAGGCTGTACGTTGTTCCAATTAACGCAGCTGAAAAGATCGAGACGGATACTAAAGCAGGGAAAGATGCCGCAGAGCATTACAATAACCTGACAACGCATATGTGGGCGACGTTGAAGGACCTCATGGAGAATAAAGAGGTTGAGATCGAGGAGGATCAAGAGACATTCGCACAGCTTTCTTCTAGAAAGTATTTCCTTGCAAGTAACGGGAAGCTGGAAGTTGAAAGCAAGAAAGAAATGAAAAAGCGAGGGCTTGACTCTCCGGACCGTGCGGATGCGTTGGCATTATCCGTATATCTTGGAAAAATCAAGAAGTACACCGGAAGCGCTCCGAATCAAGAAAGCTCTGCTGGTCTTGGTAAGAGCAGTTACTGGAGGAACAAATAGGAGGTAGATATCTGTGGGCATAATGAAAAAGAAAGAAGCATATGTCACGAAAGGAACTCGGCTGATTGAGGAAAAGAAGCTTCCAGAAGCGACAGAAGTTGTGGTGGATGGACTGAATTACTATCAGAACAAGATCATAAAGGCTTTGAACGGGCATCCCGTTGCGGATACCGCATTGGTCGTTGTGGCTTTGAGGAATACGGCCGATATGCTTGAAAAGCAGGAGCCGAGTTGCCGAGGATTGGTCGAGTGGCTTGACAAGAAAACTACGAAACCAGAACTGCGGGCGCAGAGAAGGGTAGAAAAAACAAGAAAACGATGAAAGAAAGGAGGAGATGGCTATGGCAGAGATCGGCCGGATAGGTCAGAAACGATGGAATGGCGTATTTTACGAAGAATTTCTTCGGGATCTGCAGGGAATACGTGGAGTCGAGGTTTACCGGGAAATGGCAAACAATGACGATACGATCGGCGCCATTCTTTTCGCCATAAAGATGTTGATCCGCCACACGGTATGGAACATTGAACCCGGCGGAGACTCGGCGAAGGATCGTGAGGCTGCTGAGTTTGTTGAATCCTGCATGGATGATATGCAGAGCACATGGACCGATACGATTTCGGAAATCCTATCGTTTTTGGTTTATGGCTGGAGCCTGCATGAGATCGTATATAAACGGCGCATGGGGAAAACACGGAGCCCACGGACGAAAAGCAAATACTCCGATGGGTTGATAGGCTGGCAGAAACTCCCGATTCGCAGCCAGGACACGCTTTACAAATGGGAATATGACAGGCATGACAACCTGATTGGCATGACACAGATGCCGCCGCCGGATTATGGCTTTATTACAATCCCGATGAAAAAAGCTATGCTTTTTCGCACGGAGAGCGCTAAAGACAATCCGGAGGGGCGCAGTATACTGAGAAATGCATACCGACCGTGGTACTTTAAGCGCCGCATTCAGGAGATCGAGGCGATAGGTATTGAACGGGATCTGGCAGGACTCCCGGTATTTCATACTCCTGAAGGAACCGATATCTGGGACGACACTGATCCGGAAATGATCAAGATAAACGCAGCTCTTACCAGAATGGTAAAATCGGTCCGCCGTGATGAATACGAAGGACTTGTATTGCCGCATGGATTTGAATTTGAACTTGTCAGTACCGGCGGGGCAAGACAGTTTGACACAAACGCAATTATCAACAGGTATGATACGAAGATAGCTATGACGGTTTTGGCAGACTTTCTCATGCTTGGGCACAATAAGGTTGGAAGTTTTGCACTCAGCTCCGATAAGACGGAGCTTTTTTCCGTTGCGATCTCTTCGTTCCTGGATGTCATTTGTGAGACATTCAATAACCAGAGCATACCGGCCCTTATCGATATCAACGGAGATCATTTCAACGGGATCACAGATTATCCTAAGATGACTCACGGAGAGATCGAAGACGTTGATATAAAATCAGCAGGACAGTTTATCAAGGATATGACTGGCATCGGAGTCATCGTGCCGGATGACGGTTTGGAAGACTATGTTCGAGAGATCGGACATCTCCCGGAAAGAACTACGGACAACCGAAGAGAGGATCCTGCAAGGACAGCGCAGCAAAATCAGAATCAGCCGCCGGAGGATGATCTGGAAGATCCGGAAGAGATAGACGACGATCAGGACGAAAAGAACGCCAAAGCTGCAAAGAGGAGGCTCGGAAGGGAGAGATAGCGTATGTATATCTTCAAAAAACCCCAACCATTGGGAAAGGCAAAGAAAAGAAGCAAAGAAAATCTTCGCCTGCTCAATATGCTGAATCGATATATTACGGATACGGCGGTGGTCCCGGTATCTATCCTCACGAGGTTTTGGGCTGATCAGGCGGCGGCCATTACATACAAGGAAATACGGAAATTGATTGAGGATGAAGATATATCCAAAGAGGATCTTGAAAACTGGTCCAAAGATTACTCTTCATTTGTTTCTGAAACCCTTGAGCCCATGTGGCTAGAAGCGATTGTGGCCGGCCAACTTAGCAATGCGATCCTGGATGAGATCAGAGGCAAAGAATTTGAGTTCGATGCTACTGATGAAGGGATAAGAAACTGGATTAAAGATCGTGGAAGCGAATTTGTGACAAATGCCGTGCAAGAGCAGAAAAAGGCAATACAGCGGCTTACCATGAAGGCGGTACGGGAAGATCTTTCGCCAAATGAATTGGCAAGGGTTATTCGCCCGTGTATTGGGCTTACCGAGAGACAGGCGCAGGCGAACTTGAGATATTACAACCACATTAAGGAGCAGTTGCGAAAAGACCATCCACGGATGAAGGAGGAAACCATCGTCAGGAGGGCGAGAGACAAGGCGTTAAAGTATGCCGAAAAGCAACATCGATATCGAGCCGAAACAATAGCACAAACAGAGCTTGCGGAGGCGTATAACGCAGGCGCCCATCAGGGGATTAAGCAAGCACAGGAAAGAGGGTACATAGGGCATGTTAAAAAAGTATGGGTGACAGCCCGGCAGGATAATGTGTGCAAACATTGCGAAGCAGTAGAGGGCGTCAGCAAAGAAATGGACGAATATTTCGATGTCGGGAAATGCGGAAGGGTCCTTATCCCACCGGCGCATCCGAGATGCCGTTGCGTTGTTAAGTATGTAGAAATGGAGGAATGACATGGAAAGCATGTATAAGCTGCTTGGAATCCACAAACCATCGGAGAAAACCAGGGATAATGTGGATAAATCCAAGAAAACAGACCATGAAGTGTTGAAAGGTCGATTTAAAATACAGAAATCGGACAATGATAAGCATCTGGCGTTCGGGTGGGCGTCAATCGCCATAGATGAGGCTGGAGAACAGCTTGTGGACTGGCAGGAAGATATGATTGATCCGGAAGATCTTGAAAATGCAGCATACGCCTTTGTTCGTATATATCGAGAGGGCGGAGAGATGCATGAACGTGGAGATTGCGCTGTATTGATAGAGAGCGTGGTGTTCACGGAAGAAAAAATGGAGGCGATGGGAATACCCGTCGGAACAATTCCTGTCGGTTGGTGGATCGGCTTCCTTGTTACAGACGAAGAGGTCTGGGAAAAGGTAAAAGATGGGACATACACCATGTTTTCAATCGAAGGAGAGGCCGAAAGAGTGGAGGTTGAGGAAGATGGAGATTCTGATTGATGTTGGAATATTCTTTCTCGGAGCGTTGGCGGGCATTGCTCTGACATGCATAGCCGTAGCCGGGAGAGATAAATAATGGTAATTCAGAAAGCGGGCAATCCCGCTTTTTGTTTTATAAAAAAACGATGGAAGGAGGTAAAAAAATTGGCAACAAAACTTAAAAACTTGCACATCCGAAAAGTTGATTTCGTAGACGAAGGAGCTAACCAGCGGGCAGATATCAAGATCGCAAAGAAAAAAGATGCAGATCCTGAAGCAGATATTCCTGTCCGTGAGTCCACGATGAAGAAATTCATGCGTGCGATAGGAAAGGCGGTTGGCATTACCGACGATTATCTTGATGCCTTGGAAGATGTGCAGAAAGGGAACTCGCAGACATTCGGCGAAAAAATGACAGAGGTAAAGCGTCAGAAAGTGGCCGATGAAATGTGGAGCATCTGCTATGCGCTGCAGTCTTCGCTTCAATCAATCCTGTATGATGAGGATCTCGACGGAGCCACGGCACAATCCATGATGGAGAAAAGCGTATCAGAATTTGACGAAATTATCGGCGAATCGATCAGCAGTTGGTCCGCAGGAAAGATCAGCGGGATCAAGAAAGACATCGGTATTAACGATATCGAGTCATTAAAGAAGTTCAGGGATCACCTGGACGAAAACATTGAAAAAGCACTGAACAGCGAGAAAGGAGAAAATGAAGAAATGGCAACAATCGACAAATCCAAAATGTCCCCGGAAGACAGGGCTGCTTACGAAGATATCCTGAAGAAGTACGGTATCAATGAGGAGGAAGACCCTGTTGCAAAATCCAATGTGAAGCCCGGAGAGAACAAAGAGGGCGAGGAAGAAGAGGAAGATCTTGACAAAGGCTGCGGAAAACAGACAACAAAGAAATCCATTTCCGGTCAGGCTGATCCGGAGGAAGATATCTACAAAGGCCTGCATCCGGCGGTTAAAGCAGAGATTGAATCTCTTAGAAAGTATCGCGAGGCTGCGGAGAACAGAGAGTTTATGGAGGTGGCCAAGAAGTATGAGGTCATCGGAAAGAAACCGGAGGAGCTGGCGTCTGTTCTGAAAAGCCTGAAAGCTGCCGGCGGAACAGCGTACGATGATATGATCTCTACGCTTGACTCCATGGTTGCGATGGCTGACAGTTCTGGAATCTTTTCCGAGATCGGAAAATCGGGAAGAGGAAGTCACGCATCCGTTGCGAAAGGGAAATCCGAGGCGCAGGTAGAGTCTATTGCTAAGGCGTACATGGAAAAAGACCCTGATCTGAATTATGCAGACGCCCTTGCAAAAGCATGGGAAAGCAACCCCGAGTTACTGGCTTCTTATGACGAAGAAGCAGGATTTTAAGGAAGGAGGAAACACTCATGGGAAAGAATTTCAATGGAACACAGATCAATAACTCCGCAACGATCGTTGAAAAAGCCGGCGCCGCAATTACCGACTGCAGGAACAAGATCCTGAAATACGATGAAAACGGCGATGTGGTTCTTGCTACATCTGGAAAAGACATCCCGATCGGCGTCGCCCTTATCGAGGCAGGATGCAACGATATTACAGGAGCAGAGTCCGGCAAGGTGTCTGTCGGAGGCGATGTGGATATTCTTGTGAAGGATATCGGATTTGTTCTCGCTGGAGCCGCAATCACGAAGGGGCAGGAGATCGCAGCTGGAGCAAATGGCCTTGCCGCAGTAGCGACAGACGGAGATTATGTTCTGGGCGTTGCCCTGTCAAGCGTTAAAGCGAATGAATACTGCCGTGTTCAGATCGCAAGGTATCAGAAAGCCGCAGCAGCTGCAGGCGGAGAAGGTTAAGAAGAAAGAGGAGGAATAACACATGAGAACTACAACAAAGGGAATTGCGGCAGAAATTGCGAAGGGAGCATTCAGACCGCATACGGCACTGACCAACATGGCACTGTCATACTATCAGAATTCTGCAAATTATTTTGCAAAATCCCTGTTTCCGATTTGCCCGGTGGATCTGTCGTCTGATAATTTCTACATTTTCGATAAGGAGGATCTCCTGAGAGACAGCTGGCAGAGAAAACCGGCATATGGCAAGGTCAACCCGGCGGTTGTATCTGAACACACAGATACATACAACTGCGGCGTGGATCAGATGATTATGGGAATCGACCAGATCCGGCAGACAGATCTCCAGCGTCGTCAGGGACCGGCAACAAGAGATCCGAGAGTGCAGAGGACCAAGACGATTGCTGAACAGGCAAACATCCATCAGGACGTTCAGTTTGCCGGCAGCTTCTTCAAGAAGGGTGTATGGGCGAATGAATACACTGGTATCGATTCAACGAGCATATCCGGCAAGCAGTTCATCAAATTCAGCAATGACAACTCGGATCCGGTCAAGTTTTTCGATGAAAAAGCGACGGAGATGCAGGAGGTAACCGGCCGCAGACCGAACCGCATTGGTCTTGGAGCGAACGTGTTTACAACGCTGAAGAATCACCCGGGCATCCTTGAAAGGGTAAAATATGGCGGTTCTACTGCAAATCCCGCAAGCGTTACCCTGAACGTGCTTTCACAGCTTTTCAGCACGGAAAGAGTCGTTGTTATGCAGTCCATCATGAACAAGGCGGATATGGGCGGTGAGGCAGATATGGGATTCATCGGCGATCCGAATGCAATTCTTCTTTGCTACGCAACTAACAGCCCGTCTATCGACGAGCCATCCGCCGGATACATCTTCACGTGGGACATGCTCGGAGATGGGCAGCTTCTTCCGATTCTGAACTACCTCGGTGAAAATGGTACGCATACAGAATATGTGGAAGGTCTTATGGCGAGCGACATGAAAAAAACCGCTGATGATCTCGGAATGTTCTTCGCAGACGCTGTTTAAGGAGGGATCTTATGAGGCTGATAGCAAAAAAACCCTGTTCGTTTAACGGTCAGGTCTTTTACATCGGCGATGAAATTCCTTCTGAATTTGTCATCAACCCAAAAGCGCAGGAGAAACTTGGCGTTATTGCCATTGCTGCAGGCGGAGAAATGTATGCTGAATCACCATCTTCGGATGAACGTGTCGGACAGGTAGAGTTTGCAGTTCCGATCAAACAGAAAGATGGGGATGAGACTATGCATTTCACAGAAGAGCAGATAAGCAAAGCCGCAGAGGTAATGCAGATGACGACGGCATACGCCAAAGATGCGATCAAGGAAATCTCAGATGAGAAGACGCTGATCCTGATCAATGCCTGCGACTCGAGAAAAGTAATTAAGGAAGCGACAGAAGAGGCGGCATCCAAACTCTTTGATGGAGAGGCAAACGGACAGGAGGAAAGCGAAGGTGATGAGTAATGGCTGGGATGTACAATTACGATCCCGGGAAATTATCTGAGCGCGGAAAAGATCTTATGCGTTTTGAGCTTGGAGACACGATGGTAGAGGGCAAGGAGAAGACCTGCGCCCTTACTGACGAAGAATATGATGCCATACTTAAAATGCATAAGTCATGGAAACGTGCAAAGTTAGCCTGTTTGGAGGCTATATTCAGGCGATTTTCCTATGAGGTCGATACACAGACTGGTCCGTTATCGTTACAGTTCGGAAACCGGGCAAAGCTGTGGCAGGAAGAATACGAGAAGCTTAAAGCATCGGTATCTCAGAACTGCCTTTCTGCTGCGGCTATTTCGGCCCAGGGAGATGAATGTGGGAAACCATACTTCTATACCGGAATGATGTCAACTGAGAGAGAAGGTGGTTGATATGCAGATGTATCTGCGCCCGGGAAACCTTTTTAAAGAGTTCATTGTAAAGAGCAAAGAGGCTGATGTATCAGACATCGGCCTTCCTGTTGCGAAATACAAGGATACCGGGATTCTTGTCAATGGTGTGTTGGCTGAGGCGAGTACTGATGATCGCGAGAAGACCAAACACATGTGGGATCAGGATCAGCATTCACTCACTCACACTATTGTAAGCTGGACCGGACCGGAAGCAAAAAAAGGAGATGTTCTTTCGATGGGAAGTAGATATTTCCTCATTCTCGCAATAGATGATGCCGGATCATTGGGCGTGGCGACAATTTATTATGCAGAAGAAAGGAATGATTTGAGATGACGCCGGGAGGAGCATCAGAAGCAATCCGCCGGGCCGTCCGTGAGGCGGTCAGGGAAGTGAATCAAAAGACGATGTCAAAGGCATTTCGTGTATCAAATGCCATGAGGAACAGCGCTATTGAAGTCCTTACGAATCCGAGCCCATCATCCCCGGGAAATCCTCCCGGGGTCAGAACGGGCTTTTTACGGAGAGCGTGGAAGACTGGCGTCCGAATGAACGGCGGAAATTCAAATTCCAGCATTTCAATAACAGCGTATGCCGACTCTAAAGCTCCTTACGCCGGATACTTGGAAGATGGAACAAGTAAGATGGCGGCAAGGCCGTTCGTGGATCCTATATTGGATGATGTAGAGCCGGAAGTTGATTCGATTTTTTCTGATTTTTAGGAGGTTTATATGCTGATTATTAGGAATCCGACCAATGTATTTGATACAGATGAAATACAGCGAGGTGCCTTGATCTACGCCAAGCATAAAAGCTGGAGCGTTGGGGAGCAAGGGTTCGTGGTTTCTGTTGTGAAGGACAAGGTAACTGTGCAATACCCGCCGCAGATCGGGAATGTCACAAACCATTTCTTCATTTATGCCGATGAAGTGGCAAATGGAGATTGGGAAATTCGATACAGCAAGGATATGCAGACTATCGTGCGGTATCCGGAGGAAGGAGCAGAGGATGAACCTGATAAGTCTGATTTATAGACGATTGTTGGATTCGGAAAAGCTAAGGTCTCTATGTGCGACTTATGCAGGAAAGCCGGCTATATTTAACACGGAAGCCCCTGACGACAAGCAGGAGGGATGGGAAGGGAAAAGCCAGTACCCTCGCATCAATTTTACGTGCGATATGCAGGCAAATGAGGAAAGATCCAGCGTAGGCACTCTGAATATCGTCGCTTATACGGAAGGCACCTCCTTGGTCATATTAGAGATCGAGGCGGCTATTAAGGAGTGCTTTAGAGACATCCTGCTCTGTCCGGATGACGGCGGGCCGTACAGCTTTGCGTGGGCGAGAACGGACCCGTTCTTGCTTGAAGGAAATGTGATAGGTCAGGAGATATCCATAGACATGGTGGAGTATTCTCCGCAGGAGACGACAGATCCGGATCCTATTATCGCCCTGAACCAATATATCAAAGAACTGTATCCTGATTCCACGGTCGTTGGAATCGATCGGCTGAATGAGGTGACGGATACATCGAAGACGCCGGTGTTTTACTGCCGGCTGATCACGTTGAACAAGGTAAATGGAAACAATATGAATACCGTTGCATGGATGGACTGCAGAATAGCGGTCCATCTTTTATGCCCGGATAAATCAAAAAACATCAAAATGATTGCGGCAGTCGCTCAAAGAATTGCCGTGGATGAAAGAATAATCCTGTTAGATAACTCGCCAATGAATATATCCGAAGTTCAGGTGGATCGTCAGGCAGATTACCTGAAATCGGGGCAATTATATGTAGCGGGCAAATATGGAGTTTTGAAATACAGGGCAAAAGAACACGCAATCATGAAAAATGTAATTTTAAGCAAGGAGGAGTAAAAACCATGGCAGAAGCAAAGACATCTGGTGCCAATACTTCGCAGAAAGAAAAGGCATCAAAGAAAAATGCTGAACCGGTTTACAGCGCAGAAGAACTTTCTAATGCTGCGAGTCGGTTTGGAACACGCAAGGAATGCGTTGCTGCGGCTCTGAAATACTACGGTAAAGACAGGGCAACAGTAAAGGAAACAAAAGAGCTTGTCAGCAAATTTATGAGCAAGGAGGTTAAGTGATGGCAGGAACATTTATTGTTGGCGAAACAAAAATTCGCCCGGGAACATATTTCAACATCCAGAAGGTTGGAGAAAATCAGATCGTAGGAGCTTCAGACGGAGTAGTGGCGATCTTCTTTAAATCTGATTTTGGGCCGCTTGCGGAGGCAGTGGAAATCACTCCCGAGGAAGGGTATGAAAAGATGTACGGAACTGCGGGTTCAACTAACGCAATCCGTGAAGTAATCAGGGCTGGTGCAACGAAATGCGTTTGTGTCCGTGTTGGAAAAGGCGGTACCGCAGCTACGGTCACTCTGGACAAAGAGGGAGATACAGAGGCGTTAAGGATCACCGCCAAATACCCGGGAGCGAAAGATTTCGCAGTCACTGTAAGAGAAAAGCTGTCCGATTCATCCCTGAAAGAATGCGTTATCTATTCCGGGGCAAAAGAGTTTGAGAAGATCGAATTCGCGGCCGGCGATAATGAAGTAAAGGCGCTGAACGACGCGTTTGTAAACTCCAAGTGCTTTACGTCCGAGATCTTAGAAAGTGCGACAGGTGTACTCGCAGATGTGAGTGAAGAGGCGTTTACTCCGGGAACGGATCCTACGGCAAGTAATGCGGAATATAGTGAGGCATTTGTGGCGGCAGAGGCGTATCGGTTCAATGTGGCATGTGTTGATACGGAAGAAACTGCCGTACATCAGTTGCTTGCTTCGTTTATTGATCGGATTTTCGATGCAGGACAGCTTGCAATGGCGGTTGTGGCTGAGAAGAAAACGGTCGCGCTTACGGATCGTATGGCACATGCGGCTGCGTTCAACAGCGAGAAGATGCATTATGTGGTCAACGCATCTGCCGAAATCTCTGGAGAGGCTGTAGAGGGATACCTCGTAGCGGCAAGGATCGCAGGAATGATTGCTGCGTGTGCATCCAATAAGTCTCTTACCCACACGGTTGTGGAAGGGTACACGAAACTCAACGATGCCCTTACTCCGACAGACATCTCTACGGCGGAGCAGAAAGGATGCATCGTTCTCAGCACGAACACGAGCGGGCAGATCTGGATCGACAGCGCAATCAATACGCTGGTAAGCCCGGCGGATAATCAGGATGACGGATGGAAAAAGATCCGAAGAACAAAAACGAGATATGAACTGATTACCCGCTGCAATGACCAGGCTGACGCTCTGATCGGAAAGGTGGATAACGATGTAAACGGCCGCGCTACGGTTGTTAGTCAGCTGCAGGGCGTCATCAATGCGATGATCAACGAAGGTAAGCTTGTATCCGGTACCGCATCCGAGAATACCACGTATCAGTCTGATGGCGATTATGCATACATGGACATCCAGGTGATCGACAAGGATTCCATTGAGCATCTGTATCTGACATACAAATTCCAGTTCTCAAGCAGAACGACTGAATAAAGGAGGGAAACTAAATGGCTATTAACGAAAGAGCATCATCTGATGCGCGTCATGCGCGGACTGGCAAAGACGCCGGGCTCTACAATGGAACCGGCGATCTTCTGGCGTCTATGGAGTCTTTTCAGGCGAAGGCTACATACAACAACGTAAAGTATAAACCTATGGGAGATCCGCAGGAGCATGAAACCAGTGACTCTTACGGGATCACGATCACCGTTACGGAAATTGTGATCGAAGATATTGATATGTTCCGTGAACTCATGGCGTCTATGAAGTCCGGGACAACACCGCAGTTCGTGTTCCAGGGCGTACTCCAGGGGCTTAACGGTTCCGAAGAGCGTGTTGTGTACAGAGAATGTATCCCGTCTGGAGACATTGATCTCCAGAATGTTGCGAATGGAGATGTTATCAAACGTAACTGGAACTTCTTTGTCAATGGGAAACCGGATCTCCAGAAGGAACTCTCAATCTAAACTGATAAATTTGATGAAGGGTGGCCCTGCGGCCATCCTTCGGCATTTTAAGGAGGATATGCAATGGCAAGTTTAGCAAAAACAGCAGGAAATACGGAAAATTCGCAGGAAATTCGAGAGGAAGAATTTTCCGAAAAAGAAACGCAGGGGCAGCTTCTTACGGTGGAGAGTGACTTTATCGCCGGAATGCTCGCGGCGGCCGCTTATAAAACGGACGAAATTGTACAGTTCGATATTGTACGCGGCGGAAAGCTCTATTTTTCGTTCAGAATCCATGCTCTCGGAGAAGAGGAAGCGAACAAGTGCCGCAAGAAGTATACAAAGTATGTTCGGAATAAGCAGATCGGCATTAAGTTCGCCGAAGAGACAGACAATGCAAAATTCCGTTCCTCACTGATCTACCATGCAACAGTTGAAGAGGACCGAACAAAGCTTTGGGACAATCAGCAGGTGTGGGATGGACTTAGAAAGCATGGAGTTCTTGTCGTGACTGCGCTTGATGTTATCGAGGCGGTTCTTCTGGGCGGAGAAAAAGACAAGGTCATCGACGAGATCAACAAGCTGAGCGGATTTGACTCCGAAAATCTGGAAGAGGTTGAAAATAAGATGGAGGAAACAGCAAAAAACTGATCCGGGCAGGAGGGAAAACCACCCTCTTGCACCAGATTTTTCAGCGGCTAGGCATAACTCCGGATGAAGTATATGCAAAGCCTGCTGGCGTGCGGGCGTTTATGTTCGCGTCCATGAGAATACGTCTGGAAGATGACGAGAAAGGAGGAAGAACGGGTGGCGACTAAGGTTATAAAAATTGAGATCCCTATAGAGACAAAAGACAATACAGGTCAGGTTGTCGATAGTATATCCGAAAAGATGGAAGGCCTTGATTCGGCAGCGAAAAAAGCGCAAAAGAGCATGGAAAATACCGTGAATAGCGCTAATAAGGCTGCAAGGGGATTCGAAAACGCATCCAAGAGCGTTTCTGGCTTTGAAAAATCTGTTGGAAGTGGCTTTGACAACGCTTCTAAAAAGGCTTCTGGATTTGAAAAGTCTGTAAACCAGACGCAGAAATCGCTTCTTGCAATGCTGAAAGAGAAGTATCAGATCTTACTTGAGGCTAAGGATCGGATAACGCCGACAGTAAAGCAGGCAATAACCTATGTAAAAAGCCTGACGTCAAAAGCATGGAAGGTTACGCTTAAGGCTGTGGATCTCGTGACATCCCCTGTCAGGCGAGTGTTCGGGCTACTGCAAAGTCCACTTGTCGCCGCCGGTGTCACTATATCAGCAGGCGCCGGTATTGCGGACACAATTCAGACGTACGCTGATTTTGAAGCAGCGATGTCTGAAGTAAAGGCGATATCAGGTGCCACGAGTGAAGAGTTTGCGCAGTTGACTGATAAAGCAAACCAGATGGGCGCAGTCACGAAGTTTACGGCTTCTGAATCAGCAGAAGCGTTTAAGTACATGGCGCAGGCGGGCTGGGATGCAAAAGAAATGATGGACGGTATCGAAGGACTCATGTCCTTAGCGGCGGCTTCCGGGGAAGACCTTGGAACTACTTCTGATATCGTAACAGACGCATTGACAGCGTTTGGAATGGCGGCGAAAGACAGCGGCCGATTTGCTGATGTTATGGCTATGGCTGCGAATGCAACGAATACGGATGTTGCCAAAATGGGAGATACATTCAAATACGTTGCGCCGGTTGCCGGCGCGTTGGGATATAGCATAGAAGATACTGCGGTAGCAATCGGTCTTATGGCGAACAATGGTATTAAAGCATCGCAAGCGGGCACCAGTTTGAGAAGCCTGCTTACCAATCTTACCCATCCTGTTGGTCAGGCCGAGGATGCAATTAACGACCTCGGTATCAGCATAACAAATGCCGACGGATCGGTTAAGCCGTTATCCCAGACGTTGCAGGAATTGAGATCAAAATTCGGCGCATTATCCGAAGCAGAGAGGGCGCAATATGCTGCGATGCTGGCCGGTCAGGAAGGAATGAGCGGTCTTCTTGCTATTGTAAATGCTTCTGATCAGGATTTTGCAGATCTTACAGAACAGATCAATAACAGCTCCGGAGCAGCAGAGGAAATGGCAGACATCATGATGGATAATCTGGCTGGAAAATTTGAACTGTTCACGGGAGCGCTTGATTCAATGAAAATGTCTCTTGGAGAAAGGTTCAAGCCTTATCTCATGGATGCGTTAGAGTGGCTGACTGATAAAGTTCCGGATGTGGAAAACGCATTACTGACCGCAATGAACTCATTTGACCGATTCGTTGATGAAACGAAATCAAAAATAGCTGAATTTACGGCTACGGATGAATGGGAGAATGCGGACCTGTTCGGGAAGATCAGTATCGCATGGGATGAATTGGTAGCAGAGCCGTTTTCTGAGTGGTGGAATGGGTCTGGAAAAACGAAAGTTGCCGGCGTTGCCCGCGATATAGGCGTTGGCATCGGAACCGCTATTTCTACAGGAATTATGGCTTTGATGGGAATTGATGTTTCTTCTGTTGTCGATGAAGGAAGCAGCATAGGACGTCAGTTCGCCGAAGGTTTTACCGAAGGCATGAACGGTGTCAGCATAACGGGAGCCCTCGGAACGCTCTTGACAGGATCCCTCTCAAGCGCGGCGAAGTTTCTTCCGGGAGGAGAGGCACCAGACATTACATCGTTGTTGTCCGCTGCCGCCATCGCGAAAGTGGCAGGACCAATGTTCAGCCTCGGATCCGGTGTGTTCAAAGCCGGAAAAGGTATATATAAAAGCGCCACGGGCGGAGTGTTGAATAAAGTGATTGGCAATTTCTCAGTAGCAGATGAATTGGCCGGAGTCGGCAATGTGTCTGGAAGCGGGCTCTTGGGCTTGGCCGGAAAGGCTGGAATGGCACTTGGATCTGGAGCATCTACAAGTGCAGGGCTGGCGGCTGCCGGGGGAGGAGCGATACTGGGCGGCGTTGTTGGCGGCGCAACACTGATAAGTGGCGGAATGGACGCCTTTGACGCATACAATTCCTATAAATCCGGAAATAAAGAAGCTGCAAAGGCACAGGGAACATCTGCTGGGTTGAAAGTCGGCGGCGTGGCGGCAGGAGCAGCAGCCGGCGCGGCGATAGGAAGTGTTATTCCTGGACTCGGAACCGTTGTTGGTGGTTTGATCGGTGCAGGAATTGGAGGTCTCGCCGGATGGTTTGGCGGAAATAAAGTAAAAGAGGATTACGAGGAAGCTGCGGCAGCGGCGGAAAATCTGGAGCAGAAGAGCAAGTATGCTTTAGAGGGAGCGAAGTTTGATAGTCAAGAACTGAAAGAAGCTTTTGACGATACGAATGTATCTGCAGAGCAGTTCAGCGCCATGATGCAGGAAGCGACATCGAATAAGATCCGGGATAGCTTCGGGGATATAAAGCTGTCTATGCAGGAAATCCAGGAAGCTGCGAAACAGATCGTGTTTGCGGATCAGGCAGAGGCGCTGAACAAATTCTCCGCAGCAGCAGAGACCGCAGACAGTTCTCTTGCTACTCTGCAGAGCTCGTTCCAGACCATGGACAAGCTGAACTGGAAAGCATCCCTCGGTATGGAGCTTGATGAAGGAGACATATCGGAATATATTTCGGCTGTTGACGCCATGATCGAAAGCTCAAAGCAGTATCTCGAAGACAAGCACTATGAGGCGACAGCGGCTATAGATCTTCTGGTTGAGCCGGGAAATGAAACTGATATGACAACAGGGCTAAATCAGATGTATTCGGATCTGCAGTCTAAGATTGAGACTCTTGGCGGCGATCTGAAAGCAAAGGTCAATGTAGCGCTGGAAGATGGAGTGATCACGCTTGATGAGCAGGCAGAAATTACGAATCTCCAAAACCAGATTGCCGATATCACAAACCAGATCAGTCAGGCTGAAACGGAAGCAAGTTTCCAGAGCTTAAAAATCAAATACTCCGGGGCATCACTGGATGCTGACTCTTTCGCTTCTCTGGTGTCTGAAATTCAGGCAAATGCACAGGAAGCGGCGTCTCAATACGATGAGGCATTACAGATTGATTTGACGAACCTTAATTTACAGCTTCAGTACGGCACAATATCTCAAGAGCAATTCGATGAACAGCTTCAAGCGCTCACAGAAGGATACCAGGCAAAAATCACGGATCTGTCCGTCAGAGTGGAAAGCTTTGAGCTGCAGTCGATTGCTGATTCATTTGGAAGTGAGTTAGATGGAATACTACCAGATCTTGAGGGAACGGTGGCGGAGCGTCTTGGAACGGCTATGCATAATGCAATGGCTAATGGAATCGATGCTACTCAGTGGTCTATGGAAGGCGAAGGGCTACAATCTGCAATAGAGGCATTAGACCTTGACGGGCTTGAAGCTACAACACAATCCGCTATTGCGGAAATGATGGGGCAGGTTGCAAGATCTCTTCCGGATCAAATGACGTCAGCACTGGAAGGAAGCGGCGTTGATATGAGTGAGAGCGTCAACAGCATGGTGAAAAGCGGGATAGAAAACGCGGACTTCACAGAAGCGGGAGCTGCCGTGACACAAAAACTTGGAGAGGATATGTCTTCTATGGATATGTCTGAATCCGTCGCAGGATTACAGGAGGGATTGCAAACCTCTCTCATGACATCGGTAGAAAATATCGACCTTACGGACGTAGGGGTTCTTATGAACCAAAAAATCGGCGAGGCGATGTCGTCCGTGGATATGTCTGAAACTGATGCCGGACTTCAAGAGGGATTGCAGAGTTCTCTGACCGCATCGTTGGAAAACATTGATCTTACAGAGGTCGGCGGGATGATGAATCAGAAGCTTGGAGAAGCCATGGCATCGGTAGATATGGCCGAATCGGGAGCTGGACTGCAGGAAGGTATACAGAACTCATTAACCGCCGCACTTGAAGGAATAGATCTTTCGGAAAGCGCACAGATGATTAACACCTCTATTGTAGCGGCGTTGTCATCGACCGAAGGGATAGATATGAGCGGATTTACAGCCGCTATGCAGAGCAGCATCACATCTTCGATAGATAGCCTGGATTATTCCGGTGTTACAACTGCTGTTGGAAACGGTATCTCGAATGCAATTACCGCGACTATGGGAACCATTCAAGGGGCGATAGACACTCTTTACAGCAACGTCGGATCTGCGATCAATACGGCGTTTTCAGCAGGATTTTCGACCACAACGACCGTTACGATTACGGCGAATTATAAACTGGCAAACCCATCTGCAACGATCAGTTTTAGCGGTGGCGGAACTGGAACGGCAACGGTCAGCGGAAGTATTTCAAGCCATGCAAATGGTGGTTTCGCTTATGGTCCGGAGCTTACATGGTGGGGCGAGGACGGACCGGAAGTAATCATTCCGCTTGGAAGCAAACGGCGGCAAAGAGGACTGGAACTGTGGGCGCAGGCTGGAGAAATGCTCGGTGTTGGAAAGCACGCTGATGGAGGCTTTATTGGCTCCTCTGGTTCTTCCAATAAAAATATATGGGAGAATACAGAAAGCCTTGCAGAGCCAATATCAGAGAGCGACAGCGGCACTTCTGATGTTTCGACTGTCATTGACAGCGAGAAAAACTCGGATACCAAAGAAGTAAACCTTAGCGTGACTGTAAATCCGCAGTTTGTGATATCGTCAACAAGTCAGAGAGAAGACGATATCCTGCAAATTATCAAAACGCACATGAAAGAACTGGCAGACGATCTTGGCGGCGAGCTTGCCGATCGCCTAGGTGAAGTTTTCTCGAACATGCCGATAAGTAGTTAAGGGAGGCGCTTTATGGATGTTATTTTAACCGAAGTTGAAAACGGTAAAAGCAAATTTATCTTTCCTAGCCTCCCAGAGGAGGTAAAGGGAACGAATCGGACCAATTATCAGTCTTACGATATTCTGTCCTATGGCGAGGTAAAAATCCCAAAGGGGATGAAGCTTACAGAGATTTCATTCGATGGAATATTTTTCGGAGCAGCGAAAAGGAATGAATCCATTGTAAAACAATGGATTAAGCCGGCAGAGTGCGAAAAAATTCTGAAAAACTGGCAGGAAAAAGGAACTGTTCTGCGGCTGATGGTCACTGAAACCAATGTTAATATCGATGTTACGATCAGTAGCTTTGAATGTACTGATTACGGCGGATACGGAAATAAGAAATATTCACTGGAGTTTGTGCAATACCGATCCTTGAAAGTTTACACGACAGACGAGCTGAAAATCGTAAAGTTTGTAAAGAAGACGGTAACGAGACCGGCGGCTGCGGCACCATCAAATAAAGGAAGCTACACAGTAAAGTCTGGAGATAACTTATGGAAAATTGCCAGAAAATTCTACGGCGGATCAGGATCAACGTGGACGAAGATATACAGCGCGAATAAATCTGTCATAGAATCAACAGCAAAAAAGCACGGTTATGCAAATAGCGACAATGGGCATTGGATTTTCCCTGGCACAGTTTTTGTTATTCCAAATTAGAAGGAGGACAGGGGAATGATAGATTTGTCGAAGATTCAATACCGCTTTGTCATTATGGACGAAAAGGGAAATCAGTACAATATAAAAGATTATGTGGAAAATCTCGGGTGGGAGCAAGGCGAAGACGAACTCTCCACCCGGATTTCGTTCACAACTAAAAATGAAAAGTCATCAAAAGAAGTGTTTTCGGATATAGCGAAACTCGGGTGTTTGGTCGGAGTATTTGTTTCTGATGGCGTTACAGATGACGAAGTGGCCCGCGGGAACATCATTGATTGGAAACCGGCATACTCTTCGGACGGGTACAAGTTTGACGGAAAGTGTTATGACAAGCTGTACAATCTCCAAGAGAGCCAGGATAATTTCTATTTCCCGGCAGGCACCGGAACAAAATCAGCCGTGACTAAAGTTTTTGATGACTATGAAATTGTTCTTGGATCATATGAGGGTCCAAACGAAACACACGCAAAATTAACATTTAAATCCGACGATCCAGCTAATGTCATCATGGAGATACTGGACGATGCCTATAAAAAAGGCGGCGTGAAATGTGTCGTGCAAGATCGGAAAGGAAAAGCATATGTGGTTCCGTATGCGAACAATAAGACCGTATATCACTTTGCGGCCGAAAATGTAATCAATGCCACACATAAGAGGAGCACTGCAGGAATGGTTACTCGTGTGAAAGTGATAGGTCAGGAGGATGATGATGGAAAAAGCGCGGTGGAAGCTGTGCTGAACGGTAGTACAAAATATGGCGTACGGCAGAAAATAGTTCGAAGGGGAACTGATGAAAGCCTTGAGGATGCTAAGACATCGGCACAGACAATTCTCGATGAAGAGGGAGAAGTTCAGGAGGAGATGACTGTAAAGGCACCTGATATTCCATGGGTGCGCAAAGGGGACCTGGTTCATGTAACGGTTGGAACCATGAATGCGTACTACTATGTTATTGGCATAAGGCATGATGTAGACAGCCGCAGCATGACACTGGATCTTCATGTACCATTCAAAGAATATGAGAAGAAAGCACAGCAGACGGTACAGAAAAAATCTTACAATGTGGGCGATATTGTGAATTTCCACGGCGGAACACATTACGTTAGCTCTTATGCGGGATCCCGTGGATACAACGCAAGAGCTGGACGAGCAAAAATAACCATTAAGAACGGATCGGGGAAAGCCCACCCATGGCACCTGATACATGTGGACAGTTCAAGCAATGTATATGGATGGGTGGACGACGGAACATTTGATTAAGGAGGGATGACGATGGCGTTTGATGGACATGCCGGAACAAACAAACTGGCAAGGACGCTTCATAAAAGAATGAAAAGCATGTCAGACTCTCCCCTTGTTCTTGATTTTGGAAAAATAGAGTCTGACTATGGGCTGATAACAAATACCTTCCCGGTAAAAATTCCAAATGGAGATTATACAGTGTGCCGGCATGTAACAGGTATGTCTCTTGGAGCTTCGGGCGGTAGTCATGGCGGGCATGAATATGGCAACGGTTCACATTCGCATTCCATACCGGTCCCCGGATTATCGCCGGGTGATCACGTGCTTGTGGCATGGGTACAGAATGAAGCGGTAGTCATTGATGTGATCAATTAGGGGAGGTGAAAACATGGACGAAGAAAATACGTTATTTCCCGTGGAGGAATCCCCCGAATTTATCGATGACGGAGATCAATTAGATCGGGATTACCATTATACGGTTGCGTGGGATGTTGAAAAACAGGATTTTGTCCTCAATGGAAAAGGGCAGATGGAGCAGTGCGATGGCGTGGAAGGGTATAAAGTATGGTGTTGCAAAATGGCTCTTACACAGCGATATGACTGCGCAGCTTATCCAGACGAAATTGGAACTGAATTGAACGAGGCTCTGGCAGAGGACAGTGAAAAGGCGGTTGAGTCCGCGATAGAGAGAACAATATCGGAGGCGTTGATGGTGAATCCAAGGACAGAATATGTAAGAAATTTTGAATTTTCATGGTCTGGAGAAGCCGTAAGCGTCTCGTTTACTGTAAAGGGAGTGGATACTGATGAATTCAAAGTTTCGATATGATGATGGGAGGTGAGAAGTGTGAGTTATGAATTTACTCCGCCGGAATTTGTCGATGGTGCAGAACCGGAAGAAATACAGCAGCGTATGATGGATGCGCTTCCGGATGGAATTGATGATATGCCGGGCGGATTCCCGTATGATTTTACAATGCCGACAGCAATAGAAAAATCAGAATTGATCCAGTTTCATCTCGTGCGCACCTTGATGTTAATGTTTCCGCAATATGCATGGGGGGATTGGCTTGATTTGCACGCGGCGGCGGCAGGTATAGAGCGCAGGCCGGCAGGATATGCCAGTGGATCGGTAACGGTTACTGGCGATCCGGGCACTGTTATTCCAGACGGGGCAATCTTCTGCACAGAAGCAACCGACTCAACGCCGGCCCTTGAATATGCTGCTGACTCAATGGCTATTATACCGGAGTCTGGCAGCGTGACTGTTGAGGTTACGGCCGTTGAAGCAGGCAGAGAGTCGAATACAAAAAAGAATACGGTTGTGTTCGCCTTGACAAGTATAAAGGGGCTGTCCACCGTAAACAATCCGGATGACATTACTGGCGGAACGGATGTGGAAAGTGATGAAGATCTTCTGGAACGTATCGAAGAGGAAAACTTCAGAGACGGAGCAACGTTTATCGGAAACGATTCAGACTATATACGTTGGGCAAAAGAGGTTGTTGGCGTTGGCGATTGTATCGTTGTTCCAACATGGAATGGACCGGGAACTGTAAAGCTGATCATTGTAGATTCTAATGGGGAGCCGGCAAATGCCAGGCTGATAGAGGCGGTGTATGACCACATTGTATCTCCACACGATAGATCGCTCCGGCTCTTACCTACCGCATGCGCAGAACTGACTGTCGAAGCCGCAACAACAAAGAAAATATCTTACACTTGTACTGGCCTTGTGTATGATGACACTACGGATATTCCAACAATCGTAAGCCAATTCAAGGAACTGGTAATGAAGGAATACTCAGAAGCGAAAGTGGAAGGAATTTTGGTCTACAACCAAGTCCGCCCTCTGATAACAGATATTCCGGGAGTGTCTGATTTTGATACATTCCTGATGAACGGAGCAGAGGAAAATATCCCCCTTTCTAATGACGAGTATGCAGCAACAGATCAGGTTGACTTTAGTTGAGGGGAGGGAATGCGATGAATATTGAAAACTTTCCTACATCTGAAGCGGCAAAACGAATGATGGGATACATAACCGGGAATGGATTTTATGACAGGTCCTACGTTGGGAAATGGATATTCCAGGTTATGGGAATAGAGATGGATGAAGCCCGCCGGATCATTGAAGATGAATTACCCTATCAGGCATTCCCGGAAACAGCAACATGGGGGCTTCGATATCATGAAGAGAAGTTCGGACTTCCGATCAGAGAAAACCTAAGCCCGGAAGAACGTCGAAAGCTTATTCTGGATAGAAGAGACACAAAAGCTCCAATAACACCATGGAGATTGGAAAAGATGATGAACAGCGTCCTTGGGTGCGATGTAAAGGTTGTTGATATTCATGAACCTGATAATAAGATAACGCATCCGAACACATTCGTTGTTTATCTCGAAGGAGAAGGAGCATTCAGTCTACAGAAAGGAATTGATAAGATCAATGATGCAAAGCAGTCACATACGTCATATGAGCTGCATGTTCGCTTGGCTGTCTTTGTCCTGGTTGAGAACATCCTATTTAATCGGATGACGGTTCGGTTGCCGATCACATGGTGGGGCGCTACGTGGGATGGAGAGCATCTTTTTGATGGAAGCATATATTTTAATGCCCGGCAACCGCCATTTTTTCGCATGGCAGTACCATTTGAAATTCCGAATATTATCAAAGTTGAAAACCTTCGGATTGTCCACAGGGTGGTAAAAATAAGCGACTACGGCGATCTTTTAGTAAAAATGGTCCATCGAATTCCGATTACATGGTGGGGCGCATCTTTCGACGGCAGGTACCTTTTCGACGGGGAGGCGCTTCTAAATGCGGTTCGTCCACCAGATTTTAGGGCTGTCACATATAACCTTGATGCCGATCATGCGGAGGGTGTGCTGTTTGAACACACAAAGATTTCGGCCGTAGAAATAAAAAATGAGAATGAATGCAAGATCAGGGATGTCCATAGAGCATCTTTTCTGTGGACAGACTATGTGATTACTTTTGATGGAGAGCTATCGTTTGATGGCGATGAAACATTTTCGCAAGAGTCGCCGCCCAAGATAGTATCTATCACACACCGCATGGATGCTGAGAACGTGGAGGACTTTGGTGTAGTGCTATACATACCGTCGAAGGCTGCGCGCTTTAATGGGGTGCTGAATTTCGATGGCACAAATAATTTCAATTCAGGAAGGGAGGACCTGTAATGGCAGGAACTACAGTAACAACAAAAGCAAAGAAAAAAATGTTAGAGGCGAGAGCCGGCATAGCTCCGCTGAGTAAAATTGTCGGTATGGCTTTCGGTACCGGCGGGGTAAACGGATCGGACGAAATTGTCCCGCACTCCCCGGACCAGAACGCTCTGCACAATGAAGCGTTTCGGAAAGCTGTAGATGGATATGAAGTAATATCCGATACATGCATCCGGTATAAATGCACTCTGTCCGAAACCGAATTGGCCAACACCTATATTTCGGAAATCGGTATTTACGATGCTGATGGAGATATGGTGGCCATGAAAGCCTTTATGAAAAAGGGCAAGGATGCTGATATGGAGGTTGTATTTGAGTGTGATGATACTTTCTAACGTATTTCGATATTTTGCAACATGTTGAACACTTTTTTTAGATAAATATTATCATATGGAGGTAGATTATGGCGAATTTTGATATATCTGGCGCCAGATTCAATGAGCAGCTTCGCATGCTCGAAACAACGGATCCAGTACATGCGGATCTCATGAATGCCATGTTCGGGCAGCTCATTAAAAATGACGTGGCTATGCGTGATGCGGTAAGTGTATTTGCCAAGACAAAAAATGAACAGGCTTTGTTCCTGCTCAATCTTAGACGAACCGGTAAGCGGTATGGTGTGCATTTTGATGCATATAGCGTAAGCCCTGCATCCACAGGAACGAGGCTTTATGACGCTGTTGGGAAAGTGGCCACTCCGTCCACGGATTCGGTACGTGGAATAAATGACTTTGAAGGAGAGAGCGTATTCTACGGACTGGAAGTAAATGGATATGTGGACGCTGATGGCGAATTCGTCGTGCAGTACATCAAAGGGATTGACAATGAATTCTCCAGAACCGATGAAGATAAAGATGTTTATATGCTTTACCTCACACAGTGGATCCAAATGGAAGTGACCGCAACCGGAGAGAATATTATTCTTTCAGATGAAAACCATCCCGGATCGTTTCCGGAAGGGGCAGCTATCCGACCGGATAAGTCTGTAAGACCTTTCGTTCCGATCGCAAAATATATGGCATGGGATGACAGTTCTGGGATTCCACATTCGATCAGTGGAAAGACGGTAAATCATAACCAGAGCCACAACGGCATGATCACTCGTTTCCGCAAAAAAGGAACGCAGTACTGTGGAACAACAGCCCAGGATAAAGCGCATATGGATAATTTGTTCATGGTGGCATTTGCAACCAGGCATACGCAGTCGATTATGGCGGGATGTACAAGTTATTCCGCACAGTACGCAGCTACGGTGCAGGAATCCGGGGTGGAGCGGATTATCGTCTCAAAGTCGCAGGCAGCGTATTTTGTTGTTGGATCCGTGGTCTCTATTGGAAACCCCACGTCTCTTACAGATGAAGGAACTCCAAACATAGATAGAGGAATTTCAGGTATGCATGCAAAAGCTAATCGTGTTCTGATCACAGCGATTGAGGAATACGATGAGTCGAACAGCGCGATTTATGTTGATAACGGAGGGACCACATTTTCAACAGCATCATCTATGATCAGCGATAGCGTTGAGGCAAAGACGTACATTTCAACCATGCCATGGAGAACTGGAACGTGCGATACAGTTCTTGGATCCTGCGGATCACCTGTAAGCAATACAAATGGTAAATACCCATATATCCTGTTCGGTGTTGAAATGTTCCTGGGATTCTACGAAGTTATCAGTAATGTGATTATGAAAATCACAAATCATGTGATGACTCCACAGATCTGTTACGATTGCACGAAGCTGGCCACATCAGTAACGGAAGACTATGTACCGGTCGGCTATTCGGTTGCAGATACAGACGCTACATGGAAGTATATCAGCAAACTGGGATACGATCCTGATAACCCTTGTGTGCGGCATGGTGTAGAAGTAAATGCGTCCAGTTCGACAGGATATGCGGACGGACAGTACACTAATGATCTTGACGCAACTTCCGATGCGACGAGAGAGTGGCTCTCCGGCGGCTCCCTGCACTACGGGGCTCGCGCGGGCCGGTTCTGCGCGGGCCTGATCAACGCCCTCTCCACCGCGTACTGGGGCTACGCCGCCCGTCTTTCTGCTTCTGGACGGTGCGCCCAGAGCGCAGCGTAGGCGTGCCGTTGGGGGTGAATTGCGAAGCAAGAGGGGATCTCCCCTCATAACTGCAAATAGAATAAGGACTCACACCGCTATTGGCTAGGCTCTCCGGCGGCAACCTGAACAACGGGGCTAACGCGGGCCGGTTCTACGCGAACCTGAACAACGCCCTCTCCAACGCGAACTGGAACTACGCCGCCCGTATTTCTGATAAGGTGTTTTGCGGTGTGTTTCGCCGCCCTTGAGGCGGCTCGATTTTTGACTTGGGCGGAACGCCCGAAATTTCTTGAACCAGCATCGGGTGCCGGGTAAAACCGGCGCCCGGCCATGCGACGGAAGTGGGCGCATGTGGGGGTTAGTAGTAAAACCGAAAGCCTTTGAATACAGAAAGAAAGAGGACTGGATTTTTTGAAAACTTATTGTAAGAGAAAAGACATATCGAATATCGATTTTGTTAAGAGCTGCATAACACCTTTTCTGCACGAACGACTGGACAAAAGCAATGTTGCTAAGCTGTTTGCCTATTACAATGGAATCAGTAACACGAAGTCAAGGAAGAATATTGATACATCTCCGGAATATGTATCTGATACCATTGATAAAATTGCTGAAAGCATTTCTGAAAATTTAAAAAGCAGGACCGTTGTTGAACATGTAATATCTGTGACACCGAATGAAGCTATTGTTACATATCGGGAAATTGTGGATGGAATCAGTGGTAAACGGAGGGAACTCGGACTTGAAAAGCTCATATTTCAGCTTTACGAAGTGATAGCGCGGGATGCCTGTCAGGAAATGTTTGATGCGAAAATAGGCGAATTTCAGGTTTCGTCGATAAAAGGGAAGGGGCAATCTTACGGGAAAAAGTATATAAAAAAATGGATATCGAAGGATCCCGAAGGAACAAAGTTCTGTGCGAAAGCAGATGTCAGGAAATGTTATCCAAGCATACCGCACAACCGGCTGAAAGAACTTCTCCACAGAGATCTCCGAAAATCAAGGGAATTACTGTATTTGCTCGACTCGATCATATATTTGTATGACTGCGCAAATCAGCAGCTTGGACGGAAGGAACTTTGCGGAAAGGGCATCCTGATCGGCTCCCCTCTGTCAAAAGATTTGAATAACTATTATATGTCGTATCTGTACCATTACATTTACGAACAGCTCGCCATAACAACTGTACGCCGCGGAAAAGAGAAGCGAACCCGCCTTGTATCGCATGCAATGATTTATGCCGACGATATTGTTGTGTTCGGAGGGAACAAGAAACATTTGCATCAGGCAATGAAGCTGATTATCGAGTTTACAAGAAAGTTTCTCGGTCTTGAGATCAAGCCAACATGGGAGAAATTCCTTGTGAGTTACAAGGACTCTTCCGGGAAAACCAAAGGCAGAAACCTCGATTTTATGGGATTTGTTTTTCGTGGTTGCGAGGCGTTTTATCGTGAGTATGGAAAGGTAAAGAAACGGTTGAAAAAGGTCGTTGTTACAGTGAGAAACTCCATTTTTTTGAGGGCAAGACGGAAATTTTATCTGTTCATAAAGTTTATACGCTCAAAAACAGTGGTAACAAAGCATAAAGCAATGTCGTTGCTTGCATATAATGGATGGATAAAAAATAGCGACTCACACAAATTTCAGCGTAAAGAACACTGGAAAGAGGTCCTGAACATCGCAAAGCGCATGGTAAGCCGATATGAAAAAGGGAAACCTTATGAAACCGAAAAATATTATAAGAAAGCGAGGAAGATATATGCATAAAACAAATAGTCCTGCAACGCAGGGAAAAATTACATATGTAGAGCTGCCGGATGGATCCGTGGATGTCTGGATCAGGAAGAATGAACAGGAACTGCCGGAAACAGAAGAGGGATCAGCGGGATTTGAAGCAGACGAGATATATTTCAAGCTGTCCTCTGCAGCTGTGGCATCTAAGGAGGAAATAGAAGCGGATATTGATTTCTGGTTTACAAATCTGGAAGAGGCGCAGGAAGGAGAAATTTCTGACTTCTTGTCTAAAGAGAATTACCGCGCAAAGATTCGCGCCGCTCTTTCGGCTGCATGCGAACAGATGATAGTATCCGGTGTTGATGTGGATCTGTCCGTGGGAACGGAGCATTTCAGCCTGACGCAGAATGACCAGATCAATTTGTTCGGAAAACAGGCACAGTTGGCTTCTGGCGCCGAACAGCTTGAATACCATCAGGATCAGACACCTTGCAAATACTATTCGGCAGAAGATATGCAGAAGATCATCGCCCAGGCAATGGCGTGGGTTTCTTACCATACAACATATTGCAACAGTGCATTTACATGGCTGGAAGCTTGCGGTAAGGCATCGGATATGGACGCTGTGAAGTACGGTGCTGAGATACCAGAGGAGTATTGCTCCGAAGTATATAAGGACTATAAAAAAATGATGGAGGAGTAAGATGAAAGCGGCTTTAAAAACACTTTTTAAATACCTCTTCCTTTTTCTTGTTGGCGGTACTGTATACGTGATCATCGAGCTTGTGTGTCGCGGCAGAAGCCATTGGACTATGGCTGTTGTTGGTGGGATATGTTTTATCCTTTGTGGTCTTTTAAATGAGGTCTTCACATGGGAATCCACGATATGGTTTCAGATGTTGATCTGTAGCTTGATCATTACGGCGGTAGAATTTATAAGCGGGTTGATTCTGAATATCCATTATGGACTTGCCATATGGGATTACAGCAATATTCCATTTAATATCCTTGGCCAAATTTGCCTGCCATTTACGATATTGTGGTTTTTTATTTCGGCGGCGGCTATCATATTGGATGATTATTTAAGATATTGGTTTTTTGGGGAGGAAAAGCCTCACTACAGAATTAAGCCCGGAGGTACAAAATGCAGGATGTAGATTCAGGATTTTTGGAGGTTCTCGATACATATATGGATATGGTCGAGAAACAGGAGGAAATCATATACCGACTGTCGAAAATTGTGCAGAGGCAGGCATATGAAATCGCGCATATGAAGAATATTTGTGGATTCACAGATGAAAAAACGCCGGAAGAAATTGAGGAAACTCAGCTGGCACAAGAAGCTTTGGCAAAATACGAAGAACTTAAAAATATGGATTAAAGAGCCGGCGGCTCTTTATGCAGGAAAAAGATCGGGAAACCGGTCTTTTTTTGATGAAAAGAGGTGTGGATCATGAACCCAATAAGAGCAGAACCGAATAAAAAAGTAACCGGAACATGCATAACCTGACAGGAGAGAGAATGATGATAGAACATTTTATTCAGGCTTTCGGGGATATCAGTGTCGGATGGGTAGTAATTATCATTTCTGCAATAGTTTTTCTGGCGAAGATATACGAAAAGGTTACGACTTATATATCGAAAAAGGCACTTGATGAAAAGGAAAAGAACGACCGGATTCAAGAAGTTATTGATCAGGCGAAGCAGTATCCGGTATGGCATCAGCAGAGTATCGATATACGGGAAAACCTAAATGATTTGATCAGCAATTTGGATAAGAAGATAGACAAGTTACAGTGCTCGTCCGATCAGGGGATGGCCTACACTTGGAGATACAGAATCCTTCGCTTTGACGATGAAATCCGCCATGGAGAAAAACATAGCAAGGAGCACTTCGACCAGATAATCGAGGACATTGACAAGTACGAAGATTATTGCAAAGACCATCCTGAATTTCCGAACAGCAAAGCGGTATTCGCAATTAGAAACATTAAAAACATTTATCAAAAGTGCATAGATGAAGGCAATTTTTTATAAGGAGGAACATTTATGGAATTATTAGAATTTATCAAACAGATCCCGGTGCCAATCCTGATCGTGGTTGTCGCGATTCTGCTTATTGTGTCGATCGTGCTCGTGGTTCAGTACCTCAAGCAGCGAGGCCTTGATGGAATCCGAGAAGATGTATATCAGCTTATCTTAAAGGCTGAGCATATGTACAATGAATCTGGTGCAGGAAAACAGAAATTTGAGTGGGTTATTCAGCAGGCCAGGGGACTGCTTCCGAAATGGCTGCAGATGCTTGTCCCGGAAAGCGCATTAGAGAAATTGGTGCAGAAATGGTTTGAAGGAGTCAAAGATCTTTTAGATGACGGAAAAGTAAATAACTCTCAAAATAAATGATGAAAAGCGCATGTGGTCGAATACCGGCCAACATGCGCTTTTTTAGATAGGAGAAAGCATGACAGAAAAAGAATTTATTGAGATGATCGGTCCGCTGGCGAGCAGGGATATGTCCGAGAGTGGCATCTTGGCATCCATCACCGTAGCGCAGGCGTGCTTGGAATCCGGATACGGCAGCACAGAACTTGCGGTCAACGCAAATAATCTGTTTGGAATGAAATGCTCTCTGTCCGGAAATACATGGGATTCCGTCTGGGATGGAGTAAGCAAGTATACGAAGAAGACCAATGAGCAGAAGTCGGATGGAACGGTATACATCATCACGGCGGACTTCCGGAAGTATCCGGATATTCTGACGAGCATCAAAGACCATTCGTGCTATTTGAATGGCGCTATGAATGGCGGCATGAAGAGATATGAGGGGCTGTCTGGAGAGAAAGATTGCCGGAGAGCCGCGGAGATAATTAAGGCGGGCGGATATGCCACGGATATTTCATATGTGGACAAACTCTGCAGCCTGATCGAGAGATGGAATTTAACACAGTATGACAAGGAGGATACAGGTATGAGTAACAGTAGTTTAGTAAATTGCACAGTCAAAAGTCCTAATCACAGCGGAGCCAGAACGCACGCGATCGACCGGATTACTCCCCATTGTGTAGTAGGACAGCTTTCGGCGGAATCTATTGGAGGATGTTTTGATAGTTCCAATGTCCAGGCTTCCTGCAATTATGGCATCGGGAAGGATGGGAGAGTCGTGCTTGTTGTGGATGAATGCAACAGAAGTTGGTGTTCTTCCAGTAATGCAAACGATCAGAGAGCGGTAACGATTGAGTGCGCAAGCGATATGTCGCATCCGTATGCCATGACAAATGCAGTGTATGAGAAGCTGATCGCACTGTGTGTTGACATCTGCCGGAGAAATGGAAAGACAAAGCTGCTCTGGTTTGGGGATAAGAACACAGCCCTGAATTACAGCCCGAAATCAAACGAAATGGTACTGACGGTCCATCGTTGGTTTGCGAACAAATCCTGCCCGGGAGATTGGCTGTACTCAAGACTTGGCGATGTAGCGAATCGTGTAACTGCGCAGCTTAGCGGGAGTTCCGGCGGAGGAACAACCGGTGGCGGAAGCACAGGCGGCGGTTCAGGAAACTACAAGACCGGTATGTACAAAGTCAATGTCGGCGATCTCAACATCCGTAAAGGACCTGGAACAAACTATGGTACCAACGGTGTTATTACCGACAAAGGAACTTACACAATTACTGAAATCCAGAACGGATCTTGGGGTAAGCTCAACTCAGGCGCTGGTTGGATTAACGTCAGTACAGCCTACTGCTCGTATGTTGGAGCCGCATCAGGTGGAGGCAGTTCTTCTGGCGGCGGCTCTGCTTCTGGCGCTTCTTATAAAACCGGAACGTATAAGGTCAACGTTTCGGAACTCAATATTCGGAAAGGTCCTGGAACAAATTATGGAACGAATGGATCCATCAAAGATAAGGGCGTGTACACGATCACAGAAATTCAGAACGGCTCATGGGGCAAATTAAAGTCCGGGGCAGGATGGATCAATGTCGATAAGGCATACTGTACTTACAAGGGGGCGGCGGCTTCCTCTGGCGGCGGATCCTCTTCGTCTGGAAGTTTCAAGGCACAGGTCAACATTTCAGATCTGTATATCAGAAAAGGTCCGGGAACGAACTACGGGAAGAACGGATTCTGCCCGAAAGGCGTCTATACCATTGTTGAGACAAAGAGCGCCGGCGGGTACACATGGGGCCGCTTAAAGAGCGGAGCCGGTTGGATTGCTCTGGAGTATGTAAAAAGAGTATAACTTTTTCGCCAAAGCTCCAATAACCTAATTTGATATAATCTATCATTTCTCACTATGAACTACCATTATATGGTAATTTATAGCGGAAGGAGCAATGGCGAATGATAAAGATTTTACTGTCGAAAAAGCTTGGCGAGTTGCGGCTGACGCAGGCAGATCTTGCCCGAGCTACCGGCATACGTCCGAACACAATCAATGAGTTGTACCACGAACTCGCGGACAGGGTGAACTTGGAGCATTTAGATCTGATATGCGAAGCACTGGACTGTGAGTTAGACGAATTGATCGTACGGATACCGAACAGGGAATCTAACATTACTCATACGAGGCGTGGAAATCAAAAAACGCAAGAAAAGTGTCGCTGCAACGACACGAGCAAGAAATGAGGAAGAGAGGGGTTACGCCCTCTCTTTTCCCGTTTCATCCTGATTCCGAATAAGAGATTCGATTAGATAATTTTCATCAAGGTGGAAATCTGCGTATCCGCGCAATATAGTACGCATGTATTGTTTGGACGGGACTCCCGGAGCTGCGTCAGAGCGCATGATGTATACCATTGCTTTGACTCTTGAGCCATCTTCGAGGTGAACATATATATTTTTCTTTTGATAAAAGCTTGGATACCCCTCGTACATATCAAGGAATTTTTCGTCATGTGCGGTAATTTCCCATATTCCAACGGGAACACGACATCCTTTTTTGTAACGTATAGATGCGTATGCTCCAGTCTTGCTCCCGCGGTATATTAACTGCCAGTTGTCCAGATATCCGGATTGAACCGGGCGCGCCAAGGGGCATCTGTATTTCATCTGTTTCTTATCTAAGTTACTTCCATATGCTACATATAATTTCACGACAATCTCCTTTCTGCGGATCATGCAGCTACTCTATCCGCTGCATTACCTTTGAATCTCTTCATTAAATGATATCTGCAGGTCTTAAATTCATCCCCGTATAATCCAAGCCTGTTCGTTAATATATGATACATCAGCGTTGCCTTTTGAGCAGATGAGTATCCGGATATATTTCTAAAAACTGTGCGTCCTTCTGATTCAATGGACCATGCTGACAAAGCGAGGCAAAACTGCACATATGCTTTTATCTTTCCGGCATGTAATGTACTGTTGAATAACCTAAACTCGACCGTGCTTTTGGAGAAAAAGCTATGTAGATTGAGCGCGTGATACCTTGTTTGATTATAATGTTCGTAGCTGATGCCACCGCGATAATCATCGTTTGAATCACTGTACCAAATCCTCTCGATATCGTTCTTGCTAGGGTGCTTACGATTTTTCATAGCGCTATTCAACTCCTGGCATATTGGTTTGCACCAACTGTATTTCCTATCTTCGACTCCCAAGGCTTCATATATTATATCCTGCCGTGAATACATGAAGCTTACCATGCGCCGCAAGGAGTCTGCCGTATGGTTCGCTCCATCAATATGAATATGAATTCCACAACTGCTGTGGGGAACTCCCCCGATTTCCTTAAACTTCCTTATTATAGTCTGCAAAGTCTCGATATCAGAATAATGCAACGGCGGGGTAACAAACTCTACTCTGTATTCATCTATATCTTCGTTTCCGGATTTTCTGATCGGCGAGATAGATGAATCTCTCATAACTTTCCACTTTCTTCCGAGATTATCTGTTATGATCCGTGTGTAGTATGCATCGCTACGAGGACCGGTTACGGAACCTCCCACAATACTATGTACGGCTCTGGCCGCCATGGACCTAGTGATTCCGGTAAATTCCACCTCAACACCAAATTTCTGATTCTTTAAAAGTTCTGACATGATTTCTCCTCCTTTTCATTCGCCGTCTACGAATGTATGTTCTTGTTTTTGTGGTTGTATATTAACATATGTACATGGCGTGTCAATAGGAGAAGTTAAAAAAGTTAGAAAAAATATTTAACAGGTCAGAAAAAATATTGACAGTTATAGAAAAGTTTTGTATTCTATAAAAAAAGGAGAGGAGGAGATGAAATGTATATACCCAATATTCGTTATATCAAAGGAGCGCCAAAATCTTATCCTTTATGGGATGCAATAACTCCGGATGCAGAGAGAAGGATTAAGGGATATCATTCGTACCTGGAGGAAAACGGGTATAAGGTAAAGGCGGTCAATATAGCGCAAAAAGGAAAGGAATTATATTGGATACTTTTTGACAGCGAAAAATGCTACTTAGAAAAATACGGGGAGATGATTGAAAATGATAACGTATAAGCCTCTCTGGAAAACACTAATCGAAAAGGGCATAAAAAAGACGGAGCTGCGAGAGATGGCAGGGTTCAGCAGTGGCACCTTAGCGAGAATGGGGAAGGATCAGTACGTTGAGCTAAAACATATTGACAAGATCTGTCAGGTCCTGGACTGTGAAATCTCGGATGTAATAGAGGTTGACAAGGAGTCCAGAAAAGAATAAATTATAAATATAGTCGGCCGAGTATACCAGAGTATGAAAATGCTGGTTCGTGGAATGGAAAAACAACATTTAACCGTGATGTTATTTTGATGTTAATATGGACATGGAATAAATGGAATAAAAAAAACAATGATAAAAAGACCGGAAAAAATGTACTCGATAAACGAGAAATTACAAGAAATACTCTGATGAATCTTGAGTTTGAGTAGCTTGAAAAATCGCGGAAAAGCCCATAAATAAAGGCTTTGCGGGGTGTCGAAAAGACCAAATGGAGTGCAAATGGAGTTTAAAAATTATTTTTTTCTCTTGTTTATATTCCAGATTCACCTGC
>OLRX01000101.1_pt1 | contig 76054 bp, 56 predicted proteins | sample 1672991 | NCBI WGS metagenome assembly OLRX01 (sample SAMEA3136744, study PRJEB25190) | human gut metagenome | biome: human gut; feature: human-associated habitat; material: faeces | place: Austria | collected 2013
TTGTGATTCTTGACAAAGGAAGTGTTGCAGCAGAAGGTACACCGTTTGAACTTAAGAATGATTATGTACAGGATATAGTGTCTGTTTATGGTGTTTCCGAAGATGAAATAAAGTCATTGAACAGAGAATATAAAAAAATACGTGACGGATATCAGATAAAAGTAAGAAATACGAAGGAAGCTACGAAGCTTATTGTAGAGCATCAGGACCTATTCATGGATTATGAAGTAGTAAAAGGCGGTATGGATGATGTATTTCTTGCAGTCACAGGGAAGAAGCTTGGAGGTGAGCATTAATGAGAACAGTATTGGCGTTAATGAACAGGAATAGGAAACTGTTTTTTAAAGATAAAGGGATGTTGTTTACATCAATGATCACACCCGTCATTCTGATTGTTCTGTATGCTACGTTTCTTGCAAAGGTTTTCAGAGATTCTTTTACAGCAGCAATTCCGGATATGATTACGATTTCGGATAAGCTTATTAATGGAACCGTGGCAGCACAGCTGACAGCATCACTTATGGCGGTGAGCTGTATCACGGTAACATTTTGTGTGAATCTGACTATGGTGCAGGACAGGGCAAATGGAACAAGGAAGGATTTTAATGTTTCGCCGGTCAGCAGGGAAAAAATTTATTTGGGATATTTTCTCTCAACAGTTGCTAATTCTTTAATGGTCAATGGACTTGCATTTGTATTATGCCTGGGATATTTATTTGAAATGGGATGGTATATGAATGCAGTAGATGTATTATGGGTTCTATTTGATATGATATTGCTCGTCCTGTTTGGAAGTACGCTTTCAAGTATCATTAGCTTTCCGTTGACAACACAGGGACAGCTTTCGGCTGTAGGTACAATTGTCAGCGCAGGATATGGTTTTATATGTGGTGCTTATATGCCGATTTCAAATTTTGGTTCAGGTCTTCAGAAGACACTGTCTTATCTTCCTAGTACATATGCCACTTCATTGATCAAGAATCATATGCTTCACGGAGTATTCATGGAGATGGAGAGAAAGCATTATCCGGATGAAATGGTTGAAGCGATAAGAGATACTCTTGATTGCAATCCGGTATTTCATGGAAATGTAGTAGGTGTAAATCAGATGATCGGTATTATGATGGGAAGTATAGCTGTATTCGGAATTATTTATTATTTTGTTACATTGCTGCCAGATGGTGAAGGCGTACGATAGAAAATATTATTTTCGGCGGGTGAAAGTCGCGTGTATTAGCTGATGACACGATAGGTGGCGCTTATGTGACAGCACGATTCTTACTATTTTTCGTAATATATGTTACCTTCCAATCAGCCAACAGGCAAAAAATAAAAGGAAGGTAAAACAAAATGAAGAAAAACGGAAAGAAGTTATTAATTTTAGGAACTGCGTTACTTGTAATGTTTGCAATCTGGACATGTTTAATACAATGTGTGGATGTACAGTCGGCAGGGCAGAAGGGCGCAGAGATTGGATTTGCAACCTTTAACTGTTGGTTTCACAGAGTTACCGGAGTACACATGGCAATCTATACGATTTCCGACTGGTTAGGTCTTGTGCCGATATTTGTAAGTATGAAAGTATTATGGATTGCAGTAGCACTTATGACATTGATTCTGGTTGGGGTTGGGATAACGGACGTAGTAACCGGAAGAACTGCAATTAGTAAGAATTTAATTATCGTGCAATGATGGGAGAATATATTATATATTATCGAGACAGGGTTGTCGGAGGCATATATGATGACAGGTTACTTGTGAAACCGACAAAATCTGCAGTTTCTTATATGACAACTGCGACTTATGAATTACCATATGAAGGGGCAAAAGAGATGTTATTAGTAGAAAATGTTGACAGGAGAGAATACCTGGCTGGACTTTTCAATGCAATGTATGATGAATTGCCGGTTCATAAAGCAAACAATAAAAAGAAATCTTTGAATAATCTGTACACATTTCAGTAAAAAAGGTTGAAATTCACAAATCTCTATGGTAGAATAAATGAGGTTGACCATAGGAGGTGTAATTGTGAATATTTTACGGATTGTATTGACGGTTATTTTTGTAATCGATTGTATAGGTTTGACAGTAGTTGTCCTGATGCAGGAAGGAAAACAGAAAGGTCTGGGTGCTATTTCAGGTATGGCGGATACTTACTGGGGACAGAATAAAGGTCGTTCCATGGAAGGTCATTTGGTTCTGGCCACAAAGATCATGGCGATTCTGTTTATGGTACTGGCAATCGTATTGAATATGAAATTTTAAGTGACGTGAAAAGAACACTCTTGCAACTTTCTTGCAAGGGTGTTTTTTGCACACAGAGAGAAGTGATCAGCAATGATTACATTTACAATGGGAGACCGTTTGTAACTGCAAAGACAGTGAACAGTTACAAATGTTGAATGAATATGGAAAACAGAGACATATGCTTCTGATTTTCCAGGGAGAAAGATATGAGAATAAATAATAAAAAATTAAAAAACAGAAAAAAATTGTTGCTGGACTTTGTATCCAATAAAGAATACCAGCCGATGCGTGCAAAAGACATTGCAATGCTGCTGCAGATTCCCAAAGGAAAACGATCCGAACTTTTTCAGGTTCTGGATGAACTGGAGGCGGAAGGAAAAATCATCTGTAAAAAAGGAAAGTATGAAAAAGTCCGGAAGATTGCTACAGTGAAGACGGGTTCACCGGAACTGTTAGAAGGGACTTTTATTGCTCATCCGAAAGGATTTGGTTTTGTGGAACTGGAAGATCAGGAAGAAGATCTGTATATTCCCCAGGATGATACTATGGGCGCTTTTCATAAGGATCGGGTACAGGTGAAAGTGAAAGAAGAACGAACCGGTCAGCGCCGGGAAGGAACGATTGTACAGATTCTTGGACATGGAATCACGGAAGTAGTTGGTACATTTGAGAAAAGTAAAAACTATGGATTTGTGATTCCGGATAATCAGAAGATTCAGCAGGACATCTTTATTCCGAGGGAACATACGCTTGGGGCAAATGATGGTGACAAAGTTGTGGCAAAGATTACTTCTTACGGTGGGAAAAACAAAAATCCGGAGGGAAGAGTACAGGAAGTTCTGGGAGCTCAGGGAGCCCCGGGCATAGATGTGCTTTCCATTGCGAGAGCATATGAACTGCCAATGGATTTTCCGGTAAAAGTAGCCAATCAGGCGGATCGAGTACCGGATCATGTGATTGAAGGAGATTTTCAGGGACGGATGGATCTGAGGAACTGGACTGTTGTTACGATTGATGGTGAAGATGCGAAAGATCTGGATGATGGAATCTCTCTGACAAAGGATGGAAATATTTATCATCTCGGTGTGCATATTGCGGATGTAAGCAATTATGTACAGGGAGGAAGTGCTCTTGATCGTGAGGCACTTCGACGGGGAACCAGCGTATATCTGGTAGACCGGGTGATTCCGATGCTTCCCAGACGATTGTCTAATGGAATCTGTTCCCTGAATCAGGGAGAAGACCGACTGGCACTCAGCTGTCTGATGGATATTGATGCACAGGGAAATGTGATCAGCCATAAGATTGCGGAGACCGTGATCTGTGTCGATCGCCGGATGACTTATACGGCAGTGAAGAAGATTCTGGAGGGCGATGGGGATCTCCGGAGAGAATATCAGGATTTTGTGCCGCTGTTTCATCATATGAAAGAGCTGTCTGCGATCCTTCGCAAAAAGAGAAGTAACCGTGGCTCTATTGATTTTGATTTTCCGGAGAGTAAAGTCTTCCTGGATGAGATGGGAAGACCGGTGGAGATCAAAGCGTATGAGCAGAATGTAGCTACAAAGATCATTGAGGATTTTATGCTTCTTGCCAATGAAACAGTGGCAAAAGAATACTGTGAGCGTGAGATTCCATTCTTATACCGTACCCATGAGAATCCGGACAGTGACAAGATGGAAAAGGTACTGACTTTTATCCGCAATCAGGATATTCCGGTACACAAATCACATGAAGAAATCACACCGCTGGAAGTCCAGGAGATTCTGAATGAGATCGAGGGAGAACCTACGGAGCCTTTGATCAGCCGACTGCTCCTTCGTTCCATGAAACAGGCAAGATATACGACGGGGTGCAGCGGACATTTCGGACTGGCAGCTAAGCATTATTGTCATTTCACTTCACCGATCCGAAGATATCCTGATCTGCAGATCCACCGGATCATCAAAGAGACGATCCGTGGCCGGATGAATCAGGAGAAAAAAATGTATTATGCGCAGATTCTCGGGGATGTGGCAGATAAGACCAGTACGTTGGAACGCAGAGCCGAAGAGGTAGAACGTGAGACCGTGAAACTGAAAAAAGCGGAATATATGGAAACCAGACTGGGACAGAATTATGAGGGTATTATCTCCGGTGTAACCGGCTGGGGACTGTATGTGGAACTGCCGAATACGGTGGAAGGTCTGGTGCATATCAGCACATTAATGGACGATTACTATCAGTTTGATGAGGAAGCTTACTGTCTGGTAGGTGAAAAGACCGGACACACATATCGTCTTGGTCAGAAAGTAACGGTAAAAGTATCACAGGTGGATCTGTCCACGAAGAGTATTGACTTTATCTTAAAAGAAGAAAACAGCTGTTTTAATAAATACATGGATTGGGAGGATTAAAGAATGGCAAAGGAAAAGGGAAGCCGTCTGATCGCGAACAATAAAAAGGCGTATCATGATTATTTTATCGAAGAGACATACGAGGCCGGTATTGCACTCCATGGAACAGAAGTAAAATCGCTGCGTATGGGAAAATGCAGTATCAAGGAATCGTTTGTGAGAATCGAAAATGAGGAAGTGTACATTTACGGGATGCACATCAGCCCTTACGAAAAAGGAAATATTTTCAACCGGGATCCGCTGCGTGTGAAAAAACTGCTGCTGCATAAAAGCGAGATCCGTAAAATGAAAGGCAAGATCGCAGAGAAAGGTTACACGCTGGTACCTTTGAAAGTATATTTTAACCGAAGCCTGGTAAAAGTGGAGATCGGTCTGGCAAAAGGTAAAAAACTGTACGACAAGAGACAGGATATCGCCAAGAAGGATCAGAGAAGAGAGGCAGAGAGAGATTTCAAGGTTCGGAATCTGTATTAGAGCGTGTCTGAAAAAGTCTTTTCGTGAGCTGTGAGTCCCACAAAGTGGGGCTTGTAGATTGCGGAAATGACTTTTCAGACACACTCCAGGAGAACGGAGTGAACAGTAACATTAGTAGTTTGCTCAGGGAAAAATCAATGGATCTGGTCTTGACAATACTCTGTATGTCACATATAATAGAACAAGTACAAATCAAAATCAGTTCACGGGATCAATTTTGATTTGCAATGCACAAAACTGTCTGCGAACCATACAACTTATATACTCATATAATATGTGAGGGCTTGTACTGGTTTCGACGGGGGTTTTGAAGTTTGGGAAGCCATTCGCAGCTCTGGGACTGCGTCACCAACCTGGAAATTAAATTTAAACGCAGACGAAAATTTAGCGTACGCTGCCTAATGGCAGCTGTCGGTTTCTGAGTCTCCCGCAGCTTAGATCCCGGCATCAAACTTAGCGGGGCACTTTTTCTTCAAAGCTTTGAGAAGAAAAAAGAATTTATGAAGCTACTGAGGTCTGAAGCCTGTCATCCGGCGTCGGATTAAGGGAATGTCAAAAGAATGACTGTAATGGGAGATGCCTGAATGGATAGGCTTTCGGACAGGGGTTCGATTCCCCTCAGGTCCATATTTGAAAAACCCTGGAAATCCTTGATTTCCGGGGTTTTTTGCTATCTGGTGGAGAGAAAAAATGCCGTTTTGAACCGTTTCAAACCGGTTCAGAGTGGAAAAATTGGGGTCAAAATTGGGGTCAAAATCGAAGCGGAAATCATTTGAAAAATCTATGGTTTTAGAGTGTTTTGGAGTGCTTCAAATTAAAAAAATGATAATATAAGGTTGAAGTATTCGACGTATTTTCTGAATAAAAGTATATGAGGAAGGAAAAACTTTTACCCTTAATGCCATTCTAAGTGGCGTTAGGGGTTTTGTATTATACTCAAAAAATCTTTTTAAAATCCGGAAAAAACGTCTGTCCGAAAAAATCCAATTTTTCAAAAATTCGACATACTATAAATGTAACCGTTAATAAGTCTTTAGAAAGGAGGGGGTCGAAATGATCATTTTGACACCGATTCCAGTAGAAACAAAAAAAGCGTTAGAAAGGGGGGAATGCGTGGGGCAAACAATTCAAGAGTCTCCGTGGGAGGTCAGCGTTGAATCTGTGATTGGATACGAATTTGTAAGAGATATGCAGATCAAAAAAACAAAGATTTTTCCGCCGTTAAGACAAGCTATTCCAATTGTTGGTTGGCTTAAATATATGGGAGAATCTGCACTGGTCCTATGTCAAGATTTAGTACAAGTTAAAATGAGGTTTTCCCCATCTTAACTTGCTTGAAAAAATATGTACAGCATTAGGCGTGACATTATCACAGTTTTTTCAGGAAGGTAATTCAGAGAATCTGACAGAAAAAACAGAAAAAAGTTCTAGGGATATGGAACGACCTGAGTACAAATGAGCAGGAAACAGTAATATCAATGCTGCGTGGACTTCGGAAGTAGAAGAACAGTTCGAGTATATGTATCGGCTGTTCTTTTTTTATTTTTTGGCGTTAAAACAGTAATGTTTTTCTTGTGTACGGTAGAGTGCTATAGTATAATAAAACCAGTTTTTTGCATAAGTATTAAAGTTATAATATGGAAATCGGCAAACCAGATGAAAGTCTGGGACGCAAAGCTACAGGGCCTGCAAAATGGCAGCTAGTTGCATGAAATGAGGTGCACTGTCTGTTTGACAGTGCTTTTTTATGGTAGAGCACTTGAATAAGTAATACAGAAGCTGTTTGGAAAAATATTGTGAAAAATAGCGGGGAGGTTATTGATAATTAATGAATGTAAAATTAAAATCTGGAAGCAAGCAACTGTAGCCTAGAGGAGGGGAGAAAGATGAAGAAGTGCAAATTAGTACAGAATATAATGAATTTCAAATTTTGTTACATTATATTTTGCACAATTATATGTTTTATTGTTTTATCCGTTCCTACATTTGCCAAAGAAAACTCTGACAATGTTATCCGGGTAGGATCTTTTGAAGAAACTTATAATACCGTCAATGAAAAGGGAGAAAGAAGCGGCTATGGTTATGAGTATCTTCAAGATATTGCAGGTTATGCAGGATGGACATATAAATACATAACAAGTGATTGGAAAAACTGCTTTACACAGTTGGAAAATGGAGAGATTGATATTCTTGGTGGCATTTCCTATACAGACGAACGTGCTGAAAATATGCTTTTTTCCGATATGCCTATGGGGGAAGAGAAATATTACATCTATACGGATGCATCCAATATGGATCTTACAGCAGGAAATCTGGATTCTTTTGAGGGAAAAAATATTGGTGTGTCTAAAGATAATATAGTGGAGGATGTGCTTAATGAATGGGAATCAAAATATGGTCTGCATACGAAGCATATCAATGTTTCTACAACCACAGAAATTATGGACAAACTGTCGAAACATGAAATTGACTGCTTCGTTTCGGTAGAAGAATCCCGTTGGGAAGAATCGGATATTTCACCGCTTACAAGTATTGGAGAGACAGAAATCTATTTTGCCATAAATCCCAAACGTCCGGATATCAAAAAAGCACTGGATAGTGCTATGCGCAGAATCAAGGATGACAATCCATTTTACACTGATGATCTCTACAGGCGTTATCTTTCTGCACAGAGCAGCTCGTTTCTTTCAAAAGAAGAAAGTGAGTGGATCGGGCAGCATGGTGCAATCCGGATAGGGTATCTGAATCAGGATGGAGGTATCAGCAGTGTAGATCCATCAACAGGTAAACTGACAGGTGTTATTACAGATTATGTGGATCTTGCAGAAAATTGTCTGCAAGGTCAGACTCTGGAATTTGAATTAAATGGATATGAGACAAGAAGTGAACTGCTTCAGGCATTGCAGGATGGAAAAATAGACCTGATTTTTCATGCAAACCAGAATCCATACTTTGCAGAAACAAATGGATTTGCTTTGTCGGATACGCTATTGACTCTCAATATGGCAGCAATTACGGCAAAGGATTCTTTTGATGAAAATAAAGAGAATATAGTTGCCGTTGAAAAAGATGATTTTGCATTGAAAGCATATCTTTCATACAATTATCCGCAATGGAAGGTTGTGGAATATGAAACATCAGATGCAGCAGTAAAAGCAATGCAGAAAGGGGAGACGGATTGTATTGTAAGCAATTCAGGTACTGTTTCAGACTATTTGAAAAATAATAAGCTTCATAGTGTTTTCCTGACAAAAGAAGCTGATGTTCCATTTGCTATTCAGCAGGGAGAACCGGTTCTTTTGTCCATTCTGAATAAAACACTGACATCTATGCCTACAACTCAATTTTCAGGTGCAGTAGTTTCGTATAATGCTTCCTCACGAAAAGTTACAGCGAAGGATTTTATTCAGGACAATTTACTGGCTGTCTCACTCATAGTTGGAATCTCTATTTTTGTTGTCCTGTGTATAATTCTTGATTCTTTGAAAAAATCAAAACGTGCGGAAGAAAAATCCAAGAAGTCTGCTGAGCAGGCATTGAAGCTGAATCAGGAGCTTGAAGAAAAACAGCAGGAATTACAAAATGCACTTGTAGAAGCACAGAGTGCCAATAAGGCTAAGACTTCCTTTTTAAATAACATGTCTCATGACATCAGGACACCGATCAATGGCATTATGGGCATGCTTACAATTCTTGAAAAAAGCGGAAATGATGGTGAGCGGGCAAAAGATTGCCTGAATAAAATAAATGAGTCTTCGAAACTGCTATTATCATTGGTAAATGATGTTTTGGATATGGCAAAGTTAGAATCGGATACCGTGGTTTTTAGTGATGAATCCATCAATCTGGATCAGGTATGTAAAGAAATCACGGAGTCGCTATACTTTCAGGCAGAAGAAAAAGGACTTCATGTTATAGGAGAACATGATGATTACAGTGGTATATATGTTTGGAGCAATGCAGTTCATCTGAAAAAAATATTGATGAATCTGTTTACAAACAGTATGAAGTACAATAAGGTGAATGGTTTTATTTACATGAGTATGAGAACGATTGAAAGATCAGAAGATCACATGACATGTGAATTTAAAATAAAAGATAATGGAATTGGAATGTCAGAAGAATTTATAAAAAATGAATTGTTTACTCCATTTGTACAGGCAGATAATTCCCCACGTTCTGATTATAATGGGACAGGTCTGGGAATGCCTATTGTGAAACAACTTGTAGAAAAGATGGGCGGAACCATAACAGTTGAAAGCAAGCTTGGTGAAGGAAGCTGTTTTACTGTAATACTTCCATTTAAAATTGATACGAATGCACGGCCGGAAGAAAAAGAAGATTTCAATGCAGATATATCAGGTGTCCGGATATTATTGGTTGAAGATAATGAGCTGAATGCGGAAATAGCAGAATTTATGCTGACGGAAAATGGGGCTAAAGTAGAAACAGTGAAAAATGGGTTAGAAGCTGTTCAGCACTTTGAAGCCTGCGAATCAGGAACATACGATGTTATTTTAATGGATGTCATGATGCCGGTGATGGATGGGCTTACTGCCACAAAAACAATAAGATCCCTGGAACGGCAGGATGCAAAAACAATCCCTATCATTGCTATGACTGCAAATGCATTTAGGGAAGATGCAGAAAAGTGTATGGAAGCAGGAATGAACGCACATCTTGCAAAGCCATTGGATGATGAAAAAATTAAGCAGACCATAAGCGAAGAGTTGAGAAAGCAAAATGCCTGTCATAAATGATTATGAGGCAACCGCAGTCTGTGACTGTTTTGTTTTTTATAACTGTGCTGATCGTTCTGCTTCTTATCCTAACTGTAATGGTACATATGAGGAACAGAAAACTGAAAAGTACGTTGGAAGAACAGATGGCGGAAAGACGGCTTTTGGATAAGATATGTGCAGATTTTACGGCTGTCTATTATGTTGAATTAAATACCAGTTCCTTTGAAATTCTCCATATAAATGACGGGACCAATGTAAAAAAATGAATCCTAACCAGCATGAATTGATTGAAGGCGGAAGAATGCATTTCCACAGAATACCGTATATGTGATGGCAGTTGGCACAGGATGCTTTTTACTGTAAAAAAAGGGATGAGTCTGGAAATGTAACCCATGTTTGCAAAATACGTGAAGAGTTGAGGCGTTTTGTATTAAATTAAAATTAGGTAAAAGGCATGTGAAATACGATGATGAAAAATAACTATATAAAACAAAAAAGAAAAGATCAAAATCCGGTAAATCATTGGAAAATTTTTGAGGGACAGTTGGTATTCCTTCTGGCAATGGTGATTTTGTTTGTTGTTGCATATACTTTTATTTTACAACAAGCATATACCAAAACTGCTCTGAAAACAGAAATTGAACGAGATATTTCCAGTGCAGATGCGGTTCATAAGCTGGTAAATGACAGACTGGGACGAAAAGATTTTAATGAAATAAAAAGTAAAGCTGATGAGAATACAGAACTATTCAAGAATATGTCGACATATATGAATGAAATCAGAACGCTGAATTCTACGAGATATATTTACACAGCAACCAGAAATGAAGACGGTAGATTGATTTACGTTGTAGACGGACTGGATCCATCGGCTGGTGACGTCAGACATCCAGGAGATCCGATTGAAAAGGAGATGGTTCCTTATATAGAAAAAGCACTTTCTGGAAAAACAGTATATTCTCAGGATATTGTTGATACAACATGGGGACCTATTTTTACAGCCTGTTATCCTGTGACAGCGGAAGATGAATCTAATGAAGTGATAGGTGCTTTCTGCATAGAAATGGATATGCAGAAAGCGTATGGAATGGTTGAGAAGACGAATAAGTTAAGTATTGTACTGGGATGCATTACAGCGTGTATTTTGTTAATATTATGTACCTGTGGATATTCTGTATATAAGAAGCAAAAAGAAAATGAGCAGAAACAGCAAAAACTGTTGCAGGAAGCTGCAAGACTGGCCGATTCAGCTAATAAAGCAAAATCAACATTTCTGTTTAATATGTCTCATGATATTCGTACCCCTATGAATGCAATCATTGGATATGCAGAATTGGGAGAGAAACATTTAAAGGAGCCAACTATATTAGAGGATTACTTTGAAAAAATATTATTGTGCGGAAAGAAAATGCTGCATTTGATTGATAACATTCTTGAATTAGCACGAATCGAAAACAACCAAGCAACGCTGGATGAAACAATAACAGATGTTTCTAAAAACTTTGATTTATGTATTGATATGTTTAGGAAACTGATAGAAGAAAAACATCAAACACTGAAAGTCAATAAGAACATTCGATATCCATACCTGTATATGGATGATGCAAGATCATCTGAAATTACGATTAACATTTTGAGTAATGCTGTGAAATACACGGGTGAAGGCGGTAACATAAGCTGTACATTGAACCAATATCCCGGCGAAAAAGAAGGTTGGAGTGTATTAGAGCTTATCATAGCAGACAACGGAATCGGAATGTCAGAAGAATTCCAAAAACATATTTTTGAATCATTTTCACAGGAACGATCTTCGTCAGACAGCGGAATAGAAGGTAGCGGACTTGGCATGGGAATCGTGAAGAAACTGGTGGATTTAATGAATGGCAAGATCACAGTTCAGAGCAAACCGGGAGCAGGTTCTACTTTTACAATCACGCTTCCATTAAAAATAGCAAATGAGGAAGAAAGGAATCCGAAACATGCAGACGGTCAGTTGAATATCAAAAAACTGGAAGGAAAAAGGGTTCTTCTGGTAGAAGATAATGACTTGAACGCAGAAATTGCAACGGAACTTTTGACGGAAGAGGGAATCATGATAGAAAGAGCGGAGAACGGCGTTGCATGTATTGATATGTTTAACAAAGCAAAGCAAAATTACTACAGTCTGATTCTGATGGATATTCAGATGCCGATTATGAACGGATATGAAGCATCCAGGAGAATTCGAGAACTGAAAGACGGTAACAAATCGCAGATTCCAATTGTTGCAATGACAGCAAATGCGTTTGAAGAAGATAAGAAGATGGCTTTGGCAAGTGGCATGAATGATCATGTTGCAAAACCAATAGATATGAATGTATTATTGCCGACTATTATGAAATATATGTAAAGGAAGAAAGAAGGACACTGATTTTGGAAAATGCGTGGTATTTCAGAAATGTACTTGTCAGTACAAACTATAATAAGCTAAAAAACTATAATTGAAATGGGTATATGTCAGATATGTTATTGACATATGCCCGTAATTGCACTATTATATAAGAAAAGCAAAAAGGAGCAGTTTATGCCAAGACCAGTAAAATGCAGAAAAGTCTGCCATTTCCCGAATGTTCTGGAATTTTTTCCGACAGGTGATTATGAGAAAAAAACTCCCATTGTTTTGACAGTCGATGAGTATGAGACAATCCGTCTTTTGGACAAGAAAGGTTATAGTCAGGAGCAGTGTGCTGAATCTATGCAGATTGCAAGAACAACGGTTCAGCGAATTTACGAGATTGCCAGAAAGAAAATAGCAGATGCACTTATTGACGGACATCCACTCAGAATTGAAGGCGGGGATTTCAGAATCTGCGATGGTCAGGGAAGTAACTGTAATCTTGGAGGATGTTACAAGCAGGAACTTTATCAAAAATATGCAGTGGAAAAAGGAGAGAGTATAATGAGAATAGCAGTAACATATGAAAACGGACAGATTTTTCAGCACTTTGGACACACAGAGGCGTTTAAGATTTACGATGTAGAGGAAGGAAAAGTAGTACATTCAGAAGTAGTAGATACGAATGGAAGCGGACATGGTGCATTGGCGGGAGTTCTTAATGCATTGAATGCAGATGTTCTGATCTGTGGCGGAATCGGAGGCGGTGCACAGATTGCGTTAGCGGCAGCAGGAATTAAGCTTTTCGGAGGAGTTTCCGGAGATGCGGATAAGGCAGTGGAAGCTTTTATTAATGAAACACTGGATTATAATCCAGATGTTAAGTGTTCTCACCACGAGCACAGTCACGGGGAAGGACATACATGTGGCGAGCACGGATGTGGAAGCCACAGCTGTCATTAAGAAAAATCAGAAGAAGGAATCAAGGCTCATCATAATGCCGGCGGACTTCCGGAGGATATGACATCATGAAAAACAAGTATGTAGTTTGACGGAGAAAGTGTGCGTTCAGATATTGAAATCTTTTATCGGATATGTTAAGATATTTTTAAGTTCATAGAAAGAGATAAAAGGTGCCGGAAGCCGGCAGTTTTGTAAGAAAAATAATCCAACGCTGTTAACTACGATTGGAGCAGCAGAGGGTTATTTTTGGTTACAGGAAAAACGACGGATGGTTAAAAGGGAAACAGGTGTAAATCCTGTACGAATCCATCACTGTGATAAAGGAGTACCGATTCGAATACTGGTCACTGATGCGGATTAATAGATCTGTGTTGGGAAGGCGGAAGTGGTGCAATGATCTTTCAGTCAGGAAACCTGCCGGTTGTCTGGTATCGGGAGAACCGTACCCTGTGAAGAATAATAGATACTCAAAGGAGAAGAAGAGATGAAAAAGAGAATGATTGCCTTAGTGGCAGTATTCGCTATGGCAGTTGGAATGCTTGGCGGATGTGGAAACAACAACAGTGCAGATGCAGGAAAAGACAATGCAGTCAGTGCAGCAGGTGAGACAAGTGCAGCAGAGGAAGATTCTGATCAGGCGAAAGCGGATGAAGTAGCTGCATTGATCGATGCGATCTATGTACAGGAAAGAACAGACAAGACAGATGAGCAGTGTGAGGCTGCAAAAGCTGCATGGGATAAACTGACAGATGCTCAGAAAGAATTAGTAGAAGGTGAAAATGCTGATCCGGATTATTTCGGAAGAGATACAGGTGATGCGTCCAAAGATGATCCGCTGAATCAGGATGAGATTGGAGAAAATGAGATTCTTGTTGTAAGTTTTGGTACATCTTTCAATGACAGCCGTGTAGCAGACATCGGTGGTGTCGAGAAAGCAATTCAGGCAGCAAATCCTGATTGGTCTGTAAGAAGAGCATTCACGGCACAGATCATCATTAACCATGTACAGGCAAGAGATGGTGAAAAAATCGATAATGTAGATCAGGCACTTCAGAGAGCTATTGATAATGGTGTAAAGAACCTGGTTGTTCAGCCAACTCACTTAATGCATGGTGCTGAGTATGATGAACTGGTAGAGGCACTTGATAGTTATAAAGATAAATTTGAATCTGTAACAGTTGCTGAACCGTTACTTGGTGAGGTAGGAGCAGATGCAACAGTTGTAAATGAAGACAAAGCAAAAGTAGCTGAGGATATTACAGCAGAAGCAGTAAAAGATGCCGGATATGATTCTCTGGAAGCAGTAAAAGCTGACAGTACAGCATTCGTATTTATGGGACATGGAACATCTCATACAGCAAAAGTAAGCTACAGCCAGATGGCTTCCCAGATGGCAGCACTTGGATACGATAACGTATTTGTCGGAACTGTAGAGGGTGAGCCGGAAGAGACAGCTTGTGAAGCAGTTATTGAAGCAGTAAAAGCAGCTGGATATAAAAATGTTATTTTAAGACCATTAATGGTTGTTGCTGGCGATCATGCAAACAATGATATGGCAGGCGATGATGATGATTCTTGGAAGAGTATGTTTACAGCAAGCGGAAACTTCGATAAAGTTGATACACAGATTGCCGGTTTAGGTGAGATTGAGGCTGTTCAGCAGATTTATGTGGATCATACAAAAGCAGCTATTGATTCTTTAGGTAAATAAGAGATACATAGCGTAGTAAAAAGTAAAAAATGATATCCAATCTCACAGCAGGAATGATTTTTTCGTTCCTGCTGTGAGTTGCGTATGGAAAAAATACAGTTAAGTTTTTGATATGTGGATATAGAAAAGTTGTTCACAGGAGAAAGGAAATATGAAAAGAAGAATTGCAGTATTAGCAGCAGTATTTGCACTGGCAGTTGGCATGCTTGGTGGTTGTGGAAATAATGCACAGCCGGCAGCAGACAGTACAAAAGCGGAAGAAAACAGCATGGATACGAGCGCGCAGGATGAAATTGTGAAGGATACTGCTGATGAAGCACAACAGCCTTCGGATGACGTACAGATACCGGCATTGGAAGATGGTATATACGATGCTGAATTTAATACAGACAGCAGCATGTTTCATGTTAACGAGGCAAATGACGGACGTGGCACCTTAACGGTAGAAAATGGAAAGATGACGATTCATGTCAGTCTGACATCCAAGCACATTGTGAATCTGTTTGTGGGAACAGCAGAGGATGCCCAGAAGGATGGAGCCGAGATTTTACAGCCTACTACGGATACCGTTACTTACAGTGACGGATCTACAGAGGAAGTGTATGGATTTGATGTCCCGGTAGAAGCATTGAATCAGGAGTTTGATCTGGCACTTCTTGGAACAAAGGGAACCTGGTATGATCATAAGGTCAGCGTATCAGATCCGCAGAAAGTAGAGTAGAGGGATTTCTCAACAAATGAAAAAGAAAAAAATAGCGGCAGTTATTTTAGCTGTCATGATAGGTATTACCGCATTTTCCGGATGCGGGACGAAGGAAAATAAATCACCGGCAGATACTTCCGGTACAGGATCCAGTGTGGAAGCACAGGAGGATACCGGCAAGGAGGCGGGTGCCGGTACAACGATGCTGGAAGATGGAATGTATTCTGTCAATGTGGAACTGCAGGGCGGCAGCGGCCGTGCTACGGTAGATTCCGTGGCAAATGTTACGGTGACGGATGGTCAGGCGATGGCCACGATTGTATGGAGCAGTACATATTATGATTATATGATTGTAGATGATGAAAAATATCTCAATGAAAATGAGGGCGGAAATTCAACGTTCACCTTCCCGATCACAGGAGTTCCATGTGAGATGGAGGTAATCGGGGATACCACTGCAATGAGCACACCGCATGAAATTGAATATACGCTTGTATTTTCTTTTCCGGAAACCACAAGCTTCAATGAGCTGAACTGTGAGGGACATATGAACCTGGCATATGCCGATCAGTTCAGCATAGAGCAATATGGAGCATATAAACTGATAACGATCGTTGATGGCGGTCGTTATTTGCTTGTCCCGAAAGGTGTGTCCGTGCCGGCGGATGTGCCATCAGACATCGTGGTGCTGCAGCAGCCGTTGACAGATGGATATCTCGTTTCCAGCGCAGTCATGGATCTCGTATGTAAGACAGGAGCACTTTCCTGTATTAAGTTTACCGGGTTAAAAGAAAAGGACTGGTATGTGCAGGAAGCAGCAGATGCCATGAAAGCAGGGGAACTGGTATATGCTGGAAAGTACAATGCACCGGACTATGAACTTCTGCTTGGGCAGGGGTGCAAATTTGCCATTGAAAACAGTATGATCCTGCATAATCCGGAAGTTAAGGAAAAATTGGAAGAACTTGGAATTCCGGTTCTGATCGAGCGTTCCAGTTATGAGAAGCATCCGCTGGGACGACTGGAGTGGATCCGGCTCTTTGGTGTGCTGTTTAATCAGGAGCAAAATGGAACGGCATTTTTCCGGGAACAGGTAGAACGCGTACAGCCGATTCTGGAAAAAGAAAATACAGGAAAGACCGTGGCATTTTTTGCGGTATCATCAGATGGAACGATCACCGTCCGCAAACCGAATGATTATGTATCTTCCATGATCGATCTGGCAGGAGGTGTATATTCCCTGAACGGATATCTGGAAGAAGAGGATAATGCACTTTCCACATTGAAAATGCAGATGGAGGATTTTTATGTGGCAGAGAAAGATGCAGATATTTTGATTTATAATGGAACCATTGAGGGCGAACTGAATTCCGTGGATGAGCTGATCGCAAAAAACAGTCTGTTTGCTGATTTTAAAGCAGTTCAGTCCGGTGATGTCTATACCACGGGCGGCAATTTTTACCAGGAAACAAGTGCGACCTGTGATTTTATCGAAGATCTGAACAAGATTCTGACGGATAGTGGTGATACAGATTACCGGTTTATCCAGAAATTAAAATAATGACAAACAGCGATTTTTCAACCGGAAACGGCAGATTTTGTAAATTGCAAGCAGAAATATTGCCGGAAATACGCTGAAAAGAGAAGGTAAAGGAAGTTGAAAAAGTGAAAAAACGGTATACGATAGCATTTATAATATTTGTCTGTGCATTGTGTGCCCTCTTTCTGTGGAATGTAGGGGTAGGCAGTGTCAATATGTCTTTGGGAGATTTTTTTGCGATGTTTGGAAAAGGCGGCAGTGATTCCACGTTGTATCAGATTATCTGGAAAATCCGTCTGCCGCGTATTACAGCAGCAATCCTGTTAGGAGGCGCATTGTCTGTATCCGGTTTTCTGCTTCAGAGTTTTTTTCAGAATCCAATCGCGGGTCCGTATGTGCTGGGTATTTCTTCCGGTGCAAAACTGGTAGTTGCAATGACTATGATCATCTGCCTGCAGAGAGGAGTTGCATTGAATTCAGCCGGAATGGTAATTGCGGCATTTGCAGGCTCCCTGATTGCCATGGGTTTTGTACTGCTGATCTCCTTTCGAGTGTCGAAAATGTCATTGCTGGTGGTTTGCGGTATTATGATCGGTTATATTTGTTCCGCCATTACAGATTTCTGTGTAACCTTTGCAGATGATTCCAATATCGTCAATTTGCATAACTGGTCACTGGGAAGCTTTTCAGGAATGACTTGGGAAAATGTGCAGATGATAGTTGTGATAGTTGCGGTTGGTGTAGTCATTACCTTTTTGCTTGCGAAACCCATTGGGGCTTACCAGATGGGGGAAACGTATGCAAGAAATATGGGCGTGAACGTGAAGCTTCTGCGTATCGGGCTCATCCTGCTCTCCAGTATGCTTTCTGCCTGCGTCACTGCTTTTGCGGGACCGATCTCTTTTGTGGGTATCGCAGTGCCGCATCTGGTAAAACTGATGACCAAAACAGCAAAGCCGATTATTCTGATCCCGGGATGTTTTCTGTTTGGCGCTGTAATCACATTGTTTTGTGATGGAATTGCAAGAACACTATTTGCACCGACAGAAATCAGTATCAGCTCCGTGACGGCAGTATTTTTGGTACCGGTTGTCATTGCGGCAATGCTGAGAAAGCAGGGGAACAGATGATGGAACTGAGAACAGAAAATTTAGTAGTCGGATATGACAAACATCCGCTGATCAAAAATGTAAATCTGCGTGTGAAATCCGGAGAGGTTCTGACATTGATCGGACCAAATGGAGCCGGAAAATCTACAATATTAAAAACAATAACAAAGCAGCTGAAAATATTGGGCGGTGCGGTGTATATCGGAGATACATCCATGAGCAATATGCGGGACAGTGAAATTGCCAGAACTCTTTCTATGGTTATGACGGAACGACTGCAGACAGAGCTGCTCAGCGGCAGGGATGTGGTGGCATCCGGACGTTATCCGTATACCGGAAAATTTGGTATTTTATCAGAGGATGACTGGGCGAAAGTCGATGAGGCCATTGCGTTAGTACATGCACAGGATGTGCAGGATCAGGATTTCCGAAAAATGAGTGACGGACAGCGGCAGCGTCTGATGTTGGCCAGAGCGATTTGTCAGGATACAGATATCTTGCTGCTGGATGAGCCAACATCTTATCTGGATATGGGATTTAAATTGGATATTCTGGCAAATATCCGCATGCTTGCCAGAGATCGGAATTTAGCAATTATTATGTCCTTACATGAACTGGATCTGGCACAGAAAGTGTCGGATACAATTGCCTGTGTAAAAGGAGATCACATCGACCGCATTGGTACACCGGAGGAAATATTTGCAGGTACGTATGTGCAGGAATTGTATGGCGTGTCTGATACCAGTTTTGACCCAGTTACCGGAGAAGTGTTTTTGAATCCTTCCAGGGGGACACCTGAAGTGTTTGTTATAGGCGGAGGCGGAAGCGGTATCGCCGTATATAATCGTCTGCAGCGGCAAAGTATCCCTTTTGTGGCAGGTATTTTGCAGGAAAATGATATGGAATATCAGACTGCCCGTGCACTGGCGACGGAAGTTATTTTTCAGAAGGCATTTTATCCGCTGGAAGAATCCCAGATCGCAGATGCAAAAAAATGGATCGATCAGTGTGAATCGTGTATTTGTACACTGGATCCGGAAAAATTTGGCCCACTGAATGAAGCCAACCGGCAGCTTATGGAATATGCGAAAGAGAAGCAAAAACTGGAAGTAAGAAAATAAATATTAGAATGTGTAAACAAGATTTTGGTGTTTTTCTGCCTGAATCCCAGTATAGTATGATAGAAAAAGTCGTTGACCGTTCAATAGATGAATGGTCAGCGACTTTTTTTATTTGATAGGAAATTACGTTGAATTTCCTATCAAATAAAAGCACTTCGTGCAAACAATGCGCACTCGCACGAGAAGAAATGATTGCTTCGCAAGCGTGCTCGGCGCGGACAAGAAAGATGTGCTGTTGATGCTTTTGTCCGCGAGAGTGTGTGATAGCACACTTTCTTGCATTTGACAGGAAACTACATCGATTTTCCTATCAGATAAAAGTACTTCGTGTAGATATTATTCGTGTGCATTTTAATAGATTATCTTTTTTTGGAAGAACTTTCAAACTGATATTCATTTCCAGGAAGAATCGCATTCAACACGATACCAACAATAGCTGCCAGAGCAAGGCTGGTCAGTGTGATGGCTGTACTGCCGATATGGAAAGTCAGACCATTTGAAAAACCGAGACCGCAGACCAGGATACATGCTGCGATGACAAGATTACGGGATTTTGTCAGGTCTACTTTGTTCTCCACAACGTTTCGAATGCCGACAGCGGAGATCATTCCATAGAGAATAAAGCTGATTCCGCCAATGATGGCTGCCGGAAGAGAACTGATAATCTCTGCCATTTTTGGTATGAAGCTGAGGATAACCGCATAGAAGGCTGCCAGACGGATGACTCTCGGATCATATACGCGGCTCAGCGCCAGTACGCTGGTATTTTCTCCGTAAGTTGTATTTGCCGGTCCACCGATTAACGCAGAGAGGGCAGTTGCCAGACCATCTCCGAGCAGTGTGCGGTGAAGTCCCGGATCTTCGATAAAGTTTTCTCCTACCGTTGCGGAAATAGCAGAAATGTCTCCTACGTGTTCCATCATGGATGCAATAGCGATCGGTGCCATGGCAAGGATAGCTGTGATATTGAATTTACAGAGAAAAAACTGTGGTACACCAACGATAGCTGCATTAGCCACACCGCTGAAGTTTAAGATGGTGCTCCCATCTGCGCATGTCATACCGGCAGCGTTCATGATCAGTGCTGCCACATAGGATACGATGATTCCCATGAGGATCGGGATGATCTTGAACATACCTTTGCCCCAGATATTGAAAATAATAACAGTGGCAAGTGCGATCAGAGCCAATGGCCAGTTGGTGGATGCATTGGAGATCGCGGAAGGTGCAAGGCTCAGTCCGATACAGATGATGATCGGTCCGGTTACAACCGGCGGCAGGAAACGCATAACGCGTCGTACACCGATAACTTTGATGATCAGGGACAGAAGCAGGTAGAGCAGTCCGGCAATCAGTACACCGCCGCATGCGTAAGGAAGTTTTTCACCGTAGCTCATGTCTGCAAAGATGCCCGTGTCCAGATTTGCGACTGTCTGGAAACCACCCAGAAAGGCGAAAGAAGAACCGAGAAATGCCGGTACTTTGAATCTGGTCATCAGGTGGAAGAGCAGCGTTCCGATTCCGGCACAGAACAGTGTGACCTGAATGGATAAACCTTCGCCGTGGAAATACGTGTTTACCAGTACCGGAACGAGAATCGTTGCACCGAACATGGCAAACATATGCTGAAGACCAAGAATCAGCATTTTCGGAAGGCCAAGCGTTCTTGCATCATAGATGCCGTTTTCGTTTGTTTTCATAAATACATTCTCCTATTTTATGATGATTTGATAGTTATAAATCTGACATTCAAGAATGCCCTCGGCATTCTTGCTGCGAGATGCACGTCATGCAATGCATGATATATTCCCCTGTGCATCTCTGCAATCCTGCAAAGCAATTTTAATATCAGACTCTAACAAATCAGTATAACGGAAATTCTTAGAGAGAGCAAGGGAATTACAATGATTTCGGTTGACTTATAACTGTGAATCCGTTATTCTTGAAGAAATGAGAAGTGTTATTAGGAGGTTTTTTCAATGGAAAAAATGGAAAATGTATATGTAATGGATCATCCGTTGATCAAGCACAAAATTTCAATGATCCGGAACAAACATACAGGAACAAATGAGTTTCGTAAACTGATCGAGGAAATCGCAGTGCTGATGGGATATGAGGCACTTCGCGATCTGCCGATCGAGGATGTGGAGATTGAGACACCGATTGAGACATGCATGAGCCCGATGATCTCCGGCAAAAAGCTTGCCATCGTACCGGTACTTCGTGCAGGGCTTGGTATGGTAAATGGTGTGACTACACTGGTTCCGTCTGCGAAGATCGGACACATCGGTCTGTACCGCGATCCGGAGACCCATGAGCCGCATGAATATTACTGCAAATTGCCGGATCCGATCGATCAGCGTCTTATCGTTGTCGTAGATCCGATGCTTGCAACCGGTGGATCCGCTGTTGCAGCAGTAGATTATATCAAAAAGCATGGCGGAAAAAATATCAAGTGTATGTTTGTCATCGCTGCACCGGAAGGTGTCAAGAGACTGCATGAGGCGCATCCGGATGTACAGATTTATATCGGACAGCTTGACCGTGAGTTAAACGATCATGCATACATCTGCCCGGGACTTGGTGATGCCGGAGACCGTATTTTCGGCACAAAATAAGAAAGGTGAAAAATCGAAAAATAGTGTGTGCATGGCATACAGTAGAGAGCGTAAGTATGCTTCGGCATAGTTGCGCTTTCTTTATAGATGAAAAAATTTAGAAATCGGAAAACAGAAATCGTATGAGGAGAGGGTTATCATGAAACTGCGAAAAAGAGGATATGTAGGAACCACATCCACAGTAATGTCACAGCGCGAAAAAGACAATGCTATTCTTGCGAGAGAAGCGGCGGCGGAAGGTTTTGTGTTATTAAAAAATGAAGCGCAGACATTGCCGTTGAAGCCGGGGACAAAGATTGGTCTGTATGGAGCGGGAGCGGTGCGTACCATCAAGGGTGGAACCGGATCCGGAGATGTGAACAACCGGTACAATGTCAATATTTATGATGGTCTGAAAAATGCCGGATATGAGATCACCAGTGTGGAATGGCTGGAGGGATATGACCGAGGGTATCTGGCGGCCCGGGAGAGCTGGAAGGCAGAAATTTTCCGAAAACTGACAGAGGAATGTAACGGAAACTTTTTTGAAGCATATTCCACGACTCCGTTTTCCATGCCGGCAGGAGCAGCAATAGATGAAGCAGCGGCAAAGGAAGATGGGGTGGAAATCGGTATGTATGTGCTCGCCCGGATCGCAGGAGAAAATGCAGACCGCCGGGATGAAGCAGGAGATTATTATATTACAGAGGAAGAACGGGCGCAGATCGCGGCATTATGTGAAGCCTATGAAAAAGTCATTCTGGTGGTAAATACCGGTGGACTGATTGATCTTGCATTTACGGATGAATTTCCGAATATCACAGCGGTCCTGCAGTTTGTGCAGGCCGGACAGGAGGGCGGTAATGCATTGGCAGACGTAATCTCCGGAAAAGTGACTCCTTCCGGAAAGCTGGTGGATTCCTGGGCTCTGGATTATATGGATTATCCGAATGCTGCATATTTTAGTCACAAGAGTGGAGATGTTTACCGGGAAGAATACCGGGAAGCCATCTATGTAGGCTACCGGTATTTTGATACGTTTGACGTTCCGGTGCGTTACAGTTTTGGATATGGTTTGTCTTATACAGAATTTGACATAAAAGTAACCGGTATTTCCAAGCAGATATCCGCACAGGGAAAACCAACACTGTCACTCTCTGTGGATGTGATAAATACTGGTGCAGCGTATTCCGGAAAAGAAGTGGTTCAGGTGTATGTATCCTGCCCACAGGGAAAACTGCCAAAAGAATTCCGTCGTCTGGCAGCTTTTGGAAAAACAAAACTTCTGGCACCGAGGGAGACGCAGTCACTTACACTGAGCATGGATCTGTACCAGTTGGCCTCCTATTCCGAGGAACAGGCGGCATGGCTGCTGGAGACAGGTACTTACGGTATCTGGGTGGGAAATGCGTTATCTACCGCGGCCCTTTGTGGCACCTTTGTGCTGGATGAGACAAAAGTACTCGTGCAGTGTGAACATATCTGTCCATTAAAAGAATCATTGGAAGAACTTCAGCCGGATAAAGCAAAGCTGGAAGAAAAACAGACAGCATGGCTGCGGAAGGCAGAAGAACGGAAACTGCCGAAAGTACAGATTTCTGCGAAAGAGTTGCCGACAGAGACGGTAGTTTATGAAAAATTACAGGATCAGTATCCGGGCAGAGCAGGTGAAATCGTGGATCAGCTTTCCACAGAAGAATTGATTGCATTAGCAACCGGAGATCCGGCGAAAGATCAGGGAGCGAGTGCACTCGGCTCTGCGGGACAGACGGTTCCGGGGGCAGCGGCAGAGACAGTCACTGTGGCTGAAAAAGCTCCGTATTATGTGGCGAGCATCGTGCTGGCAGACGGCCCGGCGGGATTGCGTCTGCGTAGTGAGTATCAGGTCAGAGAAGACGGCAGTATCGATGGCGGAGATTTTCTGGATGGATTTGAAAACGGATATTTTGCGGAGCCGAAGGAATCGAAGGGAATCGTATATCATCAGTATTGCACTGCAATTCCGGTGGGAACACTGCTGGCGCAGAGCTGGAATCTGGAACTGATGCATACACTTGGCAGGATGATTGCCGGAGAAATGAATGAATTTGAAGTGACACTTTGGCTGGCACCAGGCATGAATATACACAGAAATCCACTGTGTGGCAGAAATTTTGAATATTATTCAGAAGACCCGCTGCTGGCAGGAAGTATGGCAGCAGCTATGACACAGGGCGTACAGTCAATACCTGGGTGTGGTACGACCATTAAGCATTTTGCATGCAATAATCAGGAAGATAACCGTATGGGTTCCGATTCGATCTTATCTGAACGGACATTGCGCGAAATCTATCTGAAAGGATTTGAAACAGCGATCCGCAGTGCCCAGCCGATGGCGATGATGACGTCCTATAATCTGATTAACGGTGTGCATGCGGCAAACAATTACGATATCTGTACGAAAGCGGCACGCGATGAATGGGGATTTGCAGGTGCGATCATGACAGACTGGACGACAACGACAGATTCCACCGCCGGTGAGTGTACGGCAGCAGGCTGTATGAAAGCCGGAAACGATATGGTAATGCCGGGAGATATGCGGGATCATGCGAGTATCCGTCAGGCATTGAAGGATGGAACGCTGGATATCCGGGAACTGAAACGCTGTGTATATCATACGATAAAAATCATTTTGCAGTCCAATCAGTATGAAGATGTAAAATCATAAATCAGGTATTTTCCTCAGTTTGCGCTTTGATTTTCTCTTCATCCATGCTGTCCAGCTGAATGTCAGGAAGCAATTCAAAATAAAAGTCCTGATATTTTTCTGCTAGGGCAGCAATGCATTTTGTTTGCAGGATTTGGAATTTTGACAGTGAGATAATGTCTTTATCAAAGGTGATGTATACACTGATCCAGAGTCTTCGACCGGTACGGACAATGTCGTAATACAGGTTTTTATGCCCATAGCCGCCAATGATTGGTTCCACAGTGGCTTTGATATCATCAACGGTCTCTGCTTCCGGTGGCCACAGCATCAGATCACGGAGGCCGGTGATGACTGTTTTGATCGGTGTCGGCAGCATAAAGGCTGACAATATGATGGTGATGATCTGATCCAGGTACGGTGTCAGACGCTGAAACCATGCAAAGGGGACGATGATCGGGAGCAGAAAGGCCACCGCCATTCCCAGGGATACCACGCAGTCAATTTTCCAGGTCTGCAATTCAATATTCACCAGTGGTGAACTCATATGTTTGTTTTTGAAATAAAGGCAGATAGCCACGGTCAGACTCAGGAGACAGGCAAAAAGCTCAAAGGCGGAAATCGTGTGAAAGGATACTTTATGTCCGCCGTGCAGTAATAGATGAATATTGTTAAAAATCAATCCAAAGGTAACCGCTGCCATAATAGCACCTTTCACTACTACAAACCCGGTCTCTATCTGGGTATATCCAAAGGGATGCTGTTCGCTGGAAGGACGGTAGAGCAGCGGAATCAGAAAAATGGATGGAAGCATCATAAAAAATTCGACGCTGTCGTAAACTGCATCCAGAAGAACTGCCTGAGAACCGGAAAAAACAGCCATCCCGATTTCTACGATGGCAAAGACCAGGCTGCCATACAGTGACAGGCTCATTGCAGATTTTTCTCTTTTCAGTGTTTTCTTTCCTACATGCATATTAAAACCTCTTTTATCCTATCTGTGTATTTTTTCTGATCGTGTCACAGCAGTTGTGCAAACAGCCGCAAGATTAACTGTCCAAGGCGCAGATGTGCACCGAGTCCGGTTTTGTACTTTTCTGTCACGTCCCGACATTGTGAAAATGTATGTCCGAAATCATGCTTTATATCCATGACAGCCGGGCAATCCACCATAAAACAACCATTTTCAAAGTGATGATACAGACTGCGGTAATCCAGATTGATGGTACCGCAGGTAGCCATACGATCATCGGCAATGCTCATTTTTGCATGGCAGAATCCGGGAGTCCATTCAAAAATGTGCACACCGCTAGAAACCAGCTGATGATAAAAAGAGCGGGTAACACTGTATACCATTTTTTTGTCAGGAATTCCAGGTGTGATGATACGGACATCCACACCACGTTTGGCAGCCAGAGACAAAGCGTGTGACAGTTCATCTGTAATGATCAGATAGGGGGTAATAAACCAGCAGTAATGTTCTGCTTTATTTGCCATGCTGATATAGACTTCTTCCCCCACCTGTTCATCATCCAGCGGACTGTCAGCATAAGGCTGGACGTAACCGTGTTGTACTGCCTTATACGGTTCATCCGGCAGATACGGTTCAAAGGAACGGTCACTTGGCAGATTTTTTTTGATTGCATTCCACATTTCAAGAAATGTGATGGTGAGAGATCTGACCGCATCTCCTTCCAGGCGGATGCCGGTATCTTTCCATTCTCCATAGGGATGAGAAAAACCAAAGTATTCATTTGCCAGATTATAGCCGCCGGTAAATCCTATTTTTCCATCAATAACAGTAATCTTACGATGATCACGGTTGTTCAGAAATAAATTAACACCCGGAACAAAGGGATTAAATACCCGGCAGGCAATGCCAAGAGCTTCCAGTTGTTTTGCAAAATCATGATTGAGAAAACTGATGGAGCCCATGTCATCATAAAAAACGCGGACTTCGACACCTGCCTGTACACGTTCTGCCAGTACAGTCTGAATCTTCTGCCATGCGTCAGCATTTTCAATAGCATGATATTCCATAAAAATAAATTTTTCTGCTTTCGCCAGATCGGCAAGCTGTGCTTCCAGCCCCTGTACTGCTTCCGGATAATAAGTGACATCCGTATTCTGATAAACAGGGTAGGCTGCGTTGCGGTACAGATAATCGGAAATGCTTCCGGCAGGTGCACAGTGCTTTTTTAACTGCTGGGAAATCTCATGATTGGGCGGCAGGCATGGCAGCAAAATGGCATCTATTTCCTGATAACGCTTGCGCATATTGCGGGTTCCTTTGTTTGTCTGAAACATCAGATACAGACAAACACCGAGCACCGGCATGACAAGAATCAGTATGATCCAGGGCATTTTCAGGGATGATGTTTTATTTTTGCTGTAAATGTATAAAACAAGAATTAAAACAAGAATTTTGGTCAGTGCATTGATCCAGGGCATCTGTGTATTCAGATGATTCATAATAGAAAGAAAAAAAGCAATCTGAAGAAAAATTGCCAGCAGACAGAAGAAAAGTCGTTTGATACTGTTTTTTGTCTTACGGTTACCTTCTATTGTATGATGTTCTGTTTTTCTCATGTTGCATGCCTCCTGTCTGCATCCGGGTACAAAAATGTTCCTTCGTACCGTGTACGTCTGTACGAGCGGTATAGTATAGATTATGATACCATATTTTTTTTACACGGCAAGTAAAAATCTGCTACAATAGGAAAAAAAAGGAAAGGAAACAGTTATGTATCGGATTTTTTGTGTGGAAGATGATGAGACCATCGGAAAAATGATAAAGCGGCATCTGGAAAAATGGGAGTATGACGTGCATGTGGCAAAAAATCTCAGTCAGGTTATGACGGAGTTTGCTGCTTTTGACCCGCAGCTGGTGCTGATGGATATCCGGCTTCCTTTTTATAACGGATATTACTGGTGTACTGAGATACGCAAAGTGTCAAATGTGCCGGTGATTTTTCTGTCCTCAGTGGCAGACAATATGAATATCGTTATGGCAATGAACATGGGCGGAGATGATTTTATACCGAAGCCTTTTGATCTGGAAGTATTGACGGCGAAAATCCAGGCATTGCTGCGAAGAAGTTATGATTTTGCGGGAAACAGCAGTATTATGGAGCACAAAGGCGCAGTACTGAATCTCATGGATGCCACTTTGACCTGGGCGGGACAGCAGCTGGAATTGACCAAGAATGAATTGAAAATCCTGCATGCGTTGCTGGAACATAAGGAAAAAATTGTCAGCAGGGAGGAACTGATGGAGAAACTATGGGAGAGCGATGCCTATGTGGATGAGAATACGTTGTCCGTGAATGTGAACCGGCTGAGAAAAAAACTGTCAGCTGTCGGACTGGATGGATTTATTCTGACGAAGAAAGGAATCGGGTACCGGATTGGATGAAAACATGGAAAAGTTTTGTCAAACGAAATATAGAGTGGATGATTCTGTCAGCAGTGTTGTTTTTTCTGCATGTATTATATCTGTTCCTGATCGGCCGAACAGGGGATGATCTGATCTATGCGGGAATACTGGATCTGTGTATCATTACGGCTGCCGTATGCATGGCATATATCCGCTATTACCGAAAAGTGCGGTATCTGAAAGGTATACTGCAACAGCCGTTTTCCGGGGAATTGAAGCTGCCGGAGACGGAGGATTTGACAGAGGAACTGCTGGGACAGCTTGCGGAAAATGCAAATATCGAGCGGCAGCTGGCGGTCAGTGCCGCGGCCAGACAGCAGTCGGAGATGAAAGATTATTATGCGAAGTGGGTGCATCAGATCAAGACACCGATTGCGGGACTGCAGCTTTTACTCCAGATGGAACGTGGCGAACAGGAGAACGCAGAGTCCGGTGAAAGGATGACAGAAGAATATCATATAAAGCAGCTTCAAAATCTGACAGATATGGAAGAGGAACTGTTTCGGATTGAAGAATACGTGGGAATGGCGTTACAGTATCAACGCCTTAACAGTAATTCAAATGATTACATTTTGAAACAGATATCGCTTGACACCGTGATTCGTGAAGTAATCCACAAATATGCCAGGATTATGATCCGCCGGAAAATCCGGTTACATTATGAAAAAACGAATGTGAGCGTTATCTCCGATGAAAAGTGGCTTGCCTTTGTGCTGGAACAGTTACTTTCAAATGCGGTCAAATATACCCCGGGAGGTGAGCTTACGATTGAGGTGCAGGAAGAACCACAACAGATCTGGCTGAAAATCCGGGATACCGGCATTGGCATTCGCAGTGAAGATATCCCAAGGGTGTTTGAAAAAGGATACACCGGGTTTAACGGACATGAGGATAAACGTTCCACAGGAATCGGTCTGTATCTGTGCCGGGATGCATTACAGAAACTGGGGCATACGATTCGGATACAGTCGGAAATAGGGGAAGGAACGGTCGTAACGGTTGGATTTTACAAAGATACGATTGATGTTAGAGACTGAGAAAAGCTATCCATCCATAACTTGCGGTTATGGATGGATAGCTTTTCTGTATTTGTGAAGAATCTGTGAACAACTTATAATAATAAGCAACGGACATAGGGTTCGAAGGAAAAAGGAGGAGAAGGTTTTATGAGAAGCAAAAAAGTACGTGCTGCAATGATCGCAGCAGCAGCTTGTCTCTCTTTTACAAGTGTAGTTGCACCATCCGCAACTGCTCTGGCAGCCGGTTATACCGGACTTGCGCAGGAGGCAAACGGAAACTGGTATTATTACAATAACGGACAGAAAGTGACAAGCGGTACAAATCTGGTACAGAATGAATATGGCTGGTGGTATGTGAAAAACGGTCAGATTGATTTTGCTTATACCGGACTTGCCCAGAACGAGTATGGTTGGTGGTATGTGAGAAACGGAAAAATTGATTTTTCCTATACCGGACTTGCCCAGAATGAATACGGCTGGTGGAGAATCGTAAATGGTATGGTTGACTTCGGCTGCAACAGTGTAGAAAACAGCGAGTACGGCTGGTGGAAGATCGCAAACGGTAAAGTAGATTTCGATTATACAGGAATTGCTCAGAACCCGTATGGCTGGTGGAGAATCGTAAACGGTGCGGTAGACTTTGGCTGTAACAGCGTCGAGAGCAATGAGTATGGATGGTTCTACTTAAAAGACGGTAAAGTAGACTTCAGCTACAACGGTCTGGCAAGCAACCAGAACGGTGAGTGGATGATCGAGAACGGTGCCGTAACATTCAATTACACAGGCGCTTACATGGACGCAGAGGGCAAAGGCCATGTAGTGGAGAACAGCAAAGTGAATAACGGGCTGGTAGCAGATATTGATTACCTTAATGCAAAGCAGAACACGGCTCAGTATTTTGACTATTCTGAGAAAATTGCAGAGCAGATGAAAGCATATCCGGTAAATCCGGAAGCTGCAAAGATTGACATCGCAGCAGAAGATGCGAACGGTGCTTCCGGTGTTGTACTGACCGCATCCAGAAAATCTCAGGGTGATTACTGTCTGAATGCTCTGGTAGCAGGACACAAGATCAATCTGAATGCAACCGGTGACAACAAAGTTGCAACCGCAGTAAGTTCTAATGCAGACAGTGATATTAAAGTAACAGACGGAAATGTCTCATTCACACCGGCAGCCATCAATGCAGATGATCCAAGCGATGAAGTGATCACTGTTACTATGACAGACGGCACAGAGTACCGTGTACATACCGTCAATGAACTGCTTCCGGGCATGGATATCACAAATAATGGTGTAAAAGCATCTGACGCAGGTGTCTATACATTTGCACTGGATCATTTCTTCCTTCGTGTAAATACAGAGGGTGAGTTAGTATACTACCGTTACATTCCGCAGTATGAAGTAAAAGTAGATGACCGTGATGAACTTGGTGTAAAAGCAGAAAGCATGGCAGAGAATTTTGCCGCTCAGGATGCCATTGACGGAAGTCGTTACTATACAGCATTCATTGAGCTTGAGCCGACATACAGAAACGCTATGGGCGGATTTTCCAGCGGATATTATCTTGTAATGGATGAAAACTATACAGATATCGATGAAGCTACTTTAGCAGCAAATGATGATGAGAAACATTACCATGGCCAGGGTTATCTGGATCAGCATGAGTTTGTTGTACTTGGCAAAGATCATTACATCAACCTCAGCTACACACCGGTACTGGCAGACAACCTTCCGGAGACAGTAAAAGGTCTGGACGGTGGAAACACTGCGTATGTATGGGTAGGCATCATCCAGGAAGTAAAAGATGGAAAAGTCATCAAAGAGATTAACACAGGTGATTATCCATTATTATATGATTCCGCAGTAGAGTCTATCAATTACAGCGAAAGTACACTGGACGGCGCTCCAACTTCCATCGGACAGCAGACAGTTCAGAAGAACTTTGCAGCTGGTGTAAAGGATTACGTTCATGTAAACAGTGTGGATTATACATTAGATGCAAACGGAAACACAGATAAGATTCTTGTTTCCATGCGTGATCAGAGTGCAGTTTACCAGTTTGATTTTAACACAGGAGCAATCGACTGGATTCTTGGCGGTAAAGCATCCACTCTGAAAGGTTATGAGGGATATACTTCTACACGTACCGATGACAATGGTGTAGCATTCCAGGCATTGACGTTCGGACAGCATTTTGCACGCTATACAAATAAAGATGAGAATGGCATGATCACAGGCAATACACAGATCAGCGTTTTCGATAACCATACAGGTATCGGACCGTTCCTGACATCTCCGACTTATCCGGGAGCACCTGCTACACTGACACGTACTTTACAGGTAAGCATCAATGAGAAAAAAGGAACTGCAAAAGTATACAATGCGATCAAAGGTACTGACCTGACAGACAAAAATGGAAAATACCATATCGCAAGTCATTGCGGAAGTGTACAGTATGACAGTGATACATCCGTAACCATCGGATGGGGACTTCACGGTGTTATCGATAATATCCCGGCATTTGTTCCGGATCAGGCAAGAAAAAATCTGGATGCAAACTATCCGGATATTGCACTGAAACAGGGATGCCGCCCGGTATTTACTGACTATAACATGGCAGCAGGAACCATTTCCTTCGAGCTGACACCGGTCAGAAACCAGATGAACTCAGACAGTCCGGATCCACTGTTCTCTTACAGAACTTACAAAAACGCATACTAAAACAGAAGCATAAATACGTTGCTTTTCAGATGAAAAGATACAATCCCGGGGAAATATCCCCGGGATTTATTGCGTCTGAGGGGAAAAAAGTGTAAACTGATTTTATCTCAGTCGAGAATATGCTCGCTTTTATAAGTAGGAGTGCAAGCACTGCCTGAGAGAATGATGGAGTTTTGCGTATTGGGAGGAAGGATATATGAGGCTGGAACAGATATCGTATTTTCTGAGTGTGGCAGAGCACGGCAATATCACGGCGGCTGCAAGATCACTCTACATTTCTCAGCCTGCACTGAGCAAACAGATCACGTTGTTGGAACAGGAGATCGGTCTGCCGCTGTTTGAACGCCAGGCCAGAGGGGTCACCCTGACCAGAGCTGGCATGCAGTTTCAGAAGGATCTGAAAAATATATTAAAAGAATTGGAAAATGCCAAGAAGAATGCGGTCCTTGCAGGGCGGGCACAGAAACCACTGCTGAATATCGGCTGTTTTGACGGTGTTTATTCGGATGATTTTCTTCCAGCCCTGTACGAATATCTGCGAGAGGCAGCACCGGAGCAGAAACTGGTGCTGCACAAATGTGATTTTGTAGAAGGAAATGAATACCTCCGAAAAGGAAAAATTGACCTGTGGCTGACTTTGGGGTCTTCCTGGGAAGAGACGGACGGATTTTTAAAGAAAGAGCTGCTTTATCGGAAAGGTGCCTTGATCTATTCTGCCAAATCTCTGCCGGGAAAGAAAGAACAGCCCGTCTGGGAAGATTTCCGGGATGAACCTTGTATTCTGATCAAAAAGAGCCAGAGTCCGACGATGTTTCAGCATTCGCTGGATACGCTGGAGATGCTGGGATTGGATACCGGAACCATTGAAGTCGTGGAGAATATCGGAACAGAACTCAGTTATGTGAAACTGGGACGGGGCTACTGTTTGTTGTCGGAAGAGGCGATTCAGGGAAGCGGGGAACTGCGAAGCATACCGCTGCCCGAGGGACGCGGCGTTGATGTGGTGGCAGTCTGGCCGGAGGAGAATGAGGTATTGACGACATTGCTGGAAGCATATCCGAATCAGATATAGCGGAGAGAATTGTGGGAGTACGAAGTACGGAACAATTCGTATGGCATCTTTTGACCCGAACATCTAGCTGAGATAAAATTGATAATATAAGAGGGATAGAACAGAATGATTAAATTTACAGATGTTTCCTTTGGATTTCCACAGAAGGATTTATATAATGAGATTTGTTTTGAAATCGTGGAGGGCGATCACGCAGCACTCATTGGCAGCAACGGCACCGGCAAGAGTACACTGATCGACATGATCATCAACACGGATGACTATTTATACGACGGAAAAATTGAGAAGGATGAAGCCGCACGGATCGGTTATATTCCGCAGTTTGTAAAGCATGAAGCAGAAGAAATTTCCGCTTTTGATTTTCTGGCAAAACCATTTGTGGAACTGCAGAAAAAATCAGAGGCAATCTGTGCGGAGATGGAGACTTCAGAAGATATGGACGAAGTTTATGGCCGTTATCAGAACGTATTGGATGAGATGGATGCCATTGACGCATACAATTATGATTCCAATATCCGAAAAGAACTTGCAATTGCAGGGATGACAGCACTGGAAGACACTTGTGTCACAAAAATTTCCGGTGGAGAGTTCAAGCTTTTATCTATCATCCGGAGTATGCTTTTAAAACCGCAGCTTCTGATCATGGATGAGCCGGATGTATTTCTTGATTTTGAAAATATCATCGGTCTTTCCAAACTGATCAACAATTATGAGGGAACCATCATTGCGATTTCCCATAACCGACTACTGTTAAGCCAGTGCTTCAATAAGATCCTGCATCTGGAAAACAAGGAACTGCAGGAGTTCCCGGGCACTTTTTCAGAATATAATCAGGCGATGCTTGAGACAAAAGTGCAGATGGCAGAGCAGGCTACAAAAGATGCTGAGTGGATCGCAGTGCAGGAGAAGCTGATCGAGAAGATTCGTTCAGAAGCAACTTATATTGATAATCCGGCGAAAGGAAGACAGCTCAAAGCCCGTGTATCTTATCTGGAGCGGCTTCAGGCAAGACAGTGTAAGAATCCGTTTATTGAAAATCATGGATATGATTTTACTTTCCCGGAGGTGGAACTGCCGGAGGATTTTGATCCGGATCATGCGCCGGTTGTGATCTCCGTGAAAGATTATGCACTTTCCTTTGACCGGGAATTACTGAAAAATGTTTCCTTTGATATTAAGGCTGGTGAGAAAGTGGCCATCGTTGGTGCAAACGGAACCGGAAAATCCAGTATGCTGAAAGATATTTACGAAAGCATGAAGTCAGCTGTTGACCGCATCGGTTATTACACTCAGATTTTTGACGACGATCCGGAGCAGCTTTCCGGTGGCGAGCGGAATATCAAACAGCTCAGAGCATTGTGCGAGTCAGATGCGGAAATACTGTTCCTGGATGAACCGTCCAGCCATTTGGATACCTATGCGCAGATTGCCCTTGAAAAAGCGATCAAAGAGTATCAGGGAACGGTACTTATGGTAACACATGATTTCTATACCGTTGCAAATTGTGCAGACCGCATTTTATTACTTGAGAATGGCACGGTCCGTGAACAGAGTGGCAGAGCATATCGCAAGAGTATTTATAAAAAATATTTTGAGAGCGATATTTTTGAGGCAGAGCGCATCCGTGTGGAAAAGGAAGTGCGGATCCATGCACTGCTCAGAGATGGTAAGTGGAAAGAAGCGAAGAACGTATTGTAGGGCATCTGACAAAAACTTTGAAGAAACGTATAAATTCAGAGTAAATAATGTTGAAGAAATGCATACTCTGTGATATTTTTTCCTATCTTATCGATTCACATCCGTATCTTACAAAAATGTAAGATTAGAGGCAGAAATGTAAGCCAAATCAATGGATTGCATTTCTGCCTTTTGTTATGATAGTGTCAACAAAGAAACAAGCATGCTGAAATAACAAAGAAAAACATTCTGCAAAACATGAAATTATGAAATGTCGGACAGAACACAGCAAAGGAGTGACCATCATGGCAATTTTGGAAGTAAATAATGTGAAAAAAATATATACGACACGATTTGGCGGCAATCAGGTGCAGGCGTTGAGTAACATCAACTTTTCCGTAGAAAAAGGAGAGTATGTGGCGATCATGGGTGAATCCGGTTCCGGAAAAACAACCTTGCTGAACATTCTGGCAGCGCTGGATAAACCGACCTCAGGAGAGGTTCTGCTGAACGGGAAAAATCTGGTATCTGTAAAGGAAAAAGAAATTTCTGCTTTCCGCCGGGATCATCTGGGATTTGTATTTCAGGATTTTAATCTTTTGGATAATTTTTCCCTAAAGGATAATATTTTTCTCCCACTGGTACTTTCCGGTGTGGATTACAAGGAGATGGAAAAACGCATCCGTCCGATTGCGCAGAAGCTTGGGATTACCGAACTTCTGGAAAAATATCCATATGAAGTGTCCGGCGGGCAGAAACAGCGTGCAGCAGTAGCCCGTGCACTGATCACCAACCCGGAACTGGTTCTTGCGGATGAACCGACGGGCGCACTGGATTCCAGGGCAACGGACGGACTGTTGAAGCTTTTTTCACAGATCAATGCAGAAGGACAGACCGTTGTAATGGTAACGCACAGTACAAAGGCGGCAAGCCACGCAAACCGCATTCTATTTATAAAAGACGGTGAAGTGTTCCATCAGATTTATCGGGGAAACGCGACAAATGAGCAGTTATATGTGAAGATTTCCGATGCGTTGACCGTATTGACGACAGGTGGTGAAGAGCATGAATAATATTTATGTACGTCTGGCAAAGACAAATATTCAGAACAACCGGCAGCTGTATCTGCCATATATAATTTCCGGCATTGTTACGGTGATGATGTTTTATCTGATGATGTTTATCAACAATAATCCGGGATTGAAAAGTATTCCGGGATCTGCAAACCTGAAAACAATTATGGCGCTTGGTGTTGGTATTATTACTATTTTTGCTTATATTTTCATTTTTTATACCAATAGTTTCATTAGCAAACGCCGGAAAAAAGAGATTGGTGTGTACAATATCCTGGGTATGGAAAAACGACACATTGCGAGAGTTCTTGGGTTGGAAACTGTTTTTGTGGCAATGCTTGCCATCGCAGGTGGTATTTTATCAGGTATTATATTTTCCAAACTGATCCTGATGCTGCTTTACCGTATGCTGGGATTTCAGGAGAGTGTATCATTTTATATTGCCAAAGCAGGAATTGCGTGGGCGGTCATTATTTTTGGTGTATTATATATGCTTACGTTGCTCTACAATCTGCTGCAGATCCGTCTGGCAAATCCGATCGAATTACTGCACGGAGGAAATGTGGGAGAAAAAGAGCCAAAGACCAAAGGTGTGATGGCAGTTGCTTTCTGTTTACCGCAGGAAGTATTGCTATTTTGAAAATGCTGCGTAAAAACAAAAAGTTTTACTATAATAAAAAGCATTTTACGGCGGTATCCGGTATGTTATATCGTATGAAACAGAATGCGGCCGGATTGGCAAGCATCTGTGTGTTGTCTACCATGGTGCTGGTGATGATCTCCATGACGGTCAGTATGTTTGCCGGTGTGGATGATGAGCTGAAAGAGCGGTATCCGTATGAGTTATCCTATAGCGTAGATGCAGATAAAATAGAGGAATATCTAGACTGTCAGGAGATTTATCAGACGATTGCAGATACAATCGCAAAGCAGGGCAGGGAAATGACGGATTCTTCGATGTTCAGTTACTTTCAGTTATTTATGAAGAGAGAGGGTTCCGTGTTTGAGTTCATTGATCATGATACGGACTTTGCGGATTTGTCGGAAATCACTTTTCTGACGAGAGAAAATCTGCTTGCCTATGACAGTTCCCTGAAACCAGCAGATGTTCCGGAACCGGAAGCTGGCAAAATCGACATTTATAGTAAAAACGGGTACGATGAAAGTGTATTTTGCTATCTCGGACAGGATTTTGCAGTAGATCACAGTTTCAGGTATGAATTAGAAGCGGATACTCATCTTTCGGTGAAGGATAGTCTTTATGTGGTTGCGGATGAAGCTACCCTGAGCCGGATGTATGAATTGCAAATAGCGGCAGGAGCAAATGCAGATGGTTCCGGTATGTATTCGCTTTATCGGACAGAAATGAATTTTGAATATGATGGAACAAAAGAAGAAAAACTGGCGTGTGAAGATGCCGTCAGTAAGGCGATTTCCGCTCATGGTCTGGATGATTCCGGTTATCTGTGCAGCAGAACCGAAAATGAAAAAGGTTTTTATGTTTTATATGGAGGACTGTTTTTCTTAGGGCTGTTCCTTGGCATTATGTTTCTGATGGTTACGGTTATGATCATTTTTTACAAACAGATTTCCGAAGGGTATGATGACAGAGAGCGTTATATTATTATGGAAAAAGTAGGTATGAGCAATGCAGAAGTAAAGGCATCGATCCAGTCACAGATCCGAATCGTATTTTTCCTGCCGCTGGTGATGGCAGCTGTGCATGTGGCAGCAGCGTTTCCGATGATCCGACGGCTGCTGGCAATGCTGAGCCTGACAAATGTGTCATTGTTTGTGACCTGCCTGCTTGTTACAATTCTGGTGTTTACCGCGATTTACTATCTGGTTTTCCGGATTACATCCAGAGCATATTATAAGATTGTATCCAGATAAAAATAGAAAAATTATCGCCTGAAGTTTTGGAGTTACTGTATGTCAGCATGATCGATATATGGAGAAATATGCTGAGTGAACTGTAATGATAAAATTTCAGGCGATTTTGCGTAAAAAAATACCTTTGCTTAGTTGAATTTCAGCGAATTTAATAGTATAATTTCCGTAGATTGTTAGAATTATAACAAAGAAACTGGAAAACAGATATGAGGAGGAATCTATGATGCTTAACTGGAAAAATTTAGATACCCTTGCTTCCTACGAGGAGCTGAAAAAAGTAGAGCCTGTCAATGTGGCAGAGGCAATGTCCGGAGAAAACGGCGCAGAACGTGTAAAAAATTACAGCATTCCGATGATGGATGGTCTTACTTATAATTATGCTGCAAAAGCAGTTGATGATAAAGTGCTTGCAGCGCTGGCAAAACTTGCCGGGGAAGCACAGTTGATTGAAAAATATGAGTCTCTGTACAACGGAGCAGTGATTAATACAGGAGAGAACCGTCTGGTACTTCACCAGCTTACCCGTGGCCAGTTAGGCGATGACGTAGTGGCTGAAGGCGTAAATAAACGTGAGTTTTATGTAGCACAGCAGCAGAAAATCGCTGATTTTGCAAACAAAGTACATGCAGGCGAGATCACAAATGCAGCAGGCGAGAAATTTACAACCGTTGTTCAGATCGGTATCGGCGGAAGTGATTTAGGTCCGCGTGCCATGTATCTTGCATTAGAGAACTGGGCAAAAGTAAATAACAAATTTAAAATGGAAGCAAAATTCATCAGCAATGTGGATCCGGATGATGCAGCAGCCGTATTAAATTCCATTGATGTGGCACACTCCATCTTCATTCTGGTTTCCAAATCAGGTACAACCTTAGAGACACTTACAAACGAATCCTTTGTAAAAGATGCTCTTGCAAAAGCAGGTCTGGATGCTTCTAAGCATATGATCGCTGTAACAAGTGAGACATCTCCGCTGGCTAAGAGCGATGATTATCTGGCAGCATTCTTTATGGATGATTACATCGGCGGTCGTTATTCTTCTACATCCGCAGTTGGCGGTGCTGTATTATCTCTGGCGTTCGGACCGGATGTATTCGCAGAGTTTCTGGCTGGTGCAGCAGAAGTAGATAAAGCAGCTACAAACAAAGATTTGTTAAAGAATCCGGAAATGCTGGATGCGCTGATCGGTGTATACGAGCGTAACGTACTTGGTTATCCGTCCACAGCAGTTCTTCCGTATTCTCAGGCACTGAGCCGTTTCCCGGCACATTTACAGCAGCTTGATATGGAGTCCAACGGAAAATCTGTCAACCGTTTCGGAGAGCCGGTTGATTATGTAACCGGACCGGTGATCTTTGGTGAGCCTGGTACAAACGGACAGCATTCCTTCTATCAGTTGCTGCATCAGGGAACAGACATCGTACCGCTTCAGTTTATCGGATTCAAAAACAACCAGATCGGTACAGATGTCGTAATTCAGGACAGCACAAGCCAGCAGAAACTGTGTGCAAATGTGGCCGCTCAGATCGTTGCATTTGCCTGCGGTAAAGAAGATGAAAATCGTAATAAAAACTTCGAGGGCGGACGTCCTTCCAGCATCATCATCGGTGAGCAGCTGACACCGAAGACATTGGGTGCATTACTGGCGCACTTCGAGAACAAAGTAATGTTCCAGGGATTTGTATGGAATGTAAACAGTTTTGATCAGGAAGGTGTACAGCTTGGTAAAGTGCTGGCAAAACGTGTACTTGCACATGAGACTGACGGAGCACTGAAAGTGTACAGTGATCTGTTGAATATTTAAAAAAATTCATTTTTGTAAAAGATGAGAAGAATGCTATCGCATGAAATTTATGCGGTAGCATTCTATTTGTAAAGCCGAAGGATATCGAAATCGCATCTGAGATTCCGTTCCCGGCACGTATTGCGTTCTGTCGTGGACCGGTTGGCGAAGAAATTGAGCTTTTCCATGAAAAATAAAGAGAGGAAGGGAATATATAAGTGAAAAAAGGGAGAGCAATTGCGTTGTTGCCAATTGCAGTGTTTTTAGTTCTGTATTTGGGACTGGGTATTTTATTTGAATATATTATGAAGATTCCAATGGGATTTTACAATGTACCGATTGTGTTTGCTTTTTTAGTGGCAATTCTGGTGGCATGTCTGCAGAATCAAAAAGTCAGTTTTGAGGAAAAGCTTGGCATTATGGCGCAGGGACTGGCAGACAAAAATATTATTACGATGCTGCTGATCTTTCTGACTGCAGGCGTGTTTGTCGGCGTGGTTGGTCGCAGTAGTGCGGAAAGTGTCGCATATTTTATGTTGTCGATCATTCCGACGAGGTTTTCTGTGGCCGTTTTATTTGGTGTGGCATGTTTTGTTTCACTTGCCATGGGAACATCAGTAGGAACGATCACCTTGCTGACACCAATTGCGGTAGCGGTATCAGCTGCTTCCGGCTTTGGTCTTCCGCTTTGTGTGGCGTCGGTCATTGGCGGATCCATGTTTGGTGATAATCTGTCTTTTATTTCGGATACGACGATTGCAGCCTGTAACGGTCAGGGATGTGCGATGAAGGACAAGTTCCGGGAAAATTTCTGGATCGTACTTCCGGCAGCGGTTGCGACATTACTTCTGATTTTACTTCTGTCTTTCCGGACGGACATTTCCGGAGCCGTGACAGAGAGTTATCATCTGCTTCAGATCGTGCCGTATATTCTGGTACTGGTGGGTGGAATCATCGGTGTCAATGTGTTTGTCGTGTTACTGATCGGAATTGTGTCTGGTGCGATCATTATGCTGGCGGCGGGCCATATCAGTCCGGCAGATCTGTTGGCAAATGTCGGAAACGGTGCTTCCGGGATGTTCGAGACCAGTATGGTGGCGATCCTTGTGGCAGCACTTTGTGCATTGATCCGGGAATATGGCGGATTTGATGCATTACTGGCGGGCATCCATAAAGTGTTTAAGGGAAAAAAAGGCGGTCAGCTTGGAATGGGACTGCTGGTTGGAGCCATGGATGTGGCGACCGCAAATAATACCGTGGCCATCGTTATGGCAAATCCGATTGCAAAAGAGATGGCGGAAGAGTATGGGATTACACCGCGAAAGACAGCGTCGATCCTGGATACATTTTCTGCTGTTTCCCAGGGGATTATTCCATATGGTGCACAGATGCTGGTAGCGATTTCGGCAGCGCATGAACTGGGATACGATCTGTCGGCATTTCAGATCATGCCGAAGTTATTTTACCCGATTTTGCTGCTGTTCAGTTCACTGGTATTTATCTTCCTGGTGCCGCAGAAGGAAAGAAGAGACATATGAATTACGATGGAATGATTTACCGTCCACCAAGCGAGGCATACAGCCTGATCTTGCAGGTGACGGTGGGATGTGCACATAATCACTGCACATTTTGTACAATGTACAAAGAAAAAAGCTTTCATGTAAAGCCTTTGCGTGAAGTGGAAGAGGATTTAAAAGAAGCACGAAGCTATTACGGAAACCGCAGTCTGCGGATCTTTTTGGCAGACGGTGATGCACTTGTGCTGTCACAGGAAAAACTGTGTACGATCTTACGTCTGTGCAGACAGTATTTTCCGAAGACAGAGCGCATTACTTCTTATGGAACCGCACAGGATATTTTGCGAAAATCAAAAGAGGAACTTCAGGAGTTACATGAACTTGGTCTGGATATGATCTATCTGGGGGCAGAATCCGGAAGCCCGGAGATTCTGGAACATATCCACAAAGGTGTGACGGTGGAGGAATATGTGCGGGCAGCGGAGCGTCTGCGCGGAACCGGGATCCGCCTCAGTGTGACATTGATCTCCGGTCTTGGCGGGCAGAAAATGTTGGAAGAACATGCGGTTGCCTCGGCAAAATTAATTACAGCCATGAAACCGGACTATCTGGGATTTCTGACCTTGCTTCTGGAGCCGGGAGCACCGATGCTGCAGGAAGTAAAAGCAGGAACGATGCAGCTTCTGACACCGGCACAGGTGCTGGAAGAGATGGAGCTGTTTTTAACACATGTGGATTCGGAAGGAACCGTATTTCGTTCCAATCACGCTTCCAATTATATTTCCCTGGCAGGCAATCTGAACCGGGACATTCCGGCGATGCTGGAAAAAATTCAGAAAAGCAGGGAGCGGGATGCATTTAAAAACGAGTCTATGCGTAGATTATAAATGAATAAAATATTGTATGGCAGGAAAATTTTTCAAATTTCCTGTCATATTTTTTTGCCTTTCTGCATATAAATTACCTAGAAATAAAAGTGGAACTTTGGGTTACAGGGAATCCGGCTTTATTTCGGGAATGGAGATGGTGAAATGCGGAAAAAATGCAAAAGACCTCTCACATTTTTACTGGCGTTGCTGCTTTTTTTTTCACTGACCGGGGCATCTGTGCAGGCAGAAGAATCTACGAAAGCAGGTAGTTCTGATAAGGCACAGACGGTTGTGATACAGGAGGACAGTACGCAGAAAGAAGATGATGTGGGAGCGGCTGCATCCACGGAAGAAAATGTGCAACAGGAGATACCAGAGATAAGTTCGGAGGTACTGCAACAGGAGATACCAGAGATAAGTTCGAATGAGCTGCAACAGGAAGAATCCCGGAAAGGAGAGAGTGATAAGACAGAGGGAAACGATGCTTTGCAGGAAAAAATATCTTCCGAGAATCAAACAGGTGAAACTGTGAATGATTCAGATGAAGAAAAAGATGCACAGAATGCAGCAGGCAGCATCACAGTCGCCATTCAGGATGACATTGAGAATACCGGCACATTGACAGCACAGCTGTCCGGTAATGTATCGAATGGTATCACACTGGAATGGTACAAACATGCGGAAGGGAGCAATACCTGGACAAGGGTGGAGCGCCATAAAGTAACCGGAAATTCCTATAATATATCGGAAGATGGAACCGCACTGAATGTGGCGTTGGATAAAGGTGCCCGCTGTTACTATAAGGTTCAGGGAAAGGATGCTTCCGGTCAGTTGCTGTCGGAATCTGCGGCACTTCAGGTCAGCTACTACAACCAATTGGAAAACGGAGATTTCGAGACACCGGCTGCGACACGAAGCACCGGTTATCAGCCGTATTATTCCAATGGAACTCCGGGGCTGATATGGAAAACTACCGCCTCGGATGCGCAGATCGAATATGTCAGTGCTGCCACAGATAAGTATGACAAAAATACAGGAAAGACACATGCACGGCAGTCCCTGGATTGGCATAACGTAGAGGCAGCAGCCAGTGAAACACAGTTTGCAGAATTGAATGCAAACGAACCAGGTGCGCTGTATCAGGATGTATTGACCACACCGGGGGCGAAGCTGTACTGGCAGCTGTATCATCGGGGGCGTGGAACAACAGCCTATGACAGCAGTCAGACAGATACGATGTATGTGTTGATCATGTCTACAAAACTGGCAAAACAGTACCATGTGGATACTCAGAGTGCCGTACAGGATGTCATAGCAAATGTACGGAGCAACACCGGGAAATATCCGGGAGCATCCGTAGCAACAATTACGGATGATAATGTAAAGTGGTATCGTCACACCGGGGACTATGATGTCAGCGAAAATCAGTATCTGACCCGGTTTTTCTTTGTGGCAGGCGAAACAGCCTATGACAAAAGTGGACGCAGTGATGTAAAAGCAGGAACGGTTGGTAATCATCTGGATCATGTATCGTTCAGTGAGACGCTGCCGGATCCGAATCCGGATACCGGTCATCTGCAGATTACAAAAACAATACGTGGTCTGCCGGAGGACAATGCAGCGGATTACAGTCTGCAGTTAAAAATCACTGCACCGGATCAGAAGGAGAAGCTGGTAGCATTAAATCAGTTCAGCCGTAATGAGGATGGTTCCTATTCCTGCACATACACAGAGACAAATGTGGCAGCAGGAACGTATCGTATTGAAGAAATCCTGCCTTCCGGTTTGCCGGATTATCGGGTAGATTCCACGTTTAACGGCGAAGAGGCAACGAAAGGAACTGTCACGGTGCAGGATCAGAAAACAGCCACGGCTGAGATCGTAAACACATACACCTACGATATTGTGCTGCCGCCAACCGGAATTCAGGGGACAGCAGCTCCGGTGGTTGCAGTGTTTATGATACTGTGTGGAGCAGGTACGGGATATCTGATTTTTTTCAGGCAGAGAAAATCGTTTCGCTGAAAAGAATGCGGATCAAGGATAGAGATAGTATTTTGTAAGGAGAATAACAGGAAAATGAATCAGGCAGGTGGCATTTTGTAGGGACAATGACAGGAAAAATGAATCAGGAAGGTGCGTTTTAAAAGGATAATGACAGAAAAGTTGAAAAATGGAAGAAGTATCATGATGTGGAAGAGATTTTGAAAATTAGAGGAAATGAAAGGAAAGGAAACAGAATGGGCAGGCAATCCATGCGCCCGGATTCAGAAAGCCTGTGTGCGCAGTGGCGGTGGTTTCTGATCCGTTTGTTGATCCTCATCGGTATTTTATATCTGTTGTTTGGCTGTATATTTGGAATTACCACAGTCAAAAGCGAGGATATGGCGCCGCGGATCAGCGCCGGAGATCTGGTATTGTATTATCGTCTGGATAAACAACCGTTGGCGGGGGATATCATAATCTGCAACAAGAATGGGAAGCAGTATGTAGATCGCGTCATTGCGAAAGGAGGCGATTCGGTAGAAATTACAGAGGAAGGAACGGTAAAAGTGAATGGAAGTATTGTGCTGGAGCAAAATATTTTTTATGAAACACCGCAGTATGAGAGTGAGGTGAAATACCCGCTGCAACTGCAGGAAGGGGAATGTTTTGTTCTGGGAGATCACCGGGAAGGAGCAACGGACAGCCGCTATTTTGGAGCGGTGGATACACAGGAGATAAGAGGAAAAATCATTACCGTGATACGACGGAATCAGTTATAAAGGAAGGTAAGAGAATATGAACAATAAAATGATTGGATGTGTATCTGCAATGACAATGGCAGGAGTAATGGCGTTTGGCGGATTTCAGGTTCCGGCAATGGCAGCCACCGGAGGCAATGATGGTGTTGTCCGCTTCCAGAAGGTGCTGGAGATGCAAAAGGCAGCAGGCGCCAGTGTACCGGATGTGACCTATACTTATACGATTGTTCCCGGGAACGGGATTGGAGCGACAGCCACATCGCCGGAGGTCAAGCCGGGTGTCGGTACACCGATTGTTTCGGATGTATCTTACACAAATACAGATACGATCACACAGCAGGAAGTAGTAAAAACAGCAGCTATTACATTTCCGGAGGGAACTTTCCGCGCACCTGGTATTTATCGTTATGTACTGACCGAAAGTGCAAATTCAAATACCGATATCACGGATGTAGACGGCAATGTACGTTATCTGGATGTTTATGTAGTAAATGATAATGTGAATGGCGGCTGCAAAATCGATGCTTCTGTATTTACCGAGGCGGCCGTGTCTCCGACTTTTTCCGGTGATAAGCAGGCACAGTACGGAGAGAAAAATAGTGAGATCACAGATGCGTATCAGACCTATAAGCTGAGCCTGGATAAGGTTGTGGAAGGAAATATGGGTGACAAGAACCGTAAATTTAATTTTACGATCAATTTTAGTGGTCCGGCAAATACATCCTTCACCTTTGGTAATGAACTTATTACGCTGGATAGTAATGGATCTGGTTCTGTGAACCTTCAGTTGTCACATGAAGATGCAGCAGCAGAGATTACAGGTATTCCGTCCACAGTTACTTATACGGTAACAGAGAATCTGAACAGTTCCGAAGGTTATGATACCGATTTTGCCGTATCGAAAGGAACCGGTACTTCCCAGGCAGTGGCAAAAGATGAGGCAGCAAGTGATGCCGCAAAAGTAACGGCGCAGCAGCAGACTGTGACAAAAGCCGATAATGCGGTAACGGTAACCAATCGCCGTGTGGCTGCCTCTCCGACCGGTGTAATGCTGAGTATAACACCATATGCATTATCGGCAGGTCTGGCTTCTCTCCTGGGAGCACTGTTTTTCCGCAGAAAAAAATTATCTTGAAAAAAGAAACAATATCATGCAGCCGGTGGGCGAAAATGTCAGAAAAAACGGTAAGGGCAGCGAATGGTGTAGTAAGCATTTTTACAGGCTGTCTTATGGCGGTATTGTTTCTATATGGTGGCTATTCGCTATGGGATACCTGGCGCATTTACCACGGCGCTTTCGTGGATGATGAACTGATGGAACTGAAGCCGGTAAAGGGGGAGGATGCGAATCCGTCCTTACAGGATCTGCAGAACATCAATGCAGATGTCTGTGCCTGGCTGACGATTGACGATACTGGCATTGATTATCCGGTAGTCCGGGGAAAAGATGATATGGAATATATCAACAAAGATGTTTATGGAAACTTTGCCCTGTCAGGATCTATTTTCCTGAGCAGTGCCAATCAACCGGATTTTACAGATCCTTATAACCTGATTTACGGACATCATATGAGCAATGGTGCCATGTTTGGCGATGTGGTGGAATTTACGGACGAGGCGTACTTTACGGCACATGAGACCGGCACATTGTATCTGCCGGAGGAAACCAGGTCGATTACAATCTTTGCCTGCGTGGAGGCGGAAGCCACAGACAGACGAATCTATGGCTATATCGCAGAACCGGACACAACCGGGCAGATGCAGGAACTTTTGTCCTATGTGAAGGAACATGCTGTGCAGTATCGGGATATCCGGGTGACAGGGGAAGATTCCGTTGTTGCCCTGTCCACTTGTGCGGAGTCTGCCACAAACGGAAGGGTGGTGTTATTCGGAAAATTGGAGAAGGTTTCTGAATAGACAAAAAGACGAATGACCGGAAAGGAGGTGCGTGAAAAACACATGAAACAGAAGACGATGAGCCGGTCTAAGATTGTGCAGTGTGATTTTGGGAAAAAAGATGCCAGGATGAATGAAAAAATCAGTGAAAATAGAAAACGAGGTGTCCTGTTGCTGTTGCTGGTTGTGCTATTCTGGTTTGTTCTGCTGGCAGTAGTGCCAGCCATGGCAGCGGAGAAAACCTGTCTGGTATCCGTTCCGGTGTCGGTGCAGCTGACAGGAACTGCAGTCGGTGGACAGACAGAGAATACACCGGTTTTTACCGTGGTAATGGAAGCTCAAAACGAGCGGAACGAGCTTCCGTTGCCAGAGCAGAACCAGATACAGATGGGAGCGGATGGGAGCGGAACATTCGATGCCATTCTGTATACAACACCGGGAGATTATCAGTATCATATCCGCCAGCTTGCCGGTACGGATCAGAATATTGAGTATGATGTCACGGAGTATGATGTGACAGTACGTGTCCTGAATGTGGAAGGCGGTGGGCTGGAAGCTGAAGTGTGGGCATTAAAATCCGGTCAGCCCGACAAACAGAGCCGGATTGTTTTCCATAATAAATGGAAAACAGAGACAACTCCGGGAACTGTGACGGAGCCGGCACAGACTGGGGTTAAAACGACGACAATGATGCGGACACCCAAAACAGATGACATTCAGCGGCCGGCAGTATATGTTGTGATGATCACTGCCGCAGCCGGGATTGCGATTGGTGTCAGTTTATACCGTAAGTACAGAAAAAAAGAAGAACTGTAAATGCAAAGAAAAGGAAGCACTTTCCCTGACAGGCGATTACTGGCTGACAGGGCAGGTGCTTCCTTTTTCAATTTACAAAACTTTCCGGGATATGGAGAGAGCACATGCTCAATCATTTGGTTTATAGTAAAAATGTCCAAACAGACGCTCTGTTTTCACTACATTGATAAAGGCATTCGGATCAGCTTCTTTCACTACTTTCCGGACTTTTTTACTCTCTGCACTGGAGACGACAGAGTATACTACCTGTCGTTCTGTATGCTCATAAGGTCCTTCGCCATCCAGAATGGTGGCACCGTGATTGGTAGCTTTTGAGATAGCCTGATATACCTGTTCTCCATGATTGGTGACAATGAAAAATGTCTCCTGCTGGTATTTTTTGTACAGAGTGTGCAGCACCTGTGTAGATGCAAACTGGAAAAGGATGGAGTAGAGTGCCTTGTCCCATCCAAACATAAATCCTGCGGCAACCAGAATGACTGCATTCAATCCGAGAATGATATTAAAGGCATCCATTCCTTTTTTCTCAGACAGATAGATGGAGATAAAATCCGTTCCTCCGGTGGTAGAACCCGTCAGCAGACAGAGACTGATAGCAAAACCATTGATGATGCCTCCGAAAATACTGATCAGCAGGACATCAGAAGTAATAGCAATGCCTGGAATCAGGTCCGTAAGTACACTGGTCAGTACAATACACAGACAGGAGTACAGGGTAAATTTTTTCCCGATAAAGCGGAAACCGATGTAGATAGGAATGGCATTCAAGATCACATTGATCACCGTGTAGGGCAGAGCAAGTCCCAGATACATCTGTGCCCCGCGCTGGATCAACAAGGAAAGTCCTGTGGCACCGCCCGGATACAGACCTCCGGTGCGTACAAAGGATTTGATATTTAACGCCATCAGTACAGAGGCAAGGCATACGACCAGCAGTCGCTTCAAATCTTTTTTTAAATCAAATTTCAAAATGAATTCCTCCTTACTAGTGGTTCCGGCCGCCTGCATGTAGTTGGAATCTGCACAAAAGCACCCTTTTCGCTGCTTTCCACCATATGGTCGATGACATCCAGCACATGTATAGCCAGGGAAGCGTTTGTACGGCTTTCACGCTTGGTGAAAATTGCGTCTGCCATTTCGGAAGGTCCGAGTCCACGGCTGTTTTCTTCGTAAGAAAAACCATAATTCAGTATCTCAGGTGCGGGATGATCTTCAAAATTTTTCTGTGCAGGAAGAAAGATCACATTGCCTCCGAAGGTATTCGGATCGGTCAGCTTCAGGATACCCTTTTTTCCGTAGATCATAAAATGTGCCAGATCATGAATCACACTGTCACCGTTAATGGACAGGGTTCCGGTGATTTCATGTTCCATTTTTAATATCGAAAATACCTGGCTTTCATTTGGATAGGAAATCTTCTGACCGAAGGTCGGACTGTCCGGAAAGGTATTTGTGCGCTGTGGGGCAAGATTCCGGACCAGAGCGGATACTGATTCCACCGGTCCCAGCAGACTGACCAGGGCCGTCAGATGATACACGCTGTAATCATAGCAGATACCGCCGCCGGGCATACATAGAAACGGTGATACGCCGGAGAGATAATCAAGATCCCGGTTGGCACAGATGTCAAAGGATGTGACTTCACCGATCAGACCGTCATCAATGGCTTTCCGTGCAGTCTGTAAGGCAGCTCCCAGAAAGGTATCCGGTGCAGAACCAAGGTACAGCCCTTTGCTTTTTGCAAGGCATTGCAGATTCATGGCACTCTGTGCGGATAAGGTCATAGTTTTTTCTGTATACACATGCTTCCCGGCTTCCAGTGCCTGACGGATCAATATTTCGTGTGTCGGTGCCGGAGTCAGGATGACGACCATATCAATAGAAGGATCTTTTAAAATCTCTTCGTAGGTGCAGCCTTTGATCCCATACGCATCTGCCTTTGTTTTCGCGTGTTCTAAGTGGTTTGCACAGCAGGCAGTTACATTTAAATTATCAAAATGATGGATCATATTTTCCAGATAAATATCGCTGATGGCTCCACAGCCGACAACAGCTGTATTCAAGATTTGCTGTGTTGTATTCATGTCAGAAACCTCCCGGTAAAAAGTGTGTAGATTTGCAGAGATGCACAGAAGAATATGTCATGCATTGCATGACGTGCATCTCACAGCAAGAATGCCGATGGCATTCTTGAAAATAGTTGCATTTGTAAATCTATGTGTGGGTATAAGGGAATCCACAATATAATGTTTAAAAATGTTCCGGGTGCTCCCGCATATATTCCCGAAAAACTTCTAAAAACAGCGGTACTGCCGGATTGCTTATTTCGTGTTCCCAGGCAATGGCCAGATCCAGTGTATCATTGCTGCTATCCAGCAAAGTAAAGGCCAGATTATTCGCATGCATATAGCTGCGGCTGCGATAAGGCAGAATGGAAATGCCGGTGCCTGCTTCCACTGCCTGCAGCAGATTTTCATACAGATCAAACTGTTCTGTGATACGAGGATGGAAACCGATCTGTGCACACAGCTCCATGATGCGCTGGTTCATGTATCTGGCATGTTCCGGATGAAAAACGAGGAATGGTTCCGTGGAGAGTTTGTCATAATCCAGAACCATTTTCTGTAACGCAGGATGATCTTTCCGAGTAACCAGACAAAAAGCGTCGGATTGGATTTTTTTGACATCCAGAGTAGAAATCTGCTGCAGATCCGGCATCATGGAATAATAGATATCCGCATCTTGTCGGGCAGCTGTCTCGGATATCTGTAAAGCATCCTGGCGCATCAGTTTGATTTTTATATGAGGATAGCGGATGTGAAACTGATTTACTACCTCCGGAAGAAACTGGTGGGTGGGAGCAGAAAGATGGCTGATACGCAGTACGGAAGGCTGTTCTTTTGCCAGATCCAGTTTTTGTTTTGCCTGTTCCATTGCATCGAGAATGGATTTTGCATCTTCGAGAAATAATTCCCCGCTGTCTGTCAGAGTGACTTTTTTTGTGTTTCGGACAAAAAGTTCTGTATCCAATTCCTTTTCCAACATTTTGATCTGATGGCTGATGGCAGGCTGGGTCAGATAAAAATCCTGGGCAGCCCGGGAAAAATTGCGATATTTAGCTACTGCGATAAAATAGGTCAGTTGTTTCTGATCCATAAGTACCTCCGGTCTGGTTATGTGATTATATTTAAAAATATTTATAAAAAATATTTATCAATAATGCAAAAATATATGAATTTCACAAAAGAAAATCTTCATGTTACAATCAATGTAACACAAAAGAGGTTAGGTGTAAACGAAAATTATGCACGAAAAATATCAGGTGTTTCCCCACCGAAGTGATTGGTTTTCGTACAAAAGCAGAGGGGGTAAATTCAATATGGCTTTTCAGGTTATGGGAGTTACTGCAGGAAGAAAAAACAGTAATTCAGAAATTTTATTAAAAGAGGCACTGCTTGTCTGTCAGGAGATGGGAGCAGAGGTCAGAATGATCAATTTAAAGGATTACAATATCATTGACTGTAACGGATGTACATCCTGCACCATGGGAATGTCTATGGGAAAATATACCGGATGTTCCCTGGATGATGCAGATGATAAAAAGAAGATTATGGATGTGATGTTGAATCAGGACGCAGTTATTTTTTCGGCACCGACGTATGATCTTATGCCGTCATCCTTATTTTTGAAATTCATGCACAGAAATCTGGCATACGAATCAGCATTTTTAACAAAAATCGGAGCGATTGAGCCGAGAGACCGTGTGGGCGCGCTGATTGCAGTGGGTGGTTCTACCCGTTCCTGGCAGTCCATGGCACTGGAGTGCATGCAGGCAACTACATTTACAAACAGCTTTAAAATCGTGGATATGTACATGGCTACGCAGGTTCCGGCACCGGGACAGGTTCTTCTGTATGATGAAAAAATTGCACGCGCAAGAGAAATTGGAAAAAATGTTATGGAAGCACTGAATACAAAACCGGAAGAGCGGAAATGGCTGGGAGATCCGGATTACGGATGGTGTCCGAACTGCCACAGCAATTCACTGTGTCTGGGCGAGCCGCAGTGGAAAGGTCTGCAATATCCGATCGAGTGTACCGTATGTGGCGCAGGCGGAGATCTGGAGCGAACCCTGGATGGTAAATGGAAATTTGTCATCGCGGCTAACGGACTGGAGCGTGACCGTACCACCGAGGAAGGCCGTGGTGTCCATTGTGATGAAATCGCCGAGACACAGGGAGGATTTTTCATGGATCCGAAGAAACGGGAAGAAGTTGCGACAAAATTACCAAAATATAAAGAACTGAAATTCCCGGAACTGGATTAATTCGATATTATTTTTAAGAAGAGGAGAAATTATGGCATTTACACATTTATTAAGTCCGATGAAAGTCGGCAACAAAGTATACAAAAACCGTATCGTAAGCGCACCGATGGCGTTCAGTCTGGTAGCTCAGAATCCAATGGCAGCAGAAGTTTCCTATCGTAAATTGGAGGGACCGGCAAAAGGAGGCAATGCCTGTGTTATTCTTGGTGAGACAGATGTCAACTTCCGTGACGCAGTGCGTATCCCGGGCTTCAAACCATTTGATTTTGCAAAACCGGAAGAAGATATGGCGACATTCCAAGCGGTAAAAACGTATGCTGACCGTATAAAAAAACATGATTGTATTGCACTGGCTGAGCTGGTTCATTGTGGAAAAGAAAAAGTTCCGTTCAACGATCAGCAGGAAGCAATCGGACCGGTTGACTGTGTAAACTCCGCAGGTGTTCCGGTTCGTGCAATGACGAAGGATGATATGGATCGTATTGCAAATGATTTCGCAGTGGCAGCTGTTTATATGCAGAAAGCCGGATTTGACGGAATCCTCGTTCATGGCGGACATGGATTTATCTTTACACAGTACCTTTCCCCATTAATGAATACACGTACCGATGAGTACGGTGGATCTCTGGAAAACCGTGCAAAATTCCCAATTCAGATCTGCAAAGCAATCCGTGAAGCGGTTGGCCCGGATTTCCTGTTTGAACTTCGTATCGACGGAACCGATCACCAGCCGGGCGGAATCACACCGGAAGAAACCGGAGAATTCATCCGGATGGTAGAACAGTACATTACATCTGTACATGTTACCTGTGGTATTTATGAGGAATCTGTAAAATCCGGTACAGAGTCCAGTATGTTCCATGAACACGGACTGAATATCGGACCGGCTTCTATTATTAAGAAATATACATCTCTGCCGGTAGGAGCAGTCGGTGGTATCAACTCCCCGGAGCAGGTAGATCAGGCGATTGCAGATGGTAAGATTGATTTCGCAATTTTCGGACGTCAGATGCTGGCAGACCCGGATTTTGCACAGAAATGCATGAATGGTGATGAAGCACAGATCCGTCGTTGTTTAAGATGTTATAAATGTTTCCCGGGTTCCCCGGAGGAAGGCTATGATGATCTGCCATTTACCAGTGAACAGCTGGCTGTATATGTAGGTCACTGTACCATTAACCCGATGGCACATCTGCCATTTGACATTGAGCAGCTTCCGGCAGCAGAAAAAGGTTCTCAGAAGGTTCTGATCGTAGGTGGCGGTATTGCAGGTATCCAGGCGGCCATCACTGCGGCAGAACGCGGACATAAAGTAACTTTGGCAGAAAAATCTGATAAACTTGGCGGATTGCTGTATTTTACAGATGTGGATATCGACAAACCGGATCTTCGCAATTTCAAAGATATGATGATCCGCGAAGTAAAACGTCATGATGTGGAAATTCTTATGAATACAGAAGTGACACCGGAATTTGTAAAAGAGTTTGCACCGGATGCAGTAATCCTTGCAACAGGTTCTGTTCCGGCATGCCCGCCGATCAAGGGTATAGAACATGCACATCAGGCGATGGCTGTATATGACGGAACCTGTGAACCGGGCAAAAAAGTAGTCATGATCGGTGGTGGTCTGGTTGGATGTGAGACAGGACTTTATCTGCAGAAAACAGGACATGAGGTAACTGTAGTAGAGATGCTTGACCGTGTGGCAAATGAGTCTTTTGGTATGTATCGCGAGGCTCTGGTATGGGAGATGGAGAAAAATGATATGACCATGCTTCCAAAAACAAAGTGTCTGGAGATCACACCAAACAGTGTGAAGATTGAAAATGCAGATGGTGTACAGGTACTGAAGGCAGATACTGTATTGTATGCACTTGGTATGAAATCTGTAGATTACAGTGCCTTGAAAGAAGCTGCCGGAGAGGCAGAGGTATTTGTTATTGGTGATGCAATCCACCCGGGAAAAGTAGACCAGTGTACGAGAACCGGCTATATTGCAGCTCTGAAAGTTGGTGCAAGTGAGGAATCTGTGGCTTATATCCAGGAGTAGATCTTGCCTGTGTAGTTGAAAAAAGAGAAATCCGGCAATTTTGTCTCGGTCGCTAGCAATCGCTTCCTGAGAAAAAATTGCCGGATTTCTCTATTTATACGGTGAAGTATATGGATTTTTCAACTGAGGATATGCTCCATTTTGCCTGCATCCTCCCCATTTACACAGTGAAGTATAGGGCTTTTTCATCCACGACGGCGCTGCGTGACAGCTAAACGCCACTTCTGCGAGTTAAAAGATGATGGAAGGTATGTAAAACTTGCAGGGAAACAGTTAGCGTGATAGGATGATTACAAAGAGAATACAGAAAAATACTAGAAATTTGAAGGAATTACCACTGTGAAAAAAGCAATGAAATCCATGATGGTAGTTGCCGTTCTGGCGACGATCATATTTACAATATTATATAGGACAACAGAAAATATTGTGATGCTGTCACTGGCTATTACAGCGGGAACCATCAGTTATCATTTTGTTATACGTTATGTGGTGGCAGGTATTTTCAATAGTGTGATGCAGAATCGGGCAGATTTGTCAAAAACATGGTATCAGCAGAGAACATGGGAAGAAAAATTGTACAAGAAGCTGCATGTAAAGAAGTGGAAAAGTAAGATGCCAACTTATGAACCGGCAAATTTTGATCTGAAGATACATACACCGGAAGAAATTGCAGGAGCGATGTGTCAGGCGGAACTAAGCCATGAAGTAATTGTGATATTCAGTTTTCTTCCATTGCTTACAGTTCCTGCATTTGGCGCTTTCTGGGTATTTCTGATCACATCTGTGCTGTCAGCCATGATGGATCTGTCCTTTGCCATCATGCAGCGGTATAACAGACCGAGAATTATGAAATTATGTAAAAGAAGGAAGAAAAACTAGCACGATAGGAAAAAGTATCAGTGGGATTGTTGGATCTCCTTCTTTTTTTTGCAAATAATTGATGAAAAAATATCAAAAACAGTGTTATAATGAAAAAAGTTTCTCAAAAACACACATAGAAAATACATAAGAGGAAGTACAAGACATTATGACATTACGAGAACTGAAAATTGGAAAAAGTGCAGTAATTAAAACCGTAGGTGGAGAAGGTGCCCTGCGTCAGCATTTTTTAGATATGGGAATGATTCCGGGAGCAGAAGTGACGGTAGTAAAGCTTGCCCCAATGGGGGATCCGATGGAACTTCAGATTCATGGATATGAACTGACTCTGCGTCTGGAGGAAGCAGATCAGATTGAGATCGATCCGATCGGAAAACGAAGCAATGAGCACCAAAGAACGGTGAAGGAACTTGGCTCAAAGCATCCGGGCATCGGTGAGACCGGAAAGTTTCATTCGAAAAAAGATGAAAATCCATTGCCGGAAGGCACAAAACTGACCTATGCGCTGGTGGGCAATCAGAACTGTGGAAAAACGACTTTGTTTAATCAGCTGACCGGATCGAATCAGCATGTAGGAAATTTCCCGGGTGTTACGGTTGACAGAAAGGATGGTTCGATCAAAGGACATCCGGAGACAGATGTGACGGATCTGCCGGGTATTTATTCCATGTCTCCGTACAGCAGTGAAGAAATCGTATCCAGGAATTTTGTGCTGGATGAAAAGCCAAAAGCAATCATTAATATTCTGGATGCGACGAATATTGAGCGAAATCTGTATCTGACGATGCAGCTTCTGGAGATGGATATCCCGATGGTAGTTGCCCTGAATATGATGGATGAAGTGATCGGAAATCAGGGCTCCATAGATGTCAACGGCATGGAAGCACTGCTTGGTGTTCCGGTGATTCCGATATCGGCAGCTAAAAATCAGGGTGTGGACGAGCTTGTCCGTCATGCATTACATATTGCAAAATATCAGGAGCGACCGCTTCGTCAGGATTTCTGTGATAAAAATGATCATAACGGATCCGTGCATCGTTGTATTCATGCAGTGATTCATCTGATTGAAGATCATGCACAGGCAGCACAGATTCCGGTGCGATTTGCGGCAACCAAAGCGATTGAGGGAGATCACCTGATCCTGGAGCAGTTAAAGCTGGATCAGAACGAGCGGGAGATGCTGGAGCATATCGTGCAGCAGATGGAGACAGAACGTGAAGTTGACCGAAGTGCAGCGATTGCTGATATGCGGTTTGATTTTATTGAACGTCTGTGTGAACAGACTGTGGTAAAACCAAAAGAGAGTAAGGAACGTATCCGGAGTGAGAAGATTGACCGGATCCTGACAGGAAAATACACGGCGATCCCGTGTTTTGTAGGAATCATGGTACTGGTGTTTTATCTGACCTTCAATGTGATCGGGGCAGGTTTGCAGACTCTGCTGGAGATGGGAATCGATAAGCTGGCTGATATCGTGGATGCGGCGATGACAGCAACCCATGTAAATGGAGCTATGCACAGTCTTGTTATTGACGGTATTTTTAACGGTGTTGGAAGTGTGCTGAGCTTTTTACCGATCATCGTGACACTGTTTTTCTTCCTGTCTCTGATGGAAGACAGTGGTTATATTGCCAGAGTGGCCTTTGTCATGGACAAATTGCTGCGCAAGATCGGACTTTCGGGTCGAAGTATTGTACCAATGCTGATCGGATTTGGTTGTACCGTTCCGGCGGTTATGGCAACACGAACCCTGACTAGCGAGCGGGATCGGAAGATGACGATTCTGTTGACACCATTTATGAGTTGTACGGCAAAGCTGCCGATTTACTCGTTCTTTGTCAGTGCATTTTTCCCGAAACGCGGTGGCTTTATCATGGCAGGATTATATTTGCTTGGCATCGGTGTCGGAATTTTGATCGCATTCCTTTATAAAGGAACATTATTTAAAGGCGAGCCGGTTCCGTTTGTTATGGAGCTGCCGAATTACCGCCTGCCGGGGGCAAAAAACGTGACACAGCTTCTGTGGGAAAAAGCAAAAGACTTCCTGCAGCGTGCATTTTCGGTTATTTTTATTGCAACGATCGTGGTTTGGTTCCTGCAGAGTTTTGATCTGCATATGAATATGGTAACGGATTCCGCAGACAGTATTCTGGCAGCAGTGGCCGGTGTGCTGGTGCCGGTTTTCCGCCCGCTCGGTATGGGCGACTGGAGGATCTGTACTTCCCTGATCAGCGGTTTTATTGCAAAAGAGAGTGTGGTATCTACGCTGGAAGTGCTGTTTGCTGGAAGTATTGGTACGGTAATCACATCCCTGACAGCAGCCTCAATACTGGTATTCAGCCTCTTGTATACACCATGTGTGGCAGCCATTGCATCAATCAAGCGGGAACTTGGAACAAAATGGGCCATCGGTGTGGTGATCTGGCAGTGTGTGATTGCATGGCTGGCGGCACTGGTGGTACACCTTATCGGTTTGATGATCGGGCTGGTTTAGAAGAATATGTCAGCTTTCGCTGACCAGAATCACGCACCAAGTCTCACGTGCGTTCGACTTGAACTGAGCAGAAAAAGGGCGTAAGTCATAGCAATATGACCTACGTCTTTTTATTGTGTGAAAAACATATGTTTGGTATAATGAGGTTAGAATTTCAGGAAAGGAACAGACAGCATATGAAGTTTTTTCATTTATCGGATCTTCACATTGGATTAAAACTGATCAATCGGGATCTGCGCGAAGATCAGGAATATATTTTTCATCAGATTGCAGAACTTGCAATACGGGAACGGCCGGATGCGCTGGTGATCGCGGGAGATATCTATGATAAAGCGGTTCCATCAGCGGAAGCTATGGAAGTGCTGGACGGATTTATTGAGGAGCTGACACGGAATCTGCCGGAACTTGTAATCATGATGATCAGCGGAAATCATGACAGTGCAGTCCGGGTCAACTGTTATCGAAGTGTGCTGGCGCGGCAGAGACTTCATATGATCGGTCTGCCACCGGTTCAGCCGGAGGAGTATATTGAAAAAGTAGTTTTGCGGGATGCATATGGTTCCGTGAATTTTTACCTGCTTCCCTTTGTGAAACCATCCATGGTGAAATTGATTACCGGCACAGATGAAAAAGGAAATAATCTGTCTTATGATGAGACGTTGCGACGGATGCTTGCAAGGGAAGAGATTAATATGGCGGAGCGGAACGTGCTGGTCAGTCATCAGTTTTATCTTCCGGCAGGAAAAGAAGCAGAGGAAGTAGAACGTATGGATTCAGAAATCCGAACAGTGGGAAATATTGATGAAGTATCGGCAGAAATTTTGCACCCATTTGATTATGCGGCACTTGGACATATCCACAAGCCGATGAAACTGGGGAGTGAATGCATCCGTTATTGCGGAACAATGCTGGCGTGTTCTGTCAGTGAGGCAGGACAGCAAAAAGGTGTGATCGAAGTGGAACTCGGAGAAAAAGGAGAGGTGCAGACCCGGATACTGCCCCTGCATCCGTTGCGTCAGATCAAGGTGCTGCGGGGAACCGCAGAGGAAATACTGGCACAGGCATGTGAGGATTATGTATCTGTAACACTGACGGACACACCGGATTTTGATACCCAGGACCGGTTGCGGGCTGCATTCCCATATCTTCTGGAAATCCGCAGAGATACGTTATTACAGCGGGATTATGCAGGAGCATTGCGGGCTCAGGAAAAACTGGATCCGTATGAAGTATGCTGTTCGTTTCTGGGGGATGCTCCGGATGAAGAAAAAGCCATATTGCAGGAAATTGTCAATACTGTATTCACGGAAGGAGAGACAAAATGAAACCATTAAAATTAACGATGCAGGCATTTGGTTCTTATGTCACTCCGGGAACAATTGATTTTGAACGAACGGAGCAAAATCTGTTTTTGATCACCGGTGATACCGGTGCAGGTAAGACAACGATCTTTGATGCTATTGTATTTGCGTTGTATGGAGAAGCAAGTTCCGGAATGAATAAGAAGAATGGAAATGAGCTGCAGAGCCAGTATGCAGATCCGCAGATTTCACCTTTTGTGGAACTGACTTTTTCTGAGGGGGATGGCATCAGCCGGCAGATTTATACCGTGCGGCGTACCCCACGGCATATCCGGCCGGTAAAGCGTGGCCATGGAACAACAGAAGAGAAAGAGACGGTATCCCTCATCCTGCCGGATCAGACAGAATTTTCCCGAAACAAAAAAGAGACGGACGAAAAAATTGTAGAAATCCTGGGACTGACGAAAGGGCAGTTTATGCAGGTGGCTATGATCGCACAGGGTGAGTTTATGGAACTGCTGCGGGCAAAATCAGATGATAAAAAAGTGATTTTTCGAAAACTGTTTCATACGGAACCCTATCAGAAAATAGTGGAAGAACTGAGGATAAGATGCAAAGAAAAGGAGAAGGATATCGGAGAAATCCGAACGGTATGTCAGACCGAGGTAGGACATATCTCTGTGCCGGAAGAATATGAGCGCAGGGAGGAAATACAGGAACTGCTCATCAGGGTTGTGGATTCCAGGCGGTTTCATGCAGAGGATATGGAACTGCTGTTAGGAGAATTACAGCAGATGTGCGGGTATATACAGGCAAGACTGCTGGGAATACAGGAGGCCGCAGAAGCGGCAGAACAGGCACGCAGTCAGGCGCAGGAGCGTTTAAACAGGGCAGAGCAGCTGCAGCAGGCATATCAACAGCTTGAGGAGGCGGAAACTGTGTTGCAGCAATGCAAAGAGAACGCCGGAGAGATGCAGAGACTGGAACAGCAGATACGGACAATCCGTAATGCATGGGAGATTTTTGACTGTTTTGAACTGGTTCAGACTAATGAGAAAACCGTAGAACAGACAGAGACAGAACTGAAAAATCTGGAAGAGCGGCTGCCGGAGCTGGTACAGCGGGCTGAAGAAGGCACAAAGCTGGAAGATGCTGCCAGAGAAGATAACAGAAAGAAAAACAGTATATACAGCCAGGTATCCGAGCGGGTTGGTCAGGCTCTGAAGCAGTTTCAGAAGATGGAAGATACACAGAAAGATCTGGAAGGGCAGCAGAACGATCTGGATCAGGCAAAGCAGAATACCAAGGCGGTGCAGGAACAAAAGGAACAGCTGACGGCACAGATCGCAGACTGGAAAAAGCAGGAGATGGAGAAACAGGCTGCACCGATACAGCTTGCACGCTGGGAAAGTCAGCAGAAAAGTGTGGAGCGTCTGAAGCAGGAAGTGGCAGATACAAAAGATCTGGAAGAAGCATGGAACCGTCAGAAGAAAACGGTGGTGACGACACAACAAAAATTCCGTGAGGCGAGTCTGGAATATCGGCAGGAGCAGGAACGATACGAAGCTATGCGCCAGATATTTTTCAATATGCAGGCAGGACTTATCGCAAGGGAACAGCTGAAACCGGGACAGCCCTGTCCGGTGTGCGGATCCCTGGAACACCCGGCCCCCTGTGAACTTGCGGAAGAACACAGCACACTCACCCGGGAAAAACTGGATGAGATGAGTGTTTCCGTAGAAGAACGGAGAAAGGAGCAGGAGAGCTGTGCTTCAAGCGCGGAGGCGGCACTGGAACTGGCAAATGAGAAAGAAAAGCAGCTGAAGGAAGCGTTGGAGCGGCTGTTCGGACATTTGCAGGAGCATGGATGTGAGATTCTGGAAGCAGTGGAACTGGCACTGGCAGAAGCCGTGGTACAGGATGAAATGCAGCAGTTGAAAGAACAGGAACAACAGTTAAATGCAGAGGTTGCAAAACTGAAACAGGCACAGCGTCATCTTCAGGAGGCAGAGGAAGAGACAGAGAAGCTGGAAACACAGTATAAAGCAGCACAGCAGAAAGAACAGGAAATCCATGTTGCTCTGGAAGGCAATCGTGCGGTATTAAAGCAGCTGCAGAGGGAACAGAGTTATACGTCCAGAGAAGCTGCACAGGCAGAGCTAGACCTTGCAAAAAAAGAAAAGGAACAGGCAGAACGTGCATATGAAGAAGCTTCCAAGGAGGCGAAGCGGGCGGGAAAAGCACGGGATGAAGCACAGGCACTGCAGAAGCGTTACCGGCAAGACCTTCCGAAGCAAAAGGAACAGGCGTTACAGTGCCGGCAAAAATATGAGGCACGGATGGCTGCCTTTGGTCTGACCACGGAACAGTGGCAGGCTGTTACACAACAGTATACACGCGAAGAGGCGGATCTGTTTCAGGAAAAACTGGATGCTCATAAAGCGCAACAGGCGCAGGCACAGGGACGTTATACTTCTGCGAAGGAACAGATCGGAGCCCAGGGAAAACCGGATCTGGAAGTATTGCAGCAAAACCTGCAAGAGGCAGAACAGGTGTGGAAAAGCCGGCAGGAAGAGCGGGAGCAGTGGGGCACCTATGCCCGTGTCAACAGTGAAAGCTATGCCCGTCTGATGCCGAAAATGGAAGAACGCGCACAGATTCTGAAGGAGCATCAGCAGATCAGTGACCTGTATCAGCGGTTGTCCGGAAATATCAGCGGATTCCGTATGGACCTGGAGACTTTTGTACAGCGACAGTATCTGGAACGGATCCTGTATGCCGCCAACCGGCGTTTCCTGGAAATGTCGGCAGGACAGTTTGAATTGCGGATGTATGATCTGGATAAGGCCGGTGAGGGAAAAAATCACGGACTGGATCTGATGGTATATTCCGCTGTGACGGGAAAAGTACGGGAAGTGCGTACTTTATCCGGTGGAGAATCCTTTATGGCGGCACTGTCTCTGGCACTTGGAATGGCAGATCAGATCCAGGAGAGTTCTGCAGCGATACATCTGGATGTGATGTTTATCGATGAGGGATTCGGGTCACTGGATGAACATTCCCGCAATCAGGCGGTCCGCGTATTGCAGGAAATGGCAGGCGGCAGCAAAATGATCGGTATTATTTCCCATGTGACAGAGCTGAAGCAGGAGATTGATGACCAGCTTCTGGTCATCAAGGATGAAAGCGGAAGCCATGTGCGCTGGCAGATCAGCTGATCAATGTGGCATATGATATGAGATGACAGAACGGTCCGTTGCGGTTTTGACTTTGTATGAGCATGGATGGAAAACACCGCAGCTTCCAGGAACAGGTTGAAAAACAGCCCGATTATCGGTATGATGTAAGAAATGAGATTATAATTAATAATGATACTATGATTTTTGAGGAGGAATACAACGTGAAAGTTTTAATGTTAAATGGAAGTGCGAAAGCAAATGGAAATACCTATGCATCTTTGCTGGAAGTAGGCAGACAGCTGGAAAAAGAAGGGATTGAGTATGAGATTTTCCAGATGGGCGGGGAACCGGTCAGAGACTGTCTGGGCTGCGGTCAGTGTACAGAGAACGGCTGTGTGTTTGCAGATGACAAAGTAAATGAGTTTGTTGCAAAAGCAAAAGAAGCAGATGGGTTTGTATTTGGTACACCGGTGTATTATGCACATCCAAGTGGAAGAGTGATGTCATTCCTGGACCGGGCATTTTACAGCAGCGGAAGTGCTGCATTCGCATTTAAACCGGGTGCATCTGTGGCAGTAGCACGCCGTGGCGGAACCACAGCATCTTTTGATGCCATGAATAAATATTTTGGAATCTGTCAGATGCCGGTAGCAGGTTCTACTTACTGGAATCAGGTGCACGGAGCTGTTCCGGGAGAAGCCTGTCAGGATGAAGAAGGTATGCAGACCATGCGGAATCTTGCGCGTAATCTGGCGTGGATGATGAAATGTTTTGCAGCAGGAAAAGCAGCCGGAGTGGAACTGCCACAGACGGAGCGGGATTATAAGACGAATTTTATCCGTTAAGCAGAACCGTATGGTTATGCTGGTAATGTAAAAGGTGGGGCATATGGCAATATTAGGAATTGATCTTGGAACAACAAACTCGTTGGGGGCTGTATATCGAAACGGGAAAGTGGAACTGATACCGAATCGTTTCGGTTCTTTTTTGACGCCAAGTGTGGTAAGTGTCATGGAGGATGGCAGCGTGGCAGTTGGTCAGATTGCAAAGGAACGTCTGATCACACATCCGAAAGATACCGCTGCTTCTTTTAAAAAGAAGATGGGAACGACACAGAACTATGTGTTGGGCGGGCGGAATTTTCTGCCGGAAGAGCTGTCTGGATTTGTGATCAGTGCTATCGTGGAAGATGCCAGAAATTATCTGCAGGAGGATGTGGAAGATGTTATTATCTCGGTACCGGCATATTTTCATGACAAACAACGAGTGGCAACAAAACGGGCAGGGGCTCTGGCCGGTGTAATGGTAAAACGAATTATCAATGAACCAAGTGCTGCAGCACTTGCATCCTATTTTGATACCAGACAGGAACAGTTGTTTCTTGTTTTTGACTTTGGCGGAGGTACGCTGGATGTTTCTATCGTGGATTGTTTTGACACAATGGTGGAGATTCTTGCAGTTTCCGGAGATAATCATCTCGGTGGAGATGATTTTAATGAAGCCATTGCCGGTGGCTTCCTGAAAGAGCATCAATTGCAGCAGAAATATCTGAGTGAAACGGAGTATGCCATTTTATTGCGTCAGGCAGAAAAGTGTAAAATTGCTCTGTCTACATTGCCGGAAACTAAAATGACGGCTGTAATCGGTGGTCAGACTTATCAGAGTGTGTATACAAATGAACGTGTGATGAGAGAAAGTTCTGGCATCTGGAAACGCATGCAGCGCGTGCTTCGACATGCCCTGCAGGATGGCAGAGTGAGTCTTGAGGAAATCAATGCGGTAATTTTAGCGGGCGGATCCGGGAAAATGCCGTTGGTGCAATCTTATATGGAACAGCTGTTTGAACAGACGCCACTGGTAACCGGGTTCAGTGATCAGCTGATCGCCCGTGGGCTTGGTCTTGTCTGTGGTGTGATGGAACGAAAAGATGAGGTCAGGGATTATGTACTGACAGATATCTGTCCGTTTACGCTGGGAACCAGTGTAAATAATGATGCGGATCATCAGCATCCCTATATGAGTGCGATTATTGAGCGGAATACTGTGCTGCCCTGCTCGCGGGTGCAGCGGTATTATACGGTGTCGGATTATCAGTCCGAGGTAAAGGTTGATATCCGGCAGGGGGAGGAACCTTATGCGGAGGATAATCTGCAGCTGGGAGTGCTCAAGGTACCGATTCCGAAAAAGAAAAAAGGGGAAGAATGTATTGATATCCGTTTTACTTACGATATTAATGGTATTCTGGAAGTGGAGGTAACGGTTGTTTCCAACGGAAAGAAGGTTTCAAAAATCCTGTCACAGAATATGGATGAAAAAGAAATTGAAAAGCGGATGCAGCAGTTACAGAAACTGAAAATTCACCCAAAGGATATGACAGAAAACAGGTTGATGAAGGAACGGTTACAGGTTCTTTTTGAAGAATCACTTCCGGAGACAAGGGAGAGGATTCTCTCTTATATTGAGTATTTTGATCAGATTCTTGCCAGTCAGGATCCACGCAGGATCCGACGTTATCGGGAATTACTGGAACAGGTCATTGCTTCCCTGGAAACATATGACCCTTTCGAAGGAATGTTGGAATTCCCTGAGTGGAAGGAAGAAGATGAAGGAGAAGGCGGATCGGAATAGATAGGAAACTCGATATGCAGACAGAAGTGAAAACCAAAAGAAAGCAGAGATATATGGAGGAATAAGAAATGGATAAAGCTCAGGCCTATGCCGTTTTACGCATAGAACCGGGATGTACCCAGGAAGAAATCAAAAAAGCGTATGCAGCGCTGTCCAGACAATATCATCCAGAGGAATATCCGGAAGAATTTCAACAGATTCATGATGCATATAGAATGCTGCGCAGACAGGAACAACGGCACCATACAATACACCCGGTTACTGTTACAGGAACAAAAGAAACAGATTTACAATTAGGAGATGTAACAGAGGAAACAGAGTTACAACCGGTTGAGGTCAACGTGACAGAGGAAGCTGATCCGGAAACAAGTTCCGGCGTGTCTGCAGAACAGGAACTGGAAGAACAAACAGAAAATCCAGAGCAATCGGAAGCTGTTCCACAGTATGATTTTGATGAAGTGATAGAAGAAGAACAGCGTGAGGAAGAGCAGAAACAGATTTATTTTATCCAGAAAGCATTGATAGAAATGGAAATGCTGCTGAAACCACAATATTGCAATAAGGTGAAACTGTTTCAGGAATATTTTCGAAAAGTAGAGTACCAGGAGATCCTGAAACAGCCGGTATATATGGGAATGTTTGCAGAACTTTTGGAAAGTAGCCGGCTTAAGCCGGTAATTTACGATCATATCATTGATTATTACCGGTTTCGCGGTCTGAATCCGGAAGATATGTATGAAGGAGCAGCAAAGCTTTATCGTGTACTGGATGAAAAACGTGGTATGAAGAAAAAGAAAACAGGAACATTGCAGACCGTTATATTGGTCGGAGCGGTGGCAGGAGTTCGTGCAGGAACACGTTCTGTATCATCTGATTCCGGCGCAGGAAAGCTGTTTGGCTTTCTGGCTGTGCTGGTAATTGTGATCGCATTGATGTTTCTGCTGTATCGCCAGCTGTATAAGAATCATTCCGGTCTGTTTGCACAGGCAATCACTGCGGTGCTTCTGACAGTTTCACAGTTTATTGTGTTGATGGGAGATTTCTATGCACCGTTGATGGGGACGGATGCGGGAACCGGTCTGGCTGTGATTTTGTTTTTGCTGGGTGGTGTCTGGATAATTGGTGTTGGGATTGCTGCGGTTGTAAAAAAACTGCTGTTTTTGAAAAAATAGTTAAAAATGTTTCAATGAAAGGGCGTGTGAAAAACGGAAAGTTTTTCATGCACCCTTTTTATCTTTTTGAACGCAGAATAAGCATTCCCCCGCTTCAAGTGCGTAGAGCACTAAGCGATGGGTAAGGGGGGATGCTTATGTCAGTGGGAGTTAAAAGCTCCCACTGACAGGTCGCAAAGCGACTGCGTTCATGAGCAAGTAGCGAAAGCGGATTGCGAATGTCCGATTTACACGGATAAAGCTCAATACAAATGCAAATAAACTGACAATACTTAATAAAATAAAAAAAAGACAGAAAAGTATTGACAAATAAGTGGAGATGCGTTACTATAATCTCAACAAAAGAACTAAGAAACAGAGGTACAGACCAATGAAATGAGAAGGGAAAATTCATAATTTAAGAACAGGAGGTACAGTCCAAAAGGAACATAAACAATAAATTTATAATCTGAGAAAGTTGAAGGTGTAGACAATGAAATTACTGGAAATTCATTAAAAGCCCGGTCGGAAGGAAAATTATCGATCGGGCTTAAATTTTGTCTTTTTACACATCTGCAAGAATCATTGCAAAATATCCCCATTCCCAATACAGGGATTCAAAACTGTTTTCCAGATACTCATAAATATCATCATCATCATAGCCGGTCATGCGCGTCAGGATGACAATGGCATCACGGATATCGTTGTATGTCAGGGTATGCTCACCGGAAAGCAGCCAGGACAGAAAAATGCTGTATCGAATGGCTGCGTATTCCATTCCAATCCATTGCAGATGGATCAGTATGCCGTTCAGATCATTGTCCGGAAGCAGAAGATCTGCGAAAATTTCATTGGACAGAAATGCCCGCAGCAGAGGTGCATGCTTGTCCCAGTGCGCTCGGAACAGTTTCCATTTCTGAGACAGATCAGCCGGATAACTATTTGTGGAAATGCTGCCGGCAAGATCTAGAAGCGGTGTCAGAAATTCCTCATAAAGACCTTCTTTCTGGTAATTGACAGCCAGATCTTGTAGCAGTTCATTACATTCATACAGCATGTCTTCCGTAGAAAACTCCATGTTAGTAATGGCAGCCGAAAGTTGTGTCTGGGTTTCGGTGGAAAAGTAGTCTGCCAGTAAGATCCCGGACAGAGCAGTTGTCGGAAGTTCAGACAATATATAAAAGCTTTCCAATAATGACAGCTCCGGGCTGTAATCCGGACATTGTACAATCTGAAGAATGTGATCCCGTACTTGAAACAGAATCTGTTCTTCCGAGGAAAGCGTGACAATCTCAGAAATTTTTGGAAACAGAAGTTGTGGCTGCATCTGCCAGAGATCCAAAACCGCAGGGCAGCCAGGCATCAGAGAGGCTTCTGTATGGGTGGCGAAATGGTGATATTCGCGCGGAAACATTGTGCAGGTTTCAGAAAGAATGTCATCTCCGTGATGCAGAACAAGACGGCAGAGTTTATTTTTACATAGAAAAGGACATTTTTTCTCCTCATTCAGAGTAATCATATGCTGGTGTTCTCTGAGAGATGTGTAATCAGACAGCACTTTGTGCAGGTATGGCATATCATTTGGGGGTGCTGTATGGCACCAGCGGTCATAGGTCGTGTCATCAACGCCAATGTTCCATTCCTGACAGCAGGTGATGGGACATTTGTCTGCAATGCAGATAAAATTTTTATAATAGCTTGGGTAATATGTTTTCATAATCAGTAAACTCTTTCTAAATGTCAAAATACCAAAAAAATGATTACACGGATTGCTCCGTGCTTTGCACTCTATTTTTAAAATAACTGTCTGTATTGTAACATAATAATACACAAAAATGCATCTGAAAAAGGAGGAGGCACTCATATTAAAACAGGTGATTTTCTGAGCTAAGACCTTATGATATAAGGAATTTCCAGGTTTTGTGCAATTTGTACAGGCAGGAAAAAAGTGGAAAAATCAGGATTGACAGCGCACAGACTGCTCACTATACTGAGGATACATCAAAATCACAGGCATGAAACATTCTGTTTTCTATCTGCCTGTACGGATATTCTATCTGTTATATATATCCGATCTGCATCCATGAATGCAGATAATTCTTTAATCTGGCCGGTTTGGCAGCAACAACCCATTTTTGATGAAGTGAAAAACGGAGGAAGATGCGAATGTCCGCTTTCCTATTAGGATAACTGGATCGTATTTTCGAAACCGAAGGAACGAGGTGAACCCATATGTAATTATAACTGACATAAATAAAAATGAAAATCGCATATAAGAGCGGAAAGAAATGAAGATTTGACATTCTGTATCGACGAAAAAAGGAGAGACAGAATAAAAACAGAAAGAAAAAGAGGAACTAGAATGAAGAAAAAACAGTTAACGATTATGCTTGGAGCCATGACCCTTGCACTGCTTCTGGGTACTGCTCCAGTGGTACAGAATGTGGCAGCGGCGGGACTTCCTGTCTCAATCAGCCAGAAAGCAAAGCAGGATGCACTGGAGCATGCTGATATTATTGACAGTCTGAAAAAAGGATCTGTTGCTATCCGAAAATATGATATGACAGCAGCACAGGCAGCAGGAGATTATTCGGAGGATATGTATGTGGCAACAGGAGAAAAAGATACGGTGGCTGAACAGAAATTGGCAGATTATGCCATGGAAGGTGTGCAGTTTTCCTGTCTGAGAGTAGGTAATATTGAGACACACAGTGTTCAGAAAGGAACAGAGACATCCGTGGAACTGATCTATGAGATTCCGGAAAAACTGGCAGATATTTTGAAGCTGATGAAGGAAAATGCGGTTGATATGAGCAAACAGGGGGAGGCATATCCCTGCCACAATACTGGTGTGTTGCATTATACCGGACAGCAGATTTCAGATGCACTGGAAGCTATTTTAAAAGCGGATGAAGTAGCTGCGAAAAATGCGTTAGAACACTATTTGTATGATTATGGGACATTGGATGCCACTACAGATCAAAAGGCAGCTTCCGGTGTTTGTAACCTGCCAAAGACAGATAAAAACGGTTATACCCATTTGGACAATCTGGAACTCGGTCTGTATTTGTTTGTGGAAACAGAAGTGCCGGAACAGGTGACCGACACGGTTAATCCATGGTTTGTGCAGCTCCCATTTACCAGTCCAGACGGAGATATGTGGCAGTATGATATGAATGTTTATCCCAAAAACCAAAGTGGAAATCCGACCCTGGACAAAAGTGTCAGAAACGCATACAGCAATACATTATCTGTAAATGAACAGGTGCCTTCCGGGACAGATAAAAATACAAGCGTCCACGCAGGAGAAGCGTATATAGCTGGAAATGATTCTGAGGCATTGATCGTATACAACCGGGAAGCGCAGAGTGCGGATCTGACAGATGCTGCTTATGTGGCAAACCGTGGAGGTTATACAGCAGATGGAGTGACAGCAGGCAAAGACGGCAGTGGATACAGTACGGATTATATGTACCGGGATACGACTACGGCATCTGAAGGAGATCTGCTGGATTATATTCTGGTCTCTAAATTGCCGCATATTACGTCAGAAGCTACATTCCTGAGTGACTATACATTTCAGGATACATTATCCGGAGGAATTACATACAACAAAGATGTGAAAATTGCATTTTATGACAATGCCATGGATGCAAATGCAAAGGTACTGTGGAATCTGAATTCAGGGGATTATACACAGCATTATGTGGATGTGACCGTTACGAACCCGGATACGGGAGTACAGAATGCAGATGGTTCCACACGGTTGACGGTAGCACTGACAGAAGATGGTTTGCGGGCAGTGAACGGTGTGGATGCAGCAGGAAAGCAGATAGAAAGCCTGTCGGATTACTATATGGTTGTGTACTATACAGCGACGGTTAAGTCCGATGCATCAGTGGTACTTGGAGATGAAGGAAATCCAAATCATGTAAATCTGGTCTGGAGTCGTACTTCAGATGGATATTATAACATGCTGGAGGATCAGAATTATGTATATACATACGGCCTGGATCTGACCAAGACCTTTTCCGACCAGAAAGGAAAGTTTGAGCATGTAAAATTCAAACTGTACAACAGTACAGATGGTTATTATGTCATGGCAGAAAAATCAACAACAGAGGATGGTGTGTATTACGTTGTCGGAAAGACAGTCAATGAGGAGCAGGCCACTGAATTTATACCAAATGCAGACAGCGGGAAACTGCTTGTAAATGGGGCAGAAGCAGACAGCTATCAATTGACAGAGATTGCCACGGATAAGGGATATCATCTGCTCAAAGATCAGATTAAAATCGATATTTCTGCGACAGATCGTGATATTATCGCATCGGTTGCCGGGGTGACCGGAATGGATGCAGCAGCAGTTGAGGCTGTTGTGAATCATTATCAGGGTGGAATTTATGATGAAAATGGAAATCTGGTTACTGCGCAGCGGGATGAATTGACAGGGGCTATGGCTGGAGGACCGGCATTGGAATCTGCCAATGGAAGAACGATCGGAAAGACAGATCTGTATGTCGGAACGATTCAGAATGCATTTGCAAAAATAGATGATAAGGATGCGCTTATGACAGATCAGAATCAGGCGGTATTACTTACTGTGAACAATACAAAAGAATTTTTGCTTCCGCAGACCGGTGGAAAAGGGCTTTATCTGATAACAATTGTGGGTGTTATTTCAGTGGCAGGCGGCTGCTATCTTGTAACACGAAAAAGAGAAAAAGCAAAGATGTAAATTATAAATAATTTATGAAAAAAATAATCAGAATCCTGCCGATTATTATCGGAAGCATGATGTTGCTGTATCCGTGGATTGGAAACTGGCTTTATGATCATGCAGTTCGTTCACAGGCAGCCGGATATGAAAAGGCACTTATAGAGAAACCGGAAACGGAACTTCAAAACTGCATTTTGGCAGCACAGAATTATAATGAAGAACTGAAAAAACGTCAGAACGTGATGATCTATCCACCACAGGAGCAGTCTTTGAATCATGAAGCTTATGAAGCAGTATTGTGTATGAATGCGGAAGGTCTCATGGGATTTATTGAGATTCCTCAGATTCATATATATCTGCCGATTTATCATGGGACATCAGAGCATGTTTTGCAACTGGGAGCCGGGCATCTGGAAGGTTCTTCACTTCCAATTGGCGGTCTTGGTACGAAAGCAGTGATTTCTGCACATACAGGAATGAATGCAGCACCGATGTTTAGTGATTTGTCAGAATTGCAGCCGGGGGATGAATTTTTTCTTCATGTACTGAAACAGAAGCTGGTGTATGAAGTATGTGATATAGAAGTGGTTTTACCGGAAGAAACGCAGATACTGGGAGCAGAACCGGATCGGGATCTGGTAACGTTGCTGACCTGTACACCATACGGACAAAATACGCACCGGCTTCTTGTAACGGGTCAGCGAATTGCAGACGATGCACAGACAGACGTAGCGCATAAAGCAGATAACAGACAGCGCAGAGGATGGAAATCCCAGTGGATGACGAGTTATGCAAAGGCAGTCTGTTTCAGTGTAGGGATACTGTTTGTTCTATACTGTGTATGCAGGGGTGTTCATATCGTTCAGATACGGAAGAGAAAGAATATGATGTGCGGTCAGAAGTAACAGAATTCAGAAACGAGCAATCAAGATGAAGTACAAAAGAATATTGGAAAAGAAAGAGATGCGGAAAAAAATAGTCGGCTGGATTGTGATTTTCATGGGAGTCGGGATGCTTATCCTGCCGGACTATGAAAATTGGAAAGCAGATTGTCAGGAACAAGCACGGATACTTGCTTTTTTACAGAAAAATACTCCGGAAGATTGTTCGAATGGTATGCAGGAAGAGGAGATTACAAGAAAAAATCAAAGCAGTGAAGCGGAACCTATTGTACCGGAGGAAACTTCGGAAAACCAAGGCGGAATATTCCCATGTGATGAAACTGTTAGAATAGAAATCCTTGCGTATAATGAAAAACTGGCTTCCGGTGGTCAGCAGGAAGTTTTTACCGCAGAAAATATTACAAAGGCACCGGCATTTCTGAATAGATATTGTGACGATATGTTTGGCTATATAGAAATTCCAAAAATAGACTGCAGAATATCGCTGTATCTGGGGAGTTCTGATCAGCATATGGATTTGGGGGCCGCAGTGCTTGGCGGCACCTCACTTCCAGTGGGCGGACAGAATACAAACTGTGTAATTGCCGGGCATCGCGGCTGGAAACATCGTGCATATTTTAAACGGATAGAAGAACTTGAGCCAGGGGATGAGGTTCTGGTGACAAATCCGTGGCAGTGTCTACACTACCGGGTGGCATATACGGAGATTATTTTGCCGACAGACAGTGAGAAATTGGAGATACAATATGGAAACGATATGATAACATTGCTGACCTGTCATCCGTATCGTTCCGGTGGAAAATACCGGTATATAGTGTATTGTTTCCGTTCAGACGGTGAACAGAAGCTGTCGTCGGAACTGCCGGGAACAGGGAATGAACAGAATCTGCTGCGAAGGGAAGAGATGCAGACAGCTAAAGACAGTGGGGAAGATCTCACTTCTGTTGCAGACATTGGGCGGGAGAGTGCTTTTCGACGAGCTGGAAAAATACTGGTATTCATTTTGTTGATTGTACTTTGTATGTGGAAGGGGAGGTCTGTTTTTCAGAAATGCAGATACAGGACAGAGCAGGAGCATATGGAGAGGAAAAAAGGAGGATATTTTGCACAGCAAAAGAAGGATAAAAAGAGATAAAAAGAATTGTGTTCAGCCGGAGGCATATGGCAGGATAGTGAAAGTCAGATGGGGATATCTAATGCTTTTGGGTATTTTATTTTCGCTGGAGGTGGCAGCATTTTCGGCAAATGCCCAGGAATTGCAACCCGAGCGTATGCAGGCTATTAAGAAGGCGGACAATCAGGCCTCTGTCAACTGGAAACTGGTTTCACAGGAAATTAATGAAAAAAACGAATATGTGTATGATGGAGATAAGACAGATGATACCATGTCAGACCGGGTATTGCCGAAAATCAGTGATGGAAGCTGGGGATATGTCATGAATGGAAAAGTACAGGAAACAGCATCTGTCAATGCAGCAAATCTTGCAGGCTGGTGGCATGTAAAGAACGGCTGGGTGGACTGGTCGGATGGAATTTTGGAGACTGCTGATGGATGGCACAAGTATGTGGGTGGAAAACAGGAAGTAACAGCAAATGAGACAGTGGAAAGCAATCCCGGGGGATGGTTTTTTTTAAAAGATGGTACCGTCGACTTTTTCTATACAGGTCTTGCACAGAACGAGAATGGAATTTTCTGGATGAAAGCAGGGGGCTTTGATACAGAAATGACAGGTGTTGTTCCTGATACGATCGGAGTAACAAAGGACGGTTCTGGATGGCTTTATTTACATGGTGGTATTTTTGATGCAAATGCGGATACCATTGCTGCAAACGAAGCAGGATGGTGGAAAATCCGGAATGGTCTGGTGGACTTTTCCTACACAGGTCTGGCATATAATGAGACCGGATGGTATTACCTGCAAAATGGTCTGGTAGACTTTGGATATTGCGGAGCTGTCCAAAATGAGTTTGGAATCTGGTACGTGGAAAACGGGCGTGTCGATATGGCGTATGATGGAAGGGCTTATGGATACTATTTTTCAGGTGGAAAAGCGCAATAAGGAGAGAAAAATATAATGAAGACAAAAGGAAAAAGTATATTTTTTATTTGTCTGGCTATGATTGTCAGCGGCGTTATACTGTTTTCGGTGATATACTCGGGACAAATGGTTTCAGCAGCACAGCGGGTAGAAACGTATAAAGACAATGGGGAAGATAAATCTGAGATGACTCAGGAAAGCATACAAAGTCAGGAGAAAACGGTCAGGGAACAAGCAGAATATATGGAGGAGTTGGAGGAAGAACAGAATATTGCACATTCAGAAATACTGGAAGTGATGGGGGTGCGAAATGCACTGGCAGTAAAAATGAATACGATAGAACGGGCATTGCAGACAATGACACTGACCAAAAGCCCACAGAAGATGTTTGCGGCTTATTACGCAGATGGAACATTCAACGGTCAGGAATCAGTGTTATATCTGAATCAGGAGGTGGTGTGGTGCCTGGAACCTTCCGAACTGGTCGGAAATGTCGGAAAAGGAATTACATATGCATTGGCAGATCCGGGGGATGCGGCGCAGTGGCTGCAGAATAGATACGGGTGGAGTTGGAACAAAATTAATAATCTGGCAAAAGCTGTGTGTTTTGCAAAGCAGTATTTTGGAGATCATGGTCTGTGTGGATATGCATTGGTACAAGATCTGATCTGGTCTGAGATTCAGCCCTATGAAGATGCAGGTGAAACAGGGTATTATCTTCTGACGAACGGTGCAGGGAATACTACATATCAGTGTGAGCATCTGAATACAAGAGAAAAAGTGAATGAGGCGATCCAGGCAGTCTGGCAGCAGTTCTATGCGTATAATACATTGCCATCTTATCAGGGGAAAACTATTTCAGTGATGCCGGCTCAGACCTGCTGGATTCCGGATACAAATGGCGTGACAGATAAAACAAGTTTCATTGTTCCGGATGGTGTACAGGTGATACCTGGATGGCATGAGAATCATGGCGGTATCTGGCTGAAGGCTGATGAGAGCCTTGCGGGACGTACCGTAACAGTGAATCTGTATAAAAATGAAATTACGGCAGGATCAGAGGGGATATTGGTGTATGGAGCTACGGATAAGAAGCGGCAGTCAGTGGGAATGTGGTCTGGTGCAATATCACCAACTTATGGAAGTTTTCGGATTATCTGCGAACGGGATGCTTATTTGAATGCAAGGTATGAGGCCAGAGATGCAGTGGTACCTTCCATTGATCTTCATATTCAAAAAGCGGATGCCCAGACAGGAAAAAATCTGGCAGGAGCTGTCTTTGAAATATCTATGGATGGTCAGAAAGTGGCATCTGTTGTGACAGATGCAGAAGGAAAAGCAGCTTATCATTGGAGAGGAGAAGTGTTGTATACTTCTTATTATGAAAGTGTACAGCCAGTCAATATGTTTTCTGACTGGAAAAGTGCATATGAAGCTGCGCGTCGTGATGTGAAGCAGCAGGTACAGGATGCTGTGACACAGTTGAAATCTGCAACTACTCATATTTGGCGGGTGGAAGAAGTGCAGGCACCGGAGGGATATGCCAGAAATGAAGAAGTCTGGGAACAGACATTTGATCTGAATACACTGGCAGTGGAAGTTCAGTATACAAATGTGCCGGAAAATGGTTATCTCAAATTGCAGAAAGTATCCGGAAATCCGGAAATAACAAAGCATAATCCATGCTATAGCCTGGAAGGAGCAGAGTATGGGGTATATCAGTGTCTGGAGGATGCGCAGAAGGATGTGGGAAGAATCGTGACATTAAAAACAGATGCAACAGGTGCATCCGATATGCAGACAATATGTGCGGGAATTTACTATATAAAAGAAGTAACTGCATCATTAGGGTATCAGTACTGTGCGGAGCAGACAGAAATCGGACTTCCCGAAGGAATCCATCGTGTAACAGTGAAAAGTGAGGAGACAACCGAAGTGAGGTGTGTGGAAGAACCGGCGGGAAAAACGCTGCTGTTGAACTTGCAAAAATATGAACAGGAGCATGAAATGACGGTAGGTCCTGGAACAGCTTCTTTGCAGGGTGCAGTGTTTGCACTGGAATATTATGCAACGACAGATCCTTTGCATGATAATATGCCGCCCGTCCGCACCTGGTACTATCAGACAGATAATAATGGACAGATCTACAGTACAGGGGAAGCGTATCTGGTGCCGGAACTGACAGAAAGTGATGGCAGTGTGTTATGTTCGGATGAACTGTACAGAGAAAAAAATGGAAACGTGTTTTATCCAATTGGTACCTATCGTATACGAGAGATTTCTGCACCAAAATATTTTAAATTAGAAGGGAATATGCATTTTGTTGAAAATACTGACGTCTGCCCGGATGTAAAGACAGGATTAGACGCGGTGCTGCGTCAGCCGTATTCCGGAGCATCAGCAGAATTATATGCAATGGGGAAAAAATCCCATGGGGAGATTTTGATACAGAATCTGTCTGTCCATGCTTATGACAAATTGCACTATGGTTCCATTACTCTGTATAAAACAACTGTGGACGGAAAGAAGCGACCACTGTCCGGCGTTGCATTTCATATGACTGGTCAGACAGATCAGGATACCTATACAGCAGTCTCAGACGAAAATGGCAAAGTAGTATGGGATCACCTTGCACCACAAGTGTATGTGATTACAGAGGTGAAAACCGCAGCAGGGAAAAATCTGTTGCAGGACAGTATCGAGGTAAAACTGCCGATGGAGATGAACCTTGAAGATCTGGTTAAAAACGGACAAAAGGAAGAGGATGCCGTTTATGATGTTATGACCGGAAAATACTGTTTTTATGATCTGACATATCGCATAGGAAATACAGCGATTCTGGAAATGCCGTTTACCGGCAGAAGAGGGTGGAAAGTTTATGGAGTTCTTATTTGTGGATTAGTGTTACTGGCAGCAGGCATAGTGTTCCAAAGACACAAATCAATTTAAGTTAATTTTATCTGGAAAAATTATTGGAAAAATGGTTGACGCGATGCGGATACTTGTGCTATATTAGATGAGCGATGGAAGTAGGTCTTTTTTTTATGCCTAAAATTGAATGTACATGATTTTTCATGGACACACAGTTGCAAAGAAATTTAATGGAGGTGGAAAGTTGTGCGCGTAAAGATTACATTGGCATGCACAGAGTGCAAACAGCGTAATTACAACCTGACTAAGGATAAGAAAGCTCATCCTGAAA
>OLRX01000102.1_pt1 | contig 75576 bp, 41 predicted proteins | sample 1672991 | NCBI WGS metagenome assembly OLRX01 (sample SAMEA3136744, study PRJEB25190) | human gut metagenome | biome: human gut; feature: human-associated habitat; material: faeces | place: Austria | collected 2013
AATTCGGGTGCGACTGGCGGAAAATCAGCCACAAAAGCAGGTGCAGGAAAGACTCTGAGAGGACATTTCTAATATTCTCTCAGAATTTTTCTGTATCTACACCATTATATAAATCATGTCCAGCAGCGTCAATAGTTAAGGTTGTTATTGTTTATGGGTCACATGACCAGTACATCGTTTGGTAAATAACTGTACTGATCACGCAGGATGCGGATTTGAGTGTGCAGTTCCTGTGCGATCAGATCCGCAGACAAGCGAGTGGCATAGTTATTTCGAAAACGATGTACCGGTATCAGAATTTGCGTTTTTTCTGCAATATATATATAATACTGATGTTGGGATTAAAAGGTCCAAAATCCGGCACGATCAACAAATGAAACCTGTCCAGGCAGGCAGAAGAAACACACAGGGGGAACGCAATATGACAAACAAACCGATCTACATAAAAATATACGATAAAATAAAATCTGCCATCAAAGGCGGCACCTACCCGCCGGGAAGCTTTCTTCCCACAGAGCAGGAGCTTGAAACCCTGTATCAGGTCAGCCGCACTACTATCCGAAAGGCAGTAAAGCTTCTTTCTGATGAAGGCATTTTAAGTGTCCGCCAGGGCTGCGGCACCATGGTCATGGATACCCGCACTACCCAGAATTACAATCAGGTGACTTCTGTAACTGAGTCCTTACAAAAGCGTGGTCATGATGTGACCACAGGAAGCATGATGATCGACGTTATCCCGGCTTCCAGGGATATTGCCACAGACCTTTTTATACCAGAAGGAACGCCTGTTGCCCGCATCCAGCGTTTACAGCTGGCAGATGGCCGGCCTGTGACTTTAATGGAAAACTATATTGAATATGCAAAGGTTCCAGGCATCGAACATCACAGCGGTCATTTTGTGGCTCTGTATCAATTTCTGGAGGAAAACTATAACCTGTTAATTGACTCTACCAAAGATAAGATCTCTGCCAAATCTGCAGACTTTTTAGAAGCCCGCGTTTTAGACGTGGAACCTAAAACCGCTCTTTTAGTGATCCGGCGTATATCCTATTATAAAGATACACCGGTAAGTATCGACCATGTACGTATCATCGGCAGCCAGTATGAAGCCGAAATCTCAGGAAAAGGAAGGAGCAAATAATATGCGCCTTACAGAACTTGCAAGAAAAACCGACATTAGCTGTGTCCAGGCATTTCACACCCGCGATGAGATCGACGCCATGATAGAAGCAGCCATACATTGCCGCTTTGCTGCTGCTTTTACACTGCCCGCTTTTTCATCCTATGTGGCAGAAAAACTTGCCCCTTATCCGGATATCCATGCCGGTGGTGTCATCAGCTTTCCCGGAGGCGGGGATACTACCAACCAGAAATACAGACAGGCAAAAGAACTGCGTGAAGCCGGATGTGAGGAATTGGACATGGTTATGAATTTAACAGCCTTAAGAAGCCATGAAGACCAATATGTACTGGAAGATATTGCTGCTGTCCGTGAAGCAGCAGGCAAAGATATCTTAAAGGTCATCATCGAAGCTCCCCAGCTGACAGGAGAAGAGATCCATCGTGCTGTAAACCTATGTATTCAGGCCGAAGCAGACTATGTAAAGACCAGCACCGGCTGGTATCCTTCCCACCCATCTGCCCTCTCTCATATACAGCTTATGTCAGATGCAGCAAAAGGACGGATTAAGATCAAAGCCGCTGGCGGGATCAGGACATTAGAGACTATCCTTGCTATGGAAAAAGCCGGATGTGACCGTTTTGGCATTGGTATCTCTTCTGCTTTAAAATTGTTTCATGATCTGTACTGACGGTTTCTTATCTGCTTTAAAAATATCTTTTAATAACCTTTCTGACATTTGTTCTAAAAAGATACCTGAAACATTGTGAAATATGCCTATAAAGTATCCATTGATTTTATGACCTTTTAGTGATATATTTTTAACTATCAGATGATATTTTTTTAACAAACAAAACTATATAACGCATCACTGAAAGGAGAACATTATTTATGAAGGGTTATGCAATGTTAAAAATCGGAGAATCTGGATGGATTGAGAAAGATCGTCCTGCATGTGGACCAATGGATGCCATCTGTAAGCCATTAGCAGTTGCCATCTGCACCTCCGATGTGCACACTCTCTGGGAAGGCGCTATCGGCGACCGTCACAACATGATCTTAGGGCACGAGTGCTGTGCAGAAGTTGTTGAAGTTGGTTCTATGGTAAAGGATTTTAAGCCTGGCGACCGTGTATTAGTTCCTGCTATCACTCCTGACTGGAACTCCTTAGAGGCTCAGGCCGGCTACTCCATGCACTCAGGCGGCATGTTAGCAGGCTGGAAATTCTCCAACTTCAAAGACGGCGTATTCTCTGAATATTTCCATGTAAATGATGCAGACGGAAACCTGGCACTGCTGCCATCTAATATCAGCCCAACCGATGCATGTATGCTGTCTGATATGGTTCCTACCGGCTTCCACGGCGTTGAGTTAGCAGATGTCCAGTTTGGTGATACTGTACTGGTAGTTGGTATCGGACCTGTAGGACTTATGTCCGTAGCAGGAACCAACATGCGCGGCGCTTCCCGCATCATCGCAGTAGGAACCCGTCCTGTCTGCGTAGAAGCTGCAAAGAAGTACGGTGCTACTGATTTCATAAGCTACAAAAATGGCCCGATCTGGAAACAGGTTATGGATATGACAGACGGCAAGGGCGTTGATAAGGTTGTGATCGCCGGCGGCGGTGTTGAAACCTTTGCGGAAGCCGTTAAGTGCTTAAAGCCAGGCGGCAAGATCGGTAATGTAAACTACCTTGGCTCCGGTGATACCATTGATATCCCACGTACTGAATGGGGCGTAGGTATGGGCCATAAGCAGATCACTGGTGGTTTAATGCCAGGCGGACGTTTACGTATGGAAAAACTGGGAGCTTTAGTATCTGCTGGGAAACTGGATGTTTCCACATTAAGCACTCACGTATTCAAAGGCTGGGATCACCTGGAAGAAGCACTGTTCCTTATGAGAGACAAGCCAGCTGAACTTATCAAGCCAGTTGTTGTGATCGAAGAATAACAAATTGAATAACTGAACAGTCTGATTTATTATGAGAACGCGCCATTGGCGCGTTCTTGTTCTACTATTATTCTACTATTTTAAGAAAATTAAGAAAACAGAGTTCTGACTCTGGGAATCGGGGATTTAGGGGTTATCATATGAAAATATTGATCGTATCCGGCTTTCTGGGCGCAGGAAAAACTACTTTTATTAAAGCTTTAGCAAAACATACCGGAAAAGATTTTGCCATACTTGAAAATGAGTACGGCACTGCCGGCATTGACGCAGACCGTCTGCGTGCAGAAGAAGGCCAAAGCCCTGTTAATATCTGGGAAATGACAGAAGGCTGCATCTGCTGCTCCGCTAAAGGAGATTTTTCCCTGTCCGTCCTTTCTATTGCCAATACCATTGATCCTGAATATCTGGTGATCGAACCTACAGGTGTAGGCATGTTAGGCAATGTACTGGAAAATGTAAAAAAGATCGAATATCAGCGGATTTCCATTTTATCTCCTGTAACCATTGCAGATATTTACAGTTGCAGACGTTATTTAAAAGAATATCCCGCTCTCTACGAAAACCAGATCCGGGAAGCGGGAACTATTTTCCTGTCAAAATCCGAACAGGCTTCACCGGAAGAAAAAGAAGAAGCCAGACAGATCTTAACCGGAATAAATCCCACTGCCACTATTTATGCAGACCACTACTCTTCTCTTCCTGAAAAAGACTGGCTGCGGCTTCTTGAAACAGGCTATAACGGACAGATTTATGAATCCAAAGCTATTGAAAGTGAGGAACTGCCTGATACCTTTTCCATTGAAAATGCTTATTTTGCTTCCCCAGAATCTCTCCTGATATTTTTAGAGGACCTGATTCGCGGAAAGTATGGAAATATATTCCGTGCAAAAGGCCAACTTCCTGCCGGTTCCTGCTGGTTTCAGTTTGACGTAGCAGACAGCCGCTATGGAATCACAGGCTGCGAGCCACAAAAAGCCGGAAAATCTGTGTTTATCGGTACGGATATTCACAGGCAGGCCATCCGCCGCATGGTGTTAAGCAAAATGATCCAGAAAAAGATACACGTAAAAAAGAGATGACACCTGACATTTATATGCTGTAATTGCTTTTTACCTCTTCTTATGTTAAACTAATTCAGATAAAGCTTAAATTATACAAAATAAAGGGGTTAAATCACATGAGCAAACACAAACGAAGTACATTCTCAGGAAGGCTGGGGTTTGTACTGTCTGCTGCCGGTGCTTCCGTAGGTCTTGGAAATATCTGGCGTTTTCCTTATCTGGCAGCCAAGTACGGCGGCGGCATCTTTTTACTGATCTACATCATCCTGGCCCTTACCTTTGGCTACACTATGATCATGGCAGAAACATCTTTGGGACGCATGACGAAAAAAAGCCCGGTGGGTGCATATCATAGCTTTGGAAAGTCCAAATGGCTTTCTTTTGGTGGCTGGATCAATGCCATTATCCCGATCCTGATTGTTCCCTACTATTCCGTTATCGGTGGCTGGGTCATCAAATATCTGGTTGGCTATTTTAGCGGCCAGGCGCAGGCTCTGGCTTCGGATACTTATTTTTCCGCTTTTATCTCCAACGGAGTTTCCACAGAGATCTGTTTTATTGTTTTTACCTTTTGCACCTTAGGCATCATATATGCAGGTGTGCAAAATGGTATTGAACGTGTTTCCAAGTTTATGATGCCCGTTCTGGTGATCCTTTCTGTGATCATTGCCATTTATTCCGTTACCAGACCTGGTGCATTGGAAGGCGTTAAATACTTTCTGGTACCTAATCTGGCTAACTTTTCCTGGATGACCGTTGTTTCTGCTATGGGACAGATGTTTTATTCTCTGTCTATTGCCATGGGAATCCTGGTCACTTTCGGATCTTATATGTTAAAGGATATGTCCATTGAAGATTCCACGCAAAATGTGGAGATTTTTGATACTGCTATCGCCATTATGGCCGGTCTTATGATCATTCCCGCTGTATTTGCTTTTTCCGGCGGTGATCCGGACACCTTAAAAGCAGGTCCTGCACTGATGTTTATTACTATTCCTAAGGTATTTGCAAATATGGGGCTTGGAACTGGTATCGGTATCCTGTTTTTCCTGCTGGTCTTATTTGCAGCAATGACCAGTTCCATTGCACTGACAGAAAGTGCTGTTTCTACCTTTGAAGATGAGTTGTACTGGGGACGTAAGAAATCCACCATTGTCATGGCTGTTATTATGGTATCTCTTGGTTCTCTGTCCTGTCTGGGATACGGACCTTTGGCAAATGTGACCATCATCGGCATGCAGTTTTTAGATTTCTTTGATTTTCTTACCAACTCTGTAATGATGCCTATTGCAGCCATTGCAACCTGCCTTCTGGTTTCCAGAGTCATTGGTGTGAAAAAGATCGAAGAAGAGGTTACATTAGAAGGAAAACCATTCCGCAGAAAAAAGATCTTTTATTTTATGATCCAATACCTGTGTCCGATCTTTGCAGCTATTATCCTTATCAGCTCTGTTGCAAATGCATTTGGCTGGATCTCTATGTAATATAAATGACACCAGGGTCAAAAGGTCATAAATCCGATGCAAGCTTGCTTGCAGGAGGATTTTTGAACTTGGGACCCTGGTATCATCATATAAATTAAAAAACCGGAAATGCAGTAATCCCTCTCATTTTACTGCACTTCCGGTTTTCTTTTTATTCATTTTATTCATTCTGTCATCTTGCTGATCTTGGCTGCCCGGCTATGTTCTGTCCCCTTCTTTACTCTCCTTGCAAACACCAGAGCCCGCCCCTGCTCAATCTGCCTGTAACAGGTAGACAGCATTAAAATCTCATCATCTTCTTTTGCATCAATTCCTGTATCATATAACCTGTGTGTGTCAAGATATGTTAAAAACTCTTCCCATTTCTCAGGATGATCCGGTTCCTTATCAATATAGGTGAAAAGTTTTCTGTTTTCTTCTTCATTCAAACTGCTGAATAATACTGCAAAAATCTCATAATCCCCACCCCCTCCGGCATGGTCAAAGCGGATAACAGGATGCTCCTTAAAATATGACTCGTCCTTGTAAAAACGCAAAATACTGAACATCTTTGTATTCCGCGTATTATGTGCATACACGATCAGGTTGTCTGAAGGACGCATAATGTCGCACCTTATATCTAAAAATGGCATTCCATTTCCATGATACTGCTGTTCAAAATCATGGTCCATATAAAACATGCCATCTGCTTTCTCTGTCTGTAAAACCGGATAACTTAAAGGTGTATCTGCAATGCTGATATATCCGATACAATCCGGATTGATCTTTTGCAATGCCTCTAAATCAAAAGTATTCTCTGTTGTATCTTTTCTGTCCTTATCCCGTGACATATGGTAAGCTTCCCGCCATATGACGTCTACCTTCTTTTCTGCAAAATAAAGAGAGACAAAATCAATGGCAGCTATCAGGATGCAGCTGATAAAAATTGCCTTGCTTATCCGGTTGATCCATTTACGTACCATTGTTTTGTCTCCCTGTTATAAAATCTTATTTTTTTCTTATTTTACACGGATGTCATACACGTTAATGATAAACGGGTCATACCGTGTCATCCTGCAATTCTTCAGGTCAGCAGAAACCGCCGTAAATTTTTTCTGCCTGCTGACCGGTATTACCGGCGCCAGACGGTTTAAAACGCTGTTGGCTTCCTTTAAGCTTTCATTCACTGCTTTCTGCCCATAAGAAGCATCCAGCTTGTTTATAGCCGCTTTCACCTGGTCACTGGCACTGCCTGTGGATATGCCCTGGCTGTCACTTAATATACGGTCATAAGCACTGTAAGTCTCCCAGCCAGACATACTGGTGATCAATAAATCATAATTTCCCAGCATATAAACCTGCTGTAAGTATTCTCCCTGGTCTAATGCCTGTTCATCTACCTGAAATCCGATCTTTTCCAGATCATTTTTAACCTGCTTTCCCAGTTCTTCATGAATGGCATTGCCCTTTAAAACAGGGAGCCGCAGCTTCAAAGAAACCTCTCCCATTTCCTGCTTTACATCATCCAGAAGTTTTCTGGCAGCCTCAGTATCATAAACAGGTATGTCCTTGCCTTCATAAGTGCTTTTCTCCCAAGCCAGGGCATCCGCTGCCATAAAATACCGTGATAAAGCTCCACCTGTAAAACCATCTCTGTCAATAGCTAAAGAAATTGCTCTTCTGGCTTTTTCTTTTCTTAACAACATGTTGTCACGGTTAATAGAGAGGTACTGGACCGAGTCAACAGGCTTTTCATAAATGGTATACTGCATTCCCTCATAGAAAGGATCAAAGGCTGTGCTGTTGCCATAAAAACAGGCTACATCCACATCTCCATTTTTAATTGCATCTTCCACAGCATAACTGCCATAAAGGACAAATTCCACATTTTTAATATCCCTTATCTTCTTACGGTAATTCTCACTGGCTGTCAGACGGATAGTTCCTCCGTCTCTTCCTTCTGTTTTCACATAAGCACCTGTACCGATACCCGCAGAGGCGATCTGAGGAAGCACAATAGCAATTCCTGTATCCATTTCTTCCGGCTGCTTTTGTATCTTACATCCGGCGATCAACAGGTTATCAGGAGAAGCCTTTGAGAAGGCGATCTCCAAATGAGTATCATCCTTTACTTCAATACCAGAAGGAAGCTCTGTCTCCCCTCTTAAAAATGCTTCTGCACCCTCAATATTCATATATGGGCTGTTTTCCTCTGCCTGGGGATCCATACACATAGCAGCAATAGAAAATGCAGCATCCATGGCAGTTACAGGCGATCCATCACTGAACCTGATCTTTTTCTTTAACGTAATACTACAGCGGCTTCCATCTGTTTCCATCTGGAAATGATCTGCCAGTTCTTTCTGCCATACCCCTTCTCCGTCCCGGCGCATAAACGGCTCAAAGATCAGGGAAGAGATCATCTTATCTGCTTCGCTGGCAGCATACACCGGATTTGTAACTCCCTGCATATCTGCTACAGCTACATACAATGTGTGTTTTCTCTCTGCGTCTTTCCGGATACTTCCGGCATTTCCTTCCCGCACCATGGCAAGTCCGGAATCATCTGCGAACACTCCATGGAATACAGGAGTCTTCTTACCTGCCAGAAATACCCCTATAAGAAGCAGCAGGGCTGCCGCTGTTACAGCGGCGCCCCTTATTTTTCTGCTTTTAAATATTTTCATTACTTGCCTTTCTTTTTCTTCTGCCCTTTCTTCTTTTCATCATCGTCAGAACGTGTCATAAACATGACAGCTCCGGCAATCATTGCGATCGCAAGGGCGGTAATTCCGATCGGCACAACTCCTGTCTTCGGAATAGCAAAGAACGGTGGTTCTCCGGCATTTTCTCCGGCATTATTTGGTGTAGCCGGCTGCTCCTGTGGGAACGGTCCGGTCACTGGACCAGGCTGTTTTACAGCATGTCCTTTAATTGTGCCGCTTCCTCCGCCGCCAGAATGATGGTCTCTGTCAGGCTCAGAAAGCTTATCCTGAAGCCTTAAACCAGCATCCATATCCAGACAGTCTTTAATGTAGCGCATATCAGGGATCCAGTCATCTTTATGCTTTCTGCTGGTGAACAATGCAATGGTCCTTACTGCAATGGAAGTTTCCGTTTCATCATAAACTTCAAACTCTGCGGAAACTGCCTTACGGTAATTTCCATCAGCCTGCATACCATATACATCACCCACTTCAGAGATCAGACCATTGTCATCGAAGGATGGATCGTAAACACCAGTTACTGTAAGTTCAGTTCCATCCGGGATGCGTCCATTACTCAAAAGTCCCTTATTTGCCTTCTCCAGGACATCCCTGTTCAGATCCATAAAGGCATTGGCCGGGATCACATCACTATCAGCTGTTCCCTCGGCTGTACGGTAATCAGACCAGATTCTTGTTTCATCGTTTAATGGCTGATACAGCATTACGCGGTAGCGGTACAGGCGGTCATCTGCATCCGCCGCATCTGCATTGACTACTGGTACTTCAAATTCGTATCTTCCATCTGCTCCGGTCTCCATCTTTATCCTGCCATTCAGATCTCCGTATACTTTCCATGCGCCTTTACGCTTTTCAGTTCCTGTAATACGGATCTTCATCTGTCCAGGACGGGTGAAGTCCATACCCGGTCCAAAGTTACCTTCTAACCAGGCATTACCGGTAGTTCCATGGAACTGATGGGCAACAGAAGGCGTTGCTGCTCCAGGCTTTTGAGCCTCAGAGGAAGTAGAAACAAAGCCCTTATCTGCTAACTCATAAGTATAATACTCTGTTTCTTCTTCTGGATCATACTGATAAAGTACTGCTACGGCATTTGGAACCGGATCTTCTCCTGCATCCTGACGTCCGTTTGCGTTATCGTCCTGCCATACGTAGCCGCCGATGCGTACCCGGTTCTCGATCTGAAGGATACCTGCATCTTCCTTTGCATATCTGCGTCTGCGTACTTCCAGTGTCTCATCTGTATCCATACGTAAATGTAAGTGTCCATCATAGCCATTTACAACTTCTGGATCAGCTTCCATGAAAGTTACAGGATCAGAAACACCTAAATTTTTTCGTGAAACTCCCAGAATGTCCTTACAATTGCCCGTTTCATAATCATACTCATCCATAATCTGAACATCAGAGTTTACATCATCTTTTGCACCGCTTACATGGTAAATGGTGTAAGAAGAGCCTTCCTCTTTTTCCACTATTACGCGATAAGTATAAGGAGCCGGATCTGTAAATGTTCCTTCTGGAGTCTCATCATCTTCAGGTCTTACAGGATCTTTATCCTCATCAAACATTGGAAGCTTACCAAAGGAATAAAGACCATCCTTGTCTGTCAGTCTCTTAGCATAAGTGAAGTAGATATTATCTGCATCTTCTTCCTTTGCCTTGATATCAGACCGGATCCTGGCAAGTTCACTGCGCAGGTTATTCAATTCCTGATCACGTTTGGTGATAACGCTTGTAGCAGAAACAATTTCAGATGCAAGTGCATCAATCTCATTGCTGATATCAGTATATTTATCATTCCACTGATTATACTCATTTGTTGCTTCCTGATAACGCTTATTATCAACAGCGATCTGTTCATTCAGATCTTTGATCTCCTTCTGGAGAGCTTCGATCTGTTCTGCCAATGCTTTCTTTTTATCCTCATCTATTTCTGTATTCAGCTTATTCTGCAGTATTGCCAGTTCCCTGTACTTCTTTGTACGTTCTTCCTGTTCAGCAGCCAGTTTATTTTGCAGACCAACCTGTTCTACCGCCGCATTACCACGGTTTATATTGGCTTGTGTCAATTCCGTCTGCTTAACAGATAATTCATTCTGCTTTTCTACAAGAGCCAGCTGGTCTGAAGTCTGATCTGCTTCCTTACCGGAAATCTCAGCTATCGTATCTGCCTCATCAGATTTCAGGGCTTTAAGTGCATCTTCATCCTGTTTTCGCCGGTCTTCATCTGCTTTCGCCAGAGTCTTTAAGCTGGCAGCTGCAGCATCGTCTCTTGGGAAAATGTAATTTCCGCTGATCCAGTAATCACCTGTGATCTGACTTATATCAAACTTCGCCTGATCATATTCATATACAAAGGTATATTCACCGTTTATGCGTTGATACTGAAGGATCACCGGAACATCCGGGATACGTGGTTCTTTATCATCCTCACGGATACCATCGTATTTCAGCTTTCCATTTTCCTTCTGGATGTCATTCCATACAATGCCGCTTACAGAGCCTTTGGCGTATGGAACAAGTCCAGCATCAACACCGCCGATACTGTTGATCCGACCATAGTCATATTTAACACCATCAGCCAGTTCTATCAGATTCATATATGTGTGATCCGGATCCGTTACCTTCTGATATGGCATGTAAATACTTGACTCAAATGGATCGGTACGGTCAAAGCTGTTCTTTTCCGGATTCCAGTTCACACTCCGGCTGCCTGTTCCTGTAAGTGTTCCATCCATTTCTGTGTCGGATCTGCGGTGCATCCAACTGTCACCAGCCAGATCACTGTCAATTGATGTAACCACTGTATCCCAGTTGCTGTGGATCGTAGTATAGGTGTATCCCTTCTTCAAAGAAGGAACTCTTACACGGTAACCAACCAGATAATAGGTTCTGTTTGGCTCCTGTCCCAGATGAACCTGTGGCTCCAGTTTAAACTGCCATTCGCCTGCCGATGAGGTCCGTGTCTTAGCGACCGGCTTCGCATTGCTTGGAGTAGCCGATGCTGCCGGATCTGATACATTAAAGCTGCTCTCATCCTCAAATTTCAGGCTTCCTGTTGTGGCATCTGTTGTCAGTGGCCACCATCCGGCCCCGCCGTTATCTGGCTTTCCGGTCCATGCATAAGCGTAAAGTTCTACGTCCTCATCTGCAATTCCCTTATAACCACTACGCCGGATGCCATCATGTATATCAGGAGCTCCTGCCGGTGTTGCCCCGTCATCTGTAGAATCATCCCAGATAATACCATTCATCAATCCTGATTCAGTAGTGATCACACCAAAGTCAATCCTTTTCTGTGTCCTGTAATGGAGCAGATGATCGTTATCATCCTTCTCCACATCTTTTACACCACCTGCCAGCAATGCTGGTCTTACAGCCTTAAAGGAATGGGTCCATCCATCAGCTTTGGCATCACTTTCAAACCTGCGCTTTAACGGTTCATCATCAATTAAACCTGTCAGCTGGTAAAGTTCTTTTCCGGTACCTTCTTCCTTTGGCAGTGAAATAAAGAACTTATATTCCACATCCGGTATCATGTACTTAAACGCATAAGTTCCTACAAACGGTTCAAGCATCTTTTCCAGATCAGCATCCGTAGGATCAGAGCCGTCTGCCGGAGGTGCCGGATATTTTGCTGGATACTTGTCTGAAAGTTCCTTATAAGCCGCTTTTCCACGGGTAAAGTCTGTATCTGTCTTTCCAGATGCAGCATCCTTTGCCTTCAGATCATAATATGCTGCTTTCAGCGAAGCCATGGTATAGGTTTCTGTTACCATTGGATTGCCGCGCATATCAAGAGCAGGCTTAATGGTTATTCCGTCAGCTTCTGTTTCCTGTCCTGCAACTACTGCAGTGATGATCGCACCTTTTTCCTTACCAGATCCTTTTTCCTGATAAACAAAGCCCTTTTCCTGATCTGCTGCATGGGCATGATCATCATTTACATCTGTTGGATCTTCCTGATACTCTTCATTGTCATAATATCCATCATAACTATGCACCGGATCTGTAGAAATATCCAACCATGTATCACCACCGTATGCAACCGGAAGTCCGATGCCTACATCATAAGATACATTTTCATCATCTGTCTTGTCCTTAGCTGCTCTTACACTGATAGCATCTTTTGTGATGAAAGTAAGTGTCTTTGCTGTATAACCATACTTTGTTTCGTCAGGAACAATGGTGTCCATTTTAACTGTATCATCTGGCTGGCTTCCTTTTCCGATCTCCCAGGTTGTCAGGCCGTAGTCATTATATGATTCCGGCAATACAAAACGGAGCTTATATTTCAAAGGTTCACCGTTTTCATCTGCAGCCTTTAAGTTTGGCAGGATGTAATATCCCTGATTGCCATAATAGTCAGATCTTGAGATACAGGTCCATGGACCATACTTAGTGGTTTCTGCATTTCCGCCAGCATCCATTTTTGGATTTCCGTTTTCATCCAGTATAATGTAATATCCGTCAATGGTCTTCTGATTTTCATCAACGGCCTGTCCATCAAAGTTACATGGCTGACCGTTTTCATTTAACAGCTCTACCAGAACACCATTGATACCAGGATCTGGCTTATCATCACCGTTTGCTTCTTTACCCCAATCCGGCTTTCCGTTCCTATCACGTTTTGGAAGACTTCTTGTAAATTTAGCATCCCCTGTATCCGGAATTGCATATTCAATTTCATCTTCCAGACCATTTGTATTATCGTCCAGCCAGATATAGTCGCCAATTTCTCCTCTGTCTTCCGGATTGTGTACGTAAACCTGAGCGGTCCAGGACTCTGCCGGCTTCTGCACTTCAGTAGAAGCCACGAAGCTGTTTCCTGCCACATAAGGCTTGATCATCTTCTTTAGTATGCTTGCATCCACAGAATCCCTGTCTGCTACATAAACTGGCAGATTCAATGGTGTCTCTGCCTTATAGGTCAGCGTAAATGTAGTAGACGCATACATCTTATAAGCCTGTGTAACCGGATCACTGCTGCCTGAGGCACCACCCTTAACTGATTCTCCTGGCCATTCATTAAAGGTAACTGCCATATCCCTTAATGCTTTCCGGATCTTATCATACTGTGCTGCAGTTGTTGTTGTCCTTGTTCTATACTCTGACAGTTCATCCAACGTTACATGATTCGTCTTTATATCATAAGTAGATGTCTGTGGCGTATAGCCATCTGGCGCATTAGCTGCACCTCCAAAGGCAGATACTGCAAGCTGCTGATAGAAGTTATCGGCTGAATCTTTAACCATACTTCTGTCTGTAATGAACTGATCATCATTAAGAATATCCGTTCCAAGAGGTGTGATCGTATCTACAGTACCATCCGGATTTCTTGTTACATCTAAAGGTCCTACCCAGATCTTATAATCCTTCTGCGGGATCACAAAGGTATTGGTCTGCGGATCTAGCGGCATCGCCGCATTATCATACCGCTGTAAAGAAGCTCCGCTGCTGGCAGTCAGTGTAAACTGCTCTTTCTCCGGCAGCATCCATGCATTCCATCTGGATTCCCTGTGTCCAATACTTCCATCTGTATTCTTAAGGATCTGTTTATCACCTACAAATGGCCATATATCATAGAGTACAGGTGAACGATGCATATTGATGTTCGGGTTATCTGGTGAGTAAGTTGCCAGATTGCTCATCTGAAGCTTATAAGTATAAGTTTCACCTTCCAGCACAGGTACCGGAGACTTGTTATAAGATGGGCCTTCATCTGGTGTAAGGATACTGGTTACCATTTTGGGTATAGAGAATGCGTCCATTGCCGCAAAGGTAATCGTATCATTCTTCACTGTCAGCAGTGTTTCTGTAGACTGTCTGTCCTCATCATAATCATAATCATCACGGATCTGGTGAGTACCTGCATCTGCTGCATCATCATCGCTCCGCTTCCAGTCAACCCATTTTGGATTTCCTACATTATCAGTTGCATAAGCGTTGATCACCTTGCTGTTGCCCTGTGCCAGAGGACTGGAAGGATCTGTGGTACGTACTCTTACCATAAAATCAATCACAATACTGTCACCTGGTTTTAAGGATCCATCAAAGAAAAACTTCAGGAAATTCTCTCCGTTTACTGACTTATATGGTTTATAAGTTGCTGCTGAGATCAGATCCGCCGTTGTATCTTTGTCCAGTGCTGTGGTGCTTTCATTATTATAGCCGGCACCATTTCCTCCATCATAATCCCTGTGTACAACACGGTAAGTCCAGTAAAGCGGTGCCGCATTAGGGTACGATGTCCGGATCTTGTAATCTGGGTTCAGAGGATTATCTGTGTTGCCTTCCACATCCTTATAATAATCTTTATACTGAAGATTTGTGGAATCAATCTCCATCAAAGATGGGATCTTAACTACAACCGTAGGCTTCATCCAGCTATCTTCCTTCTGCTCGCTGTCCGGATTACCATAAGCATCCAGTCTTTCATCATTAATGTTGTCCAGTGTCACTGTATAAGCAAGTAACCGGCTGCTTCCCGTCAGGCTCATATCATTTTGCCAGTTATAATAGAACTGACTGGAGTCTAACATTTCACCATTTTCTGAAGTGATCTGCTTCAGATACCGTCCTTCCAGCTTCAGTTCACCGATCGGTGAATACAGAACCAGGATCAGTCCGGATCGTCTGTAAGTTTCTTCATAGGTCTTTAAGGAAGAAGTATCATATCTTGTATCTCCGGTTGAAAGCCTGCAATAACGGTCTTCACCATACTTTACATAGATATCGGTGTAATTTGCCATAAAGGTATCTGTATTTAAAGTACTGTCTCCTGAACTTAAAGCATTGACATTCATGTTGATCTGTCCACCGCTTCTTTTTACATCATCACATCTGACTGCATTGGAAGAAGATGCAGTAAATGGAGTCTGGTGGAGCGGATAATGACCGGTCATTGTGGTTATTCCCTTATTTTCAAGGGTATGTGCATCCTGACTGCCCGTCTTTGTATAATCCACATCCACATCCAACCTGAAGCCTGCAGGGATCGGATACTTGCCAAGAACGTTGTTATCCTTTGTGCTTTTGATCTCCCACATAACCTGGTTAATGTCATTTCTGTACTGACTTGGAACTGTAAATCCTGTTTCCTGGATATTTCCTGCTTTCAGAGCTGCCAGTGTAACAGGCTCCATAACCGGATGCCAGATAACCGGTTTGGATGGATCACCATCATAGTGAGCATTAATATCAAAACCATCTTTGATCACCTGACGCATATCACCACTTTCGCTTCTTAAGGAAACGTAAATGGTCAGCTGCAGGTTCTCTTCCAGCTGCTTCTGGTAAGCATCGCGATCTGCCTGTGTATTTCCGTAAAGACTGAAGTTTGGAGCAGACCAGATACCAGGTTTAATGCTCTGTACCGTTGTGCCTACCTTATATCCTGCATAATTCTTATAATTCTCTGCCGTCAGATCCGGGTTATAACTGTCAGTGTTGACACCGTAAAGCGGAAGATTGGAAATCGTGTAAATTGAACCAACACTTCCTCTTAATAAGCTTGTCTCACCCAGATACATCTGTACATTTTCAGTAGACTTGTATGCCGGATCCTGATACTTACCATTCCGGTTTTCAACCGGACGGCTGGTGGTAACTCTTGCAAAGCCCCTTGGACTTACTACCTTAAAGCCTGCTGCTGTATCAAAGGCATACCGGTCATCGGTACTATCTTTCTGGTTATAATTTTTCTTGCTTGCATTCTGGATCAGCAGATTATTTGTCTTATCTGCATCTACGTTCTTCTGCTTTAAGAACTTGTCCGCCGGAAGATCTTTATTATCTCTTATCGTTGTCTTTTTATCAGAATTCCTGCTTTCCGTTCCACTGTAATAGGAAATGGAATCTTTCTTCTGATCACCATACCAGGTGTTTTCTTCCGTTCCTTTCAGTTTTCCGTAGTTTCCATCCAGATTGTCCAGATTTACAAATGCACGGTTATAGAAGATTTCCTTACTGTATCCGTTTTCATCGTAATTGCCTTTTTCTGCTTTTACATCCGGAATATCACATACCTTTGTACGGATCTTTAATGTAAACTTATCACCATTTGCCAGATATCCGGCCGGTCTGTCTTTGGTTTCAAACAGTTTATATGCATCTTCCTCAGAGAGGATCCCCTTATCATTCGTTGCCGGAGGTACCGTTGCCGGAGGTACTACGGTAATACTTACAAACTGACGTGCGCCATTGTTTACAGCCGGGTCAGCAGCAGGTGTGTCATCTTTGATGATCCAGCCAGCCTTTATTGCATCACTGGCTTTCAGGAATGTAACTTTTCCTGTCTTTGCATCTTCAATCTCGATGCCGATGCCATCTAAGCTGTCATTACTATCGTAATCCAGTATCCATGGCAGATAATCGGAGAATACAAAGGCACCATGTGCTACACAACCGCTTTCAGAAAGCTTTCTTCTGCGGATCGCCAGCTGTTCTTCGTAAGTATCCTGCTTATCTGTACCAGGTACTTTCAGTTTCAGGCCACTGTATTTACTATCTGTGCTGCTTTCTGTAGCTCCCCAGCCATTTGACAAAGCGTTAAATGTTCCATCCTCTTTCGTCAGATACTCATTATCTGCATCCTGACGTGGTAAAACATATGTGTCGCCTAAAGCATCTTTAACCGGGCCAGAGTAATCACTTCCTGTATGCATTGGTGAATCAACCGGCTTGTTCATAACCGTAACACTATACCAAAGCCGGCTTCCGTATCCAAGACCGTTGTAATCTACACCGTTTCCATTTGGATCGTTTCCATTATCCGGAGTAAATAGCAGATCTTTGTTTTCAGCATAGTCATCATAAACTTTATCTCTGTTTACACTATGCTCCAGAGTACCTGTATCATCAGGATCTGCTTCCGGTAAGGAACGTCCCCTGTAATCCGGATATCCGTCATTGTCACCTAAACCTTTTTCATCCATGTAGGAAGATATCTTCTTATCCAGCATGATATTTGGATTCTTCACATACAGCTTCATGGTGTTGGTTACAAATACATCTTCTGTCAGAGAAGCATCTTTATTTTCCCGGCGTCCAGAACGTCCGTTACCATTTACATCCAGTTCTGCATAGGAAACAAGGTTCGGTACTCTCAGGCCCTGTTTATAAGCATTACCATCAGGCGTTCCCAGCTTTCCAAGATCTGTCTGCTGTGTAATGTTATCCTTTGAGTAATCTTCAATATCAATGGTTTTATCTGTGTTTTCCCAGCCACGGATCATATCGCCGATCAGTGTCCGGTCTTTGATCCTTCCGTCTGGTCCCGTAGTATCAAGACGGGTATCATCAAAGATATGGACGTAATTCTTAACACGGCTGTTACCTGTAAGATAATGACCTTCCTCATATGGGAACTTCCAGCCGCAGTTTGAATCTGCCATATAATAACCACTGTATTCCTGACCTACTTCAAATGGATTTCCCTTTAATACTTCAACCTTATTGCTTCCATCCAGACTCCGGTCATCGGTTAAGAACTTAAATCCGTCTACCCAGGAAGAAGCGAAGCTTCGGTTCTGCTGCCATCTTCTTAATAAGATGTTGGTTTCCGGTTCATCCTTATCTGTGTAAGAATCGGACTGTGACCTGCCAGCTGCCGTTACATCCGACTGAGGCATCTCTACTGCCATTACCCGGATATCCATCTGTACACTCTGATTCCATTTCAGTTTTGGAGCTTTCAGGACTGACTGCATCTCATCTGCTGTCAACGGATTGGTCAATGGGTCGTTAATACGTTCAGCAGACTCTACATGTCCGTCAACCGGTACCAGTCTCACCATATAACGGCCTGCAGACTGGATATAAGTGATCTCCTCTTTGTAATTTGCCTTTGTTGGCAGGTTCTCCGGCTGATCTGCCGTTGTAACTACCTTATTGGCATTTCCATCCTGGAGTGTACTTGCCTGACGTACTGTAATATCAAAATCCAGATCAGCATTTACCCAGTTGGTTCCAGTTGGATCCTTTGGCCATGGTTTTCCATTCTTATCTACCGGAACGATCCCTTCCGGAAGTAAGCTTGAAAGAACAGGTAATGGATAATCAGCGCCTTCAGACACAGCGTTCTCTTTTGCGTATGGAATCGTGATGATACGATCATCTGCATTACCTGCTGCTGTCTTACCTTTGATGTAACCGCCTGACAGCTGGTTGAAGCCCGGAGCAGTATGACGTGTATCATAGTCTTCATAGGTATAATGATATCCACCATTATAATAATACATTTTCTTATGCAGATAATTCTCAAATGGTTCTATATAATTCAGCTGTCCTTCTTTTCCTTCCGGATCCTGATAATGGATCAGATGATCCTTATCATCCAGCTTTGTCAAACCACCCTTATTGTCTCTGGAATAGATCGCACCCTTCTGGATGTTCTTCATTACAGACTGGTTTTCAGCAAACATACTGATGGTAAACGGTGTCTCTAATTCCTGATAAAACTGGTCAAACTTCTTCTGATCCTGGATCTTAGTTGTTTTATCCGGATCAGCTGCCTCACTCCAATGGCGGATCACAGGCTTTAACAGTCTTGCCTGGCTTCCGCTGACTGCGTAATGTTCCCGGCCATTGCTGTAATCAGATACGCCGGCAAAACGACTGTCTTTTGTTTTTGGTACCCCTGCTATATTGCCATCTGCATCTATTGCTCTCTCATAGGTAGAACTGAACCAGTTTCTTCCTATATAGAATGGGGTAAATGGAGTATAGACTCTTGGATTACTGGAATAGATGTAAACACGTTCACTGGAATATTCACCGCTATTTCCCACCGGTACCTGTTTGTTCAGTCGGTACAACTGATCCATGCCATAAATCTCATGATAATTGTTATTCTCGGTCCAGTTAGTAACATCATCCTTAAGATTACTGTATTTTCTCTCAGCTGTTGTTACATCACCGCTGCGATAGCTTTCATCATAGATCTGGCAATACGCTACATCTGCTTCCATTCCCTTATAGGTAGCATCTGTAACACCCGTCTGGTTTCCATCTCTGCCATCATCATATGGAGATGTATATACCATATCATAATATTTTTCATTATCCGGCTGCCGGTATACAACAGCAGGGGCATTTAATGTGATCTGATAACCTTTTGCACCATTTGCAGATGCTTTGATCGCCTCAGGTTTCTCTCTTCCCCACCACTGTGTCAGAGGAGATTTAACCGTAAACTGTACTACCCATGGAATCTCATCTGCAGCTTCCGGATACATTTCATAGGTTCCATTACTGTAATCATCTGCCAGTACAGGATCCATTGCTGTCTTCGGTGCAAGGTAAACACCTGTATCTGCCGGTCTTCCAGGTTTCTGGATGATCTTTGCAGAAATAAGATCTTCCGGAATAACTGAGGTTTTTCCCTGATCTCCCAGTGCACCGCCGTAATATGCTTTTGGCTTTTCAGGCAGTGATGTAAACTCATCATTCTGGCTTTCTTTCAGCTTCGGCATGGTTCCCAGAGGATATACATAGGTAAATGTTACACCATCCAGTGCCCAGTCACCGTAGTTGATGGCTGTTAACTTCGCACTAAATTCATTTTCATACTGAAGAGCCGGTGTGTAAATGCGAAGACTATCCACTCCATACTGATAATTCTTCTTGTCATCTACATACTGATCATAATTCCCCTCAATATCTCCTGCATAATAACGGTCAGTCAATATATTGGAGAATCCAGCCAGCCATGCTGTCTGTAAGTGAAGGCTGTCTTCAGCCCAGAGGATGTTCTCCTCCCAGCCGTTTTCCTCTGTTTTTACTCCCTTGTCAATGTGCTGTCCATCATTTCCATTTGCTCCTGTCAGCAGATAAGTTCTGTCACGCATCAGAAGCTTGTACCAGCTGCGGATATATTTTGTATATGGATCACTGGCAGTGGCCGGATCATAATGATTATTCGTATACTGCAGTTCAGTTACTTTATCACCATCATTACCAACATCGGATACTATTGCATTTACAATTACCGTCTGCTTCTGGCTGCTGTCACTATCCTTATCAAAGAAACGGGCATTATATCCATTATTAGTCCAGCCGTAATTAGAGGCTCCTTCATTTGGCTGATCATCTGCACTGCCTGGTATCTTCACAGAGCTTCGATCCATAAACTCATATCTTGGCTGCTTTGTATCATCCAGATACGTCTTTTGTTTGTTTTCGCTGCTTAAAACAGGCCGCATTTTGTTTGGATCAGCCGGATCTGGCACATATACTCTTCGCTGGCCGGAACGCTTTCCTGTAAAGCCTGCATCATGGAGCAGGTTGCTCATATCCATAAGCCTGTTTGCTGTATCAGCAATCGTTGGGGCTACCGCATTATCATAACCAGCCTCCATGGGGTAAGCATTGTGGAAGCTATACTGTCCAAACTTCGGCAGATACATCATCTTGCCGTTATCGTTTTCATCTACACCCTTACCCATGTAGGTACTTACTGGAAGACCCTTCTTCTTTGCTGTGGTCTTATAGATAATCTCTATCCGTTCACCGCGAAGCAATGCGGCGTTATAATCCGTACAGTCAAAGGTATAGGTATAAACGTAATACTCCTTCTTTGATGCGGCCGTCTTTGATGTTTCATTGCTGTTCGGAGCGATCTCACCATTTACAGCATCCATGGTATCTCTATCAAATGCCTGCATACCGCCGATATCTTTTGCCTGCATCTTATAAACCGTCAATGTAGTATTGTTATACTCATCTTCGCTCTTAAGATTGCCATTGGCATCATACCAGCGTATGGTCACTGCCTGTTTCCAGCGGGCCGGATCAATGGTTACTGGTGTTTCCCCAAGTGCAGACGGGTCTGCTGCAATATCATCTGACGGGAACATATTTTGATCAAGGTCTACATAATCAACCGGTACTTTATCTATGATCGTTGGTTTGTAGATCTGGCCTGTTCCAAGAACATCATCTTTGCCCCAGACTTTATCAGCTTCTGGATTGACTATTGTATTACTCCAGGTATACGTATTATCTCCCGTGTCATTCTTCGTACTGCCCGCAGTATAATTCAGTGCAAGATTTCCTGAATTCCGGCTGTTAGTTGCTACTTTCTGTGTTTTATTTCCATTTTTGATCGTTACCTTATTCCACAATGGCTGGTTTGGACGATATCCGGTCATTGGCTCTGCGTTGTCAGCCTTTGCTTTGTTCTCTGTTTCAAAGGTTTCTGCCTTCATGGCAACCTGCGGCATGCGGCGGATAACCTGCGCACGGATCCTTCTACCGATTCCCCAGCGATATGTATCATTTTCTATCTCTGTGGAAACAGAATCAGCATCTGAAGCAGTTGCTTTGGCAGCAGAGTCAGGTGAAATGCCATTCTTTTCCATGTACTCCTTCTCAAGCTCTGCTCCTGTCTTAGATGGATCCAAAGGTGCATCCGGAGCAATATTGCTGGAGTTATCGTTTTCAGAAGCATCTCTGTACCACTCCTGGGTAATATCTACACCATAATTGTAGCTATAGGCTTTCTGTACTCTCTTTGGGTAAATATCCTGCCATACGTTAATGCCGTACAGCCTGATCTCAGGAAGTACAAGATAACCGCCTGTCACAGTATCCTTTGCATTTAAGGACATATACTCTATGCGCAGTCTTACGATCTTTCTTGGATCTACCGGCTTAAAGTGACGATCTGCCTCATCCCAGTAATACCAGTCTTCATTTGTTTTTACAGCCCCATCTGCTGCAACAAGGCTTGAAGATGCCGGATATACCTTACGGTAGCCGTTCTTTGCATAACGGTCTGCATTTGGATGAGCCTTATCATATGGCACATGCAATGTGAGATCACTTCGCAGATTTCCGTTAGTATCCACATCATCATAGAACTGGACATACATGGTGGCCATCTTATCCCGGACATTGGAACTGCTTAGTGAATTGTAGCTTAACTCGTCTCTGTTTGGAAGGCGGTTAAGATAGAATCCCTGAAGCTCTCTGATATCCTTTTCATCTACTGCTGTATGATCCCCGTAATCATTTGTATTGACCGGATTAGATCCATTATTCGCAGAGATAAAGTCCATAGTCAGATCCATATAGGAAATATTACGATATGGCTCATTCCGGATGGTTCCCTGAGTCTTTTCATCAGGATCTGCAGCTGTTGGATCTGTTGGCTCACCAATAGTCAACACCGCATTTTCACCATCCACGGCATCATCTGCTGTGATCACTGCATTGGCTGCATACCGTTCTGTATAGAACTGCATGCCATCAGAAGTTACTTCTGCATGGGTTCCGTCCAGATTTGCCAGCTTAACATTTACATCTGCATCATCAACCGGCTGGAAACGGATGTAATTAACTGTTTCCGTGTAGCTGGTGCTGCTATTCTTTTTGATTTTTTCCTGCCTTGCAGATTCATCACCATAGAAAGCACCTGTTGTTGTCCCTCTGATCGCACCGGCATTTTCTGTTTTTTTGCTGGAAGGATTATATTTATCTATATAATTATAATTCCTTCTGTCCGGCTCTCCTGTTACTTTATCCAAAGCTGTATGATTCTGAAGCTCTGTACTTGTAAAGTAGAACGGCTCATAGCCATGGAGCTTTTCACCACCTACTGAAACCTTTGCTTTCAATGCTGTTGTATCCTTATTTGCCTGATCATTGCGGATACTTGCAGCACTGTTATTTGATGGATCCTCTACTTCCAGGACTACCAGGATACGAAGTCCCTTATTAACAGGAACAGTTCCATTGATCTTCCAGATAACACTGGTTACTACTTCCTTGTCAATATTTCTGTCAACAGAGAACGCAGCGATCATGCGGCTGAACCAGTTTGGACGTTCCGTTTCCTTATTGCTGAATACATCCTTTAACTCCTCATTATGAGGTACTTTAAAATAAGGTGAATTCGGATCAACAGGATTCGGGTCTGTATGGTTCGGGTCATATGCATCAATATCGTCCAGTGTGATCGGTACAAAGCCTGTTGTACCACACTCCGGTTTTAATACACTGACCGGCTGTTTCTGTCCAGCCGTTATATTACCATTCTCATCTGCCCAGTCTGCTTCTCCCAGTTCAAAATCCTCCGGCATGTAGACCCAGCGTGCAATACGCATTCCTTCCGGTGCATCAAAGCGAAGAACCGGATTCTTCCATGCTACACTCTGACGTTCCTCACCACTTTCTGTAGGGAACGTATCCTTTGCATTAACAGCAGTCACATAATAGGAAACTCTGTCTCCCGGAACCAGATGACTTACATCCACCGGTGTACGGGAAGCATTGTCTTTCTTCGTATTTGGATCAGCCTTATTAAAATCATTTCCGCCATAGCTAAAGCCCTGTGGCGTATAATTCGGGCTGCCATTTGCCGGATCTGCAATAATGGATCCTGAAACATCTTCATAAGGAAGACGGTTTACAGACAGGTTGATCTTGGAAGTACGGTTGATGAAACGCAGCTTCTTGTAGTTATCCAACAACGGTGTTGCATACTTATCTTGCGTGGAACTGTTCAGGCTTGCTGTGTGCATAACCAGCTGCACCTGATTCGTAATGATCTTTGAAAGCACCAGCGGATCGGTATCAACTGTCGGACGGCTGTGTTCATTCCACTTATAACCATCATGGTTTTCTTTTCCGTTATTCCAATCCCATGTATTTTCATTTGCAGCAGCATTATCAACAAAATGGTGATCTACAAAAATACCTTCAAACTGCAGTTCTGCAGGAGCTACTTTTCCATCTGGAGTACCGGTCAATGTAGCATCGCAATTCTCATTTGGACGGAAGTAACGCATCAGGTTCTGATAAAAATCAACTCTCCAGTCTGTTCTTGTCTTTAAACTGTACTTAAAGCCCAGTAAGTTGAACTGCTGGAAGAAGCCATCCACTCCCTTCTTTGTATATCTTACGGAACGTAAAGCCTGATTCCAGAACATCTGCTCAATATCAATGCCATAATATACCGCCTGTTCTATGTCAGAAACCTTATTTCCCTCAGCATCTGCATAGTATACATAAGAAGCTACATCACCTCCGGCTGCATTGATATCACCATCTGCACTGATCAACGGATCCAGTAATTCAGTCTTTAAGTCGTAAGATACGATCGCATCATCTGGCAGTGTACCGGCAGAGTCTGCTTCATCCTTAGTAAATACCTTCTCCTGATCGTCAAACTGCTTCGGATCTGTAACGCTCTGGTTTACCTTAGTTGCCAGATACAATGTAAGATCATTGACTGTAAACTTATTCTCTTTCAGAACCTCTAAGTCATGTGCTTCAGCAGCCTTTGTCTGGCCTGGTCTTACTGTCTTGCTGATAAACTGTACCGGGATCCAGATCTTCTGGGTCCTTAAGCCTTCCGGGACCACATCTGTATAATCCAGCTGATCATAATAAACACCGCCTACATCCAGTCCGGGGATTTCCTTACTTTCTGTCTTTTTGGTCGTGTTTGTTGCCCAGATACGATAACGTACTTTTTCAGGACTGATATTGTCACCACCGTAGTCGTATACATCCTTTAACGGTGTCCTGGTATTATTACTGTCTATCTGGTCTGGTGCAGCAGCGGATGGCTTACCCGGATCTATCTCGACACCTGTTTTCTGGCCAGCCTTAAGCTCCAGACCTTCTGCTTCTGTTTCAACCTTTCCTTCCGGTTTTACATTCTTTGCATACCACATAGCCAGATTGGAAATAAAACCGCTGTTGTCCTTGTTCTTTGAAAGTACCCTGGTCTTTAAATTCTTATCTACCGGCTTATTATATGCTTCTGTTTCCGTTACTGTAGTATCCTTAAAGTCCGCAGCTTTTAATATCTGGTCCCTACGGCTCTGAAGGAAGCCGACGATACCATCTGTGAAGTTTGCCAGCTTCTGTACGTACTGGCCTTTTGTATAATTGCCGTTCTCACCGGCAGGAGCTGTCGCATTATCTGATCCTGTATTCTTCAGATCGGTTGCTGCAGCAGGCGCTTTCAGTCCAAACTTCTTGTCAACGCCTGCAAGTATATCGCAGACATTACCCATTACATACCAGTCCGGCTTGGTATCATCTGTCTGTGTTGTCCGATCAGGGATAACGCCACGGTACTCATCTGTCCAGTCTCCGCTTCCCGGAAGGTTTACCAGACGAACTGTGATATCAGAGGGGTACTCATTCTTCTCTAATACAACAATATTCTCATATTTTCCTGACTTAGCCCACTGTAACATCTGATCATTCAGTGGATCTCCAGGCTGGTCTGCACCTCCCTTACTTGAAAGCTCTGCATTGGAAGCAGAGGCAAGATGATCGTTTCCAAACAGGCTGCCATTGGTATTCTCAGCATAACAGAAAAGAATGCGGTTGTTCAGTTCCTGTGGTTCCTGTGGTCGGTCACGATAAATCTCATTATATGGGATAACCACTTTCCTTGTTGCTGTTGGCTTAGTATCATTCAGTACCGGATCACCGCTGTTGACGGTATTACCATTTTTATCCTGTTTATAGGTCTGGATGGTAATTTCTACATTCATCAGATTCTTCTTAATAGAATCCGTCATTTCCAGATAACGGCTGTAAAAACCTTTGTACCATCCGTCCTGACGTCCTATATATGGAAGTTTGTCATACATGCTGACAAAATCGGTGTGTGTGATGCGGCCATACCAGTCTTCATAAAGCGGTCCCTGAACGTACGTATTCCGCGTATCCTCTGTTCCAGAATTAATTGCCTGGAACACACCAATACCGTAACCGCGAAGTGTACCATAATCTGGTAATAAGGAACTGTAATCTGTCTTTACATTACCTGACACATCTGCAAAAGGCTTTCCTAAAGGATCTGTCTGCCCAAGACCTTTATCCTGACGTACATCCGGATTAAGAACCTCTATCTGGGTCTTATCCTCCAGATGGGCTGCATGCCAGTCTAAATAGCGTGTTTCCACACGATCATGGTACCATGCATCGCAATAAACCTGATACTCAAACCAGTTCCGGTAGGACCAGCTGCTCTTTTCATAATTCTTTGAACTGCTGCTTAATGTGTAAACAGAGGCTTTTGGTATGCTAGCAATCGGCTTTGTGTTCTCGCTAAGTGATGTATCCTGATTACCGGTGCTGTTGTCTGCATACTTTTTAGCAATATCTTTTGCAAGTTCATCATAAAGCTGTGAACGCTGAACACGGATACGGCTTACTTTATCCTGAGTCCTTACCTGTACCGGATCTTTGGAAGTATTATCCATCATATTGAACTGACTTCCCAGTTCCAGACGGGCGCCAACTTTTGCTTCCTGTCTGCCAGTATGGATCACACGGCCGGCGATTTCCATAGAATGACGGGTTTTCTGGTTCTTTACCTGATATTCATAATTGTAAGGTTTCTCAGACGGTACCTTTTCAGGATGACCTGCTTCCTTATACCAGCTTCCCTCGTCTGCTGCGATCGCATCCCAGAGATTATTTACTCCTCCTGCCGGTTGAGCAGATGGATTGGGGTTTACAGACATATTAATGATAATAGTCTTGATCGTACCACTTTCCGCTACCTTAGAAGGTGTCTGATAATAGCGGTGTGCCTCAGAGGAGGTTCCTACTAAATCTCTTGCCTCATATTCGCTGTTCAGCTGATGATCAACATCATCAATATCATTCTCATAGCGCTGATTCTGGTTATCTGCCAGCAGGTTAATTCTCCACCATGTATAACCTGTATCTTCATCAACGGTATAATCAGATGCGAGACTTGCACTGGCTCCATTTGCCATGGTATCCTGGGCATTATCTTTCCACCATTCTGCTCCTTCTGTACCTGGGGTGATGGTATAAAATGTACCATCAGCCTTATAAACACGGATTGAATTTACAAATGGTTTCAATGCCGGACGCAGCTTGATGAAATAAGCATCAAATGCATTATCCGGAAGGGAAACTGCCATTTCTACATTGGCAGCTGCGTTATAGTCCTGCGCAACTGTTCCTATTTCATGTAAAGTTTCACTATGACCATTGTAATCATTATATTTAGCTGTTGTTGTAAGTCCATCATAGGTCAGCTTGCCCAGCTGTCTGAAGTCAACGGTATATGCTGCAAGAGATTTATACCCCAGCGTAGAAAGCAGATTATCTTTATAACAATAGGCATAACGATAAGCACTCTGATAATTCAGATTATTTCTGTTGCCCGTTGTAAAGTAATTGCCTGTACCATTGTAAGCCGGATTATCTTCCTTTCCACCTGTTGCCAGGTTCTGGTACATTGGGATCGTCTCGTCTGTAAATCTTCCCTCAGCACTATCCTTAAATACTGCACTGATCGTAGTATCAAAGAACAGCTTTGGAGTATACATCAGTTTACTCTGGGTATGGCTTCTTCTGTGGTTGTCATCGGCGATCATTGCAAAGTTGTTACCCTTTACATCCTGGGTTCCCGTTACATTCTTATTTGTATCTGCCCACTGGTCATAAGTATGGCTGTACAGATAAGCATTGAATTCACCTGTATTTTCCGTTGTTGTAGTTTTGGCCAGAGGATCTTTGAGTGCATGTCTCTGGTCTGACTCACCTTTGATTTCCTTATCGCTGATACCAACAAAAACAATGCTTTCCGGAGCTTTTGAGCTTTCTGTATCTTCACCGGTAGTCTGGTCATTACTTGGTACATAAGCTTCACTGCTCTTATCTTCTGATCGCATCGCCTTAAAATCGGATCCTTCCACAATGATCCTGCTGATCTCAGACATTCCAGCTTCCTGGATGAGGATTTTTCTCGGAATGACCAGATCATTTTCATATACATTGTACAATCCTTTTGCAAGAGTGGTTCTTTCATCAGAATCTGCTGCTATCCTGTTCTGGCTTCTGCTAAGTTCTGTTGTCAATGTACCGCCTGACAAAGTGACCGGATTTCCATCCAGATCTGTCAGTTTAATATCGAAAACTACGTTTTCGTTTATAGTTTTTGGCTCAGCTTTATCTTCTGTAGCCGGTTTTAATGGATCATAAGGATTTCGGTCTGTATCCAATGGTACAAAGCCAGGAGCCGGATCTGTAAATCCACGTCTTGTAAGAGTCAGCCGGAGTTTCTTATATTCATCTTCAATGGTGATCTTATCAAAAACTGCCTCATCAAAAAGTTTGTTCCTGATGATCATATCCATTGTATGGAAACCTCGGTTTGTCTCTTCCCCTGTTGCAGGATTGTCTGTCTTACCCATTTCAGGAGTCATAACAAAGCGGAAGTTTTCCATACGGGAGATACTGTCATTGGTGATACCAAATACAGACAGATACTCTCTGGAATATGGAACAACATCCTCCGTTGCACCCTTATAGTACTGATTCTCTGCTTTCAGGATTGGAAGAGGTTCTTTTACTAAGAAACTTGCATTTTTAATAGCATCTTTTCCATCCTTGCTGTTGATCGGTATATTTGTTCCTGCTACATAATCAATAAAGCTTGCTACCGCTTTCAGACCGTTGTCATACACATTATTTTCAATGTTTTCCTGTGGATAAGTCAGGTTATCGCCATACCGGTTGATCTCACCCATAATATCCACATGTCCTGCATTGCCTTTTTCTTCTGTAACAGATCCGTCAAAGGAATTGAATACCAGTTCAACAGATGCAGGATATTTAATACCGGTACCTGTTTCCGGATCATACCACGCATTATATGGAATATTTACATTTCCCTCTGAATCCATATTCGCCAGATATGGTTTCAATGCTTCTTCATGGATCACATATGATTTAGGAACAGGATTACCATTGGCATCATACTTTGTATTTCCGCTTTCATCCTTTTCTGTTTCAAATCTGTCATATACACGGACCTCAAAAAGACCTGTTACGTTAAGCAGCTGCTTATCCAGACGGATATTTGTCATCTGGAAGCCTCTTCTGCGCTCTTCCTGAGGTGCATTGGTCTTTATAGAAGGATCTGCTTTGGTCTTATCCGTTTCATACTCTGGCTTATCACCATTTAACGGCAGATCTACTTTTAAGACCGGCTGTGACATACCACTGTCTGAAGCATTTCCTAATGTAATATGATAGAAAGTATCCTTCTTATATTCATAGGAAATATCCAGATCCGGTGTCCCCTTCTTTTCTTTTTTCTCTGCAATAATAGCCAGAGTCGGTTCAGAAGGATTCAGATGTAAGGTTCCCTCACTTTTAGATGTGCGGGTCAGCCAGCCGGTTCCTGCAGCGCCGCCTGAAGCACTGTTCTCATAGAAACTGGTCCAGTCAGCCTTTGCTGTAAGATCCTGTATTACTTTAGATGTACTGTCAACTGTTCCATCTTCCTTTTCTTCATAAAGATAACCGGTTGCCAGACCTTTGATCAGGAGAAGGCTTTCGTTCTGTTTAAGCTTCAGATTGTCTTTTAAAGTATGCGTTGCCTGGTCTTCTTTCCAGCTTCCATAGTTGCTCACCTCTACAGATACATTCTTAATATGGATCAGGGGATAAGCTTTGCTGCTCCATACAGTATCATCCACAGAAAAGATAAGTTTGCCGGATGCATCCGTTTTGATAAGTTTGCTTGCCGGAATATCCCAGCTCTTTACATCTCCTTCCTCCCCTGTATAAGTAAGTGTATACTCAAAGCTGTCTAATGTAGCTTCTGTAGGATATGGCTCTTTGTTTTCTTTCTTTATCTTAATAAACACAGTTGCCGGTTTCAGGGACTTATTAATTGGCTGATGCTCTGTCAGACCAATACTATCCAGATGGATATACCCGTCTCTGGTGATATTCGTAATAAAGTTATCATCAGATTCCAGGGTCTTTACTTCATAACCATTGATCTCACGCTGTCCCTGGCTGTTTTCAAGTCCTGCTGTGATTGGGATATCCACGTTTATGATGCCTTTATAAATACGGCTGTCCCCGGTATTTCCTATGGTCACTCCATACCAGGCATCATTACCACCCATACTGGCATTTCTAAGCCTCTCACTGGTAACATCATAGTTCTTTCCGCTTGGAGATGTACCATAAGGATATACCTCTATAGCAGGAGTTGCTTTTCTTGCCAGGAAAGAGGTGCTAAGATTGTATTTTCTGTCTTTTACAGTTTCTACATCACTTACTCCTGTATCCTTCCACTGGAAATAATTTCCACTGTTCACCGTCAGATCAGAAGCCGCATCGGAGGTGGCTGTAAGGGATTTTCCTTCCTCCTTCAGATTGTTTGCAGTTGTCTGATCATCATTGTAAGTACCTGGCTTTCCATAGATACGGATCCAGTTCTGCTTATTTACAACATTTATAACTGCAGTTGACTGTTTGTTATCTGCTGCAAGAACCGTCTTGTCATTGACGTTGTCTGCCGGATACTCCGGATCACCTGCCTTTGAGATATGTTCATTTCCAAAATAAGTATCGTAAGTTATCTCAATAGCTGCGATTTCTTTATCTTTATCATTACCATCCAGAACCAAATATTGAATATTTGCTGCCTTGGCAGGATCCATATCCTTCATATCACGGATGATCTGAATATGAACATCTCTGGCATCTGATGTAAGTCCCATTCCTGTATACTGGCCTGAACCAGTAGAAGGAATACCGGCAGCTGCTTGTGCATCCTTCAGCATAGTACTTAATTCAGAAGTATCATATTTGCGCAGTACCTTATATTCATTGGTCCCAGCATCTTTCCAGTAAAGGACAAGCTGTGGATTTGTTCCGTATTTTTCCAGGTCATGATCCAGCAGGATCTCTGTTGTAGAAAAGCCCAGATTTCCGGTATATGTGGAATTTTCCGGTATATTCACACGGAAGTTTGCTTTTGGAATATCAGAGTAGCTGTAAGCATTATACTGCTTGTCTGTACCAGAATAGCCCTGGATCAGCTGGTTTCCGAATGTAAACAGGAAACTGTGCTGGTAACGGTCATAAGCTTCCATATCCATGATATTACCCAATGGTGCATTTAATGTCAGCGGATTAGCAGGTAATGACCCATTATACCATCTGTTAGCATCAATGCTTGAACCACTGTAATCATTAGGACTGGTCAATCCCTTTTGATTTAATTTCTCATCAGCAAAAATCGCCTGAAGGAAACCATATGGATGAGGTTTTTCCACATACATGTAAGCCACTGCTGCTGTATTATCCTTAGGGATTATGATCGCATCCGTAGTATCCTCTACCTTACATCCAAGATCCGGATAAAATCTGTTATACACATGAGCGAAATCCTTATTTCTTGCCGGGCGCATCAGCGTTGCCCTGCTGGTAAGCGGGGTTTCATCTGCATATACATTTGTAGTTCCAAGGATCCGTATTCCTACTCCAGATGCTTTGTCTTTTGTATTGGGCTGTATATTTACAAAACGGATACGCACATAACGGATGCCATCCAATGTTTTGCCTGGATTATCTTCTTGTACTTTATCCAGTCCAATGACCAGGTTGCCATCTGCATCCATATATTCATTTATGGTATGCTGCGCACTTACCGGTACTGACTTATTTCCACCGATAAATACTGTATCTTTTTCCAGAAGGCCGTTGGTTACATTTAATCTCTGTTTATTATCCAGTCCTCCGAATTCAATACTGTATATATCACTGATTTTTTTCAGCTGGTCAGCATCAATACGCAAAGCATCCATCTTAAAACCGTAAACTCCACCATTATCGTCCCTCCTTGTTACCGGAAGCTCGATCATAAGTGTTCCCTGGGTCAGGGGCAGATCATTTTTACTTCCTATATAATAGTGGAACTCTTTTGTATGCTCATTGTATGGCACACGGATAGACTGTGCATGCTGGTCATATCCCTGCAGTTTACGGGCATTGCTGGAAGATGCCTGGAATGCTTTATAGGAAGCATCACTTTCCAGATAAAGCTGGTCCGTATCGATCGTACAGAGATAAAACTTATCCAGGTCTTCGCCATAGTACTGCTCTGCAGGACGTTTTACATTCCATTTATCATGTTCATCTGTGCCTTTCCTGTTTTCTATTTCCCCAGGACGTTTATCTTCAGTTCTGAAGCTTGCTTCGAATTTATAGTTACCGCCATAAGGAGTAACGCCAACCAGGTCTACATAAACAGGGGTGTTCTGTACATTACCACTGAAATTCTCAAATTTTACTGTATACTTCGTAGGAAGTACAACTGCTTCCTGCTGAATTTTCGTAGATGTTCCCTGTTTTTCCCACACAGAAGCCGGGATCACATATTCATTCTGGATCGCATTATAATAGAACGGATCTATTTCATCCCATGTGATCACATGAACAGCACCGGTTGTTCCGTCTGCCCCTGTAGCCTTCCATTGTAATAGACAAAATCTTACCGGTTTTGTCCAACATCTTCGGGATCACGATCTTCTCAGGAACAAAGCCCTCTTTTCTGCCGGTTAAAAGATCAAGCGTATCACCGCCTTCTGCTGCTGTTACCTTATCAGCAGATTTTCCGTCATTTAACCAGCTGGGGATCTTCATTTCCAGCTCACCTGCAATAAGCGCTGACGCACGGTTACTGCTGTTTACAGGAGCTGTATTCAGATAGTTGGTCAGATTAGATCGGATCGTATGCTCCATATCTGCTCTTTCCTGACGGTAAGTTATATACTTACGCATATCATAAGCGTCTTGTCTATATCCTGTGATGCCACTTGGTTTTAAAATATTAAAGTATTCCCGTTCGTAACCATTATTGCTATGTGCATAATACACCTGACGGGAACCAAAGCCATTTTTCAGATCAATGGTAACAGATGCATTTGGATCTACATATAATTTTTTAATTCCCAGAGGATCACCATTTGCATCTTTGCCGCCATCATCTACTGCCGTCTGTGTATATTTTACGTATACGGCACCTTGTCCGGACTCTGCTGTAAAGTCATTTTTCAGTTCCAGATCTTTCTCATACAGGCTGGCATGTCCATATACCTTGCAGTGGAACAATTTATCATTTACATATGTTTCTGCTGTTCCGTCTCCATTCATATCTTCATAGTGGGCAGGAAGCATTTCCGGGTCCATATCTCCCAGCTGCAGATCCAGTCTGCCGATCTGCCATGTATCATCACCTGCTTTTTGGTAAACAGCACTTCTTGGCAATTTTAAAATATGAGTGGCCGGATCAACATACTGACTGATATCGTCCCATTCAAGTCTGACTTTTGGAACTGCCTTTTCGCCCTCATTTTCTACATCATAGAAATCAATGCCGTCCAGGTTCCCCCAGTAATCTGTCATTCCCGCATCCTTAATATGGCTCATATCAAGTTCCAGATAATCCATAACAAAGCCTTTATGTTTCAGCTCATCATAAGGAGTCTCACTGTTGCGGTTCATGTCAAATTCCAGATTTACATGTCCTTCAAAAAGGATCGCGGGGGAAGCATTTCCCAATGTTATGTCATACCAGAATGGCTGCTGATATGGCACCGCCTGCTGTTTGGATGAATAATCCTTCTTTGTATCATCATGCCATACAACATTGATATCTATGGTTGGATTTGCCATAATAAACTTTAAAGCACCCTTATCTGTACCACCATAAATATTTTTATCGTCTGCTACGATCTGACCTGTAATACGGTTCTTCCAACCAGCTACATTGTAATCCAGAGTTCCGGTTGCAGTACAAATATTGGAACTGGTGCCGTATATACGCATCCACTGTTCATCCTGAGGATTTTTCTCCGGATCTCCCGTTTCCCCATCTGCCTGCTTTTCCAGTACATCTTTTCCATAGAAAGAACTAAAGGAAAGTTTGAACTTGAGGATATGTACTGCTTTTCCTTCGCTGTCACGAAGATCGATATATACTGAATTGTCAAGGTACTCATCATGAGGATTAATGGTGTCTTTCAGCTTATCTTTTGTGTCTGTTATCATCCCCAGCAGATCTGATAATGTATAATTCTTTTTCGTTCCATCTGCATAAGTGACCGACAGCATAGGCGCAGGATTTTTTGTAATCGGCTGTTTATCAGCACTGATATCATCCCGCAGATAAGGCTGTTCTCCTGCCTCCAGAAGTTTCTTGCTGATACGGATGCCTTCTGTCATAAAGCCATCTACCTTGCTTCCTGATATGGCTTCCTGACGTTCATCATCTACTTCTTTTTCCAGATTAAATGTAAAGTCTATATTATAGCCTTCTGCCAGAGACCGGTTACCAAATTTCAACAGATAGTTGCCATACTCCATTGTAATAGGTGTTTCCAACAGATCTTTATCTACTTTATGGCGCTTTCTGATCTCTGTTTCTACATTTGCTTCTGCCCAGATGTCAGATTTGTTTACATCCTTTCTTGCCTCAGACGGAGTAGATATACGTCCATTATAATCTGCAAGTCCTACATTGAAATAACCTGCCTGGTCCTTCAGCTGACCAGCATCCAACGCTTCCTGATTTCGCTTATCTTCATAGTTTAAGATAGTGAAACTGGTAACTGCTGTATTAGTACGTTCTCCAGCCACCCTGGAAACACCGATCAAACGGATATATCCTACACAGCTTGTAAGCGGAACCCAATAACACCGGAAATTAATCCTGATATTCCGGGAATAATCACCGATCTGCTCAAAGGCATCCTTTACATCGCAGGAATAGATCACTCCCGGTTCTGTTCCTGTTTCTGTTTTTACAGTTACATTTTCTCCTGATTCCGGCTCTACTTTTTCAAAGGTCAGACCTTCCAGCGGAATCCAGTCACCGTTTTTATCCTGATATTCCAGTGGGGAATATGCCTTTTTCTCTGAATCTCCTACAATACCGGTTCCAAGCAGATCATCCGTTCCACCCATCCAGTAATCAGCCGGTGTATTATACCCTTCGTATCCTATATCTGCCATAGACTTTGGTAATACAAACTGAAGTTTCTGAAGATCAAAGCCATCCGGTAATGTATCTACTACATTTGGACGATACATGGGGGCAGCTGCAGAACCGGCTACGCCATCATCTGAACCAATACCTATGTCTTTGATCGTGTAAGTAATCTCTTTTCCTACATAAGCTTCTTTTGTTTCTACTGTTTTTGTTCCTGCTGCATTATACTCCGGTACATGAATATATACCAATGCATTTGTTGACTGTGACCAGCGATGTCCTAAAGAAGCAGTATCTTTGGAATTTTCACCCTTTCCATCATTAGTAACTGCAATACCATTCCACAGTTCGTCAGCAGATGGTACGACCCATCCAGGTTCATCTGCAAAAATAGTATCATCGTAATCATCTTCTTCATCTGAAGGATCAGATGCGTCCCCTGTTTCTGCAGATCCTGCTGTTTCCTGGTCTGCTTCAACTTTTTCCGCATTTTCCACTTCTGTGGTATCTGCATTTTCTGTTTCTGCTGTATCAGTGTTTTCCGCTTCTGTGGTTTTTGTCTCTGTGTTGCTTTCGGTTTCTTCGTCTACAGCAACTGCTTTTCTTTTCTCTTCCTCTAAAAGATTCTGACCTGCTGCTGCATCTACACTACCGCCAAAGTAAATGGTTCCTTTTGCTCTTACCTTTTCAGTTACCGTTACACCACGTTTATTGTCTGCTACTGTTACGCTGTTGCTGAAGGGTGTGTATACACGATAAAAACGTTGGGTTATTTTTTCCTCTCCTGGGTTATCTTTCAGTTTATCATTATATTTAGAAGAGAACTGTGGCGGATAAAGTATCTGGTTTCTGGCTGTGAAAATAAAGGTAGCTCCTGTAGTCCACTGATAACCAATAACCTTTGCTCCTTTTTTCATCAGATCGTCCGGATTTTCCAGCAAACGATCCGTTTCCGAAAGAGCTGTAACATCCAGAATGACCGCACCGCCGCTTTCATCATATTTTGTAATATCGTATCCTACATTGGAAAGATCATTTGCGATCCATTTACCGCCATAAAACGCATCTGAATTTGCCTGACTTGGATCGTAGTAATTCGGATTTTCTGTAAGGCTTCCATCTTCATTCATAAAATAGCGTACATATTGGGATGTATTAGCAAAAGCACTATGTCCCTGGCTGGTATTGGGCACTTCTACCGTAACATCGTAGTTGGAAAACAATGTAGTATCCGGCACCCAGTTTGACTCATCCTCAGGAAGTTTTCCGTCTTCCAGACCAGATGTATTTTCAATACTCATCAAATAAGAGGCATAATTATTCTTCTGCCAGGTAATAACAGGATCATCCTTTGCTCCTTTCACAGTCTGCACATCGATATTCCAATCAATATTAGAATAAAGAAGCTGTACTGCAGAAGTATCTCTTCTTGGCTGCTTTGCAATAGCATATTTCCCTTCTATAGAAACGCCCTGGTTACTTGATGGATCTACAACAACATTATTTATTTCGTAACCTTCATTGTGGATCCATGACCAGCAGTCTGCGCTCAGGCCTTCCGGTATAGGATATAACTTACCATTTTCATCTCTATTGATCCAGAATTTAAGTTTGATGGGAATACTGATATTGGTAGTAGGTGTATAGTCTCCATTGATATAATCTACACGGACATTGCCCCGATAATACTGTAAGGAATTTGCGCTTCCAGGATTGTCTTCCGTTCCCTTTATCATCTGTGTATCATCCGGTGCCAGAACATAATGATAATTATCCTTATCATCAGATGCATCGTATGTGTCTATCTCGTCATCTGCCAGCTGAGTTTTTTTCTCATCGGCTGCTGCCGTGCTTTCAGCCTCAGTTGTTTCTTCAGCTGCACTGCTCTCTGCTTGCTCATTATCTTTTTCTTCTTCTGTTTCTTCTTTGGAAGTTTCTTCCTCTGCAGTTTCTTCAGAAGATGTCCCTGTTGTTTCATTTTCAGAAGTTTCTTCGGTTGCTTCCGGGGCTTCTGTTTCTTCCGGAGCTTCTGTTTCTTCTGGCTTTGTCGCTGTATCTTCGGTTATGGATTCCTTCGTTGCCGCCTGAGTATCCTTCTGTGTTGATCCAGAAGCATCTCCTTCTTTTGCATCAGTTATATTTTCATCTGTTTTTAAAGACACAGTCCCGGTTTTCTTTTCTAGGTTTTCTAACCTGGTATTCTTTTTTGTATTCTTGTCTATATTCTTTTCATTTTCCCCCGCCATCGTGACATCTTCCACTTTTTCATCGGAGGTGTTTTTATCTGATGATGTATCCTTATTTTCTGCATCTGATCTGGATGTATCCTCTTCATCCCTGTTTGTCTGGTCAGAAGGTTTCTCTTCCCTGTCCTGAAAGTCTTCATCCTCATTCTTTCCATCTGAAGGCTCTGTGTTGGTATCAGCTGTGTCAGAATCCTTATCAGTGTTAATTTCTTCTTCATCATCTTTGTCTTCTTCGTCCAATGCTGCTTCCAGAGCTGCTTTTTCTAATGACTGGGTTTTTGCAGAATTATATACGCGCCAAATATCTGTATTCAACCCGGGGAATGCCACCTCCACACCGCCAACAATGGTAAGACCATTTATTTTTGCATACTGCTCCGGACCATAATGATCAGTCATTCCGGTTGCGCTATTATATGTGTTAGTTGATACATTCTTAACTGTATATTCATTTGTGTTCGGATTATAAAAGATGGTAGGGGTATCAATATGAACACCCATTCCTTTAATCTTATAATCTGCAGCAACGGAATCGTATTCAATCTTTACAGAACCTGTAGCCTGTGTCTTCTTTGACAGAGTGATCGCAGTGTCATCCAGTGCCACATCCTGGCTCTTATCAAGCTTAAAGGTTCCGTACAATGCAGGAACGTAGTTTTTGTCCACTGCTGCATGGCTCGTTATCAATGGCCATACATTCCCCCATGGCACCTGTTCCGCTGCCAACACAAAGGAAAGGAAACCTACTAAGCTCCTTTTCCCAAAACGTTTTAATTTCATGATTTTTTCTTCGGTCATCATAATAATTTTCCTATCTTTGATAGTTTCTATTTTTGTAGTTTGTATCTCTGGCAGTTTCTGTCTTTGCAGAAAATGATCCTCTATCCCTAGTACATCGTTCTCGAAATAACTGCACCACTCACTTGTCTGCGGATTGGTACAGTTATTTACGAAACGATGTACTAGTATCTATTTCTGCCTGATAATAAAAATATACAGCAATCCTATTTTATCAGTATTATTTTAATACATTTTTCATTACATGTAAATCAAAATTGGGTATTTTGTAAGAAATTCGTAATTTTAAATTTGTCGTGGCTTCGCGAAAATAATGAACAGATTGCAAAACCGGATATGGTCGCCACAAAAAATAAAACGATTGAGAAAAAATGAGATATGTCGTTATTTAAAATAAGAAGAAACAGTATGCACCAGTATTCCGGCTGCACACTGTCTCTTTTTTCATGATCAGTTTATTTTTTCCTGTATTATACCTGATCATACTGGATGGAATCTTTCACCATCTGTGCATGCTGCGGCCCCATAAGAAGACGGATCAGCTCAATCCCCAGATCTAAAGCATATCCAAGTCCTCTTGCGGTAGTAATATTTCCATCGGTGATCACGCCCTGACGGGTGTAGGAAACGCCCTCTAACTTGTCCTCAAAACCCGGATAGCAGGTGGCTGTTCTTCCTTTTAACAGTCCCATTTCCCCAAGGATGCTTGGAGCTGCGCAAATAGCTGCAATGCGCCGTCCCTGCTTATTGGCCTTGCAAATAGCCTTCTTTAAGCCTTCGTGGGCTTTTAATGTATTGGTTCCTGGCATTCCTCCCGGCAGGAATAATACATCTGCATCTTCTGCTGCTGTTTCATCAAAAAGGGCATCTGCCTGAAAATGAATATGATGAGAGCCTGTGATCTCACGGCTTCCTGTTACTGATACCAGTGTTACCTCTGCTCCGGCACGGCGAAGGACATCTACTACTGCAAGACATTCTACTTCTTCCAGTCCATCTGCAAGAAATGCAAAAACTTTTGACATTTTAATTCCCCTTTACGCAATGATGTTGGAAGCCAATATTTTGGCCTCCTATATGTGTAACCGATCTGAAACTTTATTTATTTTACCATTTTTCCCTTTTTCTGAAAAGAGATAAATGCTATGATAGTGTATACTAAAAAGTGCAAAATATTGTTAAAAAAGCACACAAACCGGAAGGAGAATTTACAATGGAAATCGAAAGAAAATTTCTTGTTAAACAAATCCCTGAGGGATGTACATCTTTTCCCTGCAGACAGATCGAACAGGCCTACTTAAATACAGATCCTGTTGTCCGCGTCCGCCGGGATAATGATGACTACTATCTCACCTACAAAGGAAAAGGCCTCTTATCCAGAGAAGAATACAATCTTGCACTGAATAAAGAAGCCTATGAACATCTGCTGACCAAGGCAGACGGTATTATCCTTACAAAAAAGAGATATATGATCCCGGTTCCGGGAAGTGATCACCTTACCATCGAATTAGACGTCTTTGAAGGCCACTACCACGGCCTTATCCTTGCAGAGGTAGAATTTGCCAGCGAAGAAGAAGCAAAGGCATTTAATCCGCCTGCATGGTTTGGAGAGGACGTTACCTTCTCCGGTGAATATCACAACAGCCGCCTGTCCCAGGGATAACTATCATTATTTCTTAGCAATGTACTTTCTGATATCCAGAGCGATCGCAACTACGATAACGATGCCCTGTGCAATGTACTGGTAGTTTGTATCAACACCCAGATACTGTAAGCAGGTCTTTAATATCTCAAATACCAGAACGCCGATAAGAACACCTGAGATACGGCCGATACCACCGTTTACAGATACACCGCCGATGGTGCAGGCTGCGATTGCTTCCAGCTCCCAGCCGTTACCCATGTTTACTGAGGAACCGCCGGATTTAGCGCCTACCAGGAAACCAGCCAGTGCGTAGCATGCTGCTGCTGTGATGTAGATAGCGATCTTTGTCTTCTTTGTGTTAACACCGGAAACCTCTGCTGCCTGCTCGTTTCCACCAATAGCATACATATATTTGCCATGAGGTGTCTTGTTATAAACGAACCACATTACAAGGCCAACCGCTAAAGCGATCAGGAACAGATAAGGGATAAAACCAAATAACTGTCCTTTTGCAACCTCAGTGTAAGCTGCGCGGTAACCACCAATAGGAGTTGCGTTGGTGTAAACCAGGCAGACACCATATACGATCAGCTGCATACCTAAAGTTCCGATGAATGCAGGAACCTGCAGATAAGAAACTACGATACCGTTGATAGTACCAAAAATAGCACATACTGCTACACAGATAAGCAGTACAACTGCTACCCACCAGATACCATAGAATGGCATATCCGGGAAGAACTTGCCGCTGTAATCAGCCTTCTGGAGTAATGTACCTGCCAGGCAGGCAGATAAACCTACCATACGTCCTGCTGAAAGGTCGGTACCCTTTGTGATCAGACATCCGGATACGCCGCAGGCAATGATGAAACGTGGTGCTACGTTAAGAGCAATATTCTTTAAGTTGGAGCCGGATACGAATGTCGGCTGCATGATACCGGTGTAAATAGCTAATAACACCAGAACGACTATAATTCCGTTATTAATAAGGAAATCCTTTAAATTAAATTTTTTCGCTGTCATGGTTTAATCCTCCTGTTTGGACTCTGTGGTTGATTTTCCCTGAAGATCAAACTGTGTCGCAAAGGACATAATTCTCTCCTGAGTTGCTTCTTCCCCTTCTACTTCACCGGTGATATGTCCGTTACACATTACGATGATACGGTTGGACATACCGATCAGCTCCGGCATTTCAGAAGAGATCATGATAATGGATTTGCCCTGTTTTACCAGGTCGATCATGATCTGATAGATCTCATACTTGGCACCTACGTCAATACCTCTTGTAGGCTCATCCATGATCAGGATATCCGGATTGTTTGCCAGCCAGCGGGCGATGATAACCTTCTGCTGATTACCACCGGAAAGAGACCGGATCAGTGTTTTTCCACTTGGGGTCTTAATGTTCAGCTTCTTGATGCTGTCTTTTACAACTGCATCTACTTTTTTCTGGTCGATCACACCGCTGTTTGTATAATTTTTATAAGAAGCGATTGCTGTATTATCATTGATGCTTAAGCAGCCTAAAATACCGGTTCCACGGCGATCCTCTGTGATCATGCCAATGGAATTGGCAATGGCATCTTCCGGCTTTTTAATATTTACCTTCTTGCCAAGGACTTCTACTGTACCGCTGGCAATATGTCTCATGCCGAAGATTGCTTCCATCATCTCTGTTCTCTGTGCGCCTACCAGACCGCCGAATCCAAGGATCTCGCCCCTCTTTAACTCAAAGGAACAATCCTGGAAGGAACGTTCATGAATGCTGCACAGGTGATCTACCTTCAGAATCGTCTCATCTGTTCTGTAATCTTCCTTTGGAGGATATACATTGGTCAGCTCACGTCCAACCATCTGTTTTACGATCTCATCATCGGAAATATCCTTTACTTCCCAGGATCCTACATATGTACCATCTCGCATAATGGTAATATCGTCTGCGATCTGACGGATCTCAGCCATCTTGTGGCTGATATATATCATAGAAACGCCTCTGGACTTTAAGTCCCTGATAATACGGAACAGCGCTTCTACTTCATTATCAGTCAGAGAAGATGTGGGCTCGTCCAGGATCACGATCTTTGCGTGCTGGCTGACTGCCTTTGCGATCTCTACTGACTGCATCTGTCCAATTGACAATGTTCCCAGTTTTGCCTTAGGATCAAAATTCATTTTTACATCTTTTAACCATTTCTCAGCTTCACTGTTCATGGTCTTGTGGTCCACCATTTTAAGAGGACCAACACTCTTCATGGGATATCTTCCCAGATACATATTTTCTGCAATGGAACGATCCGGTATTGGCTGAAGTTCCTGATGAACCATTGCCAGGCCCTTGTGAAGGGCATCATCCGGATTTGTTATCTCCGTTTTTTCACCATCAATAATGATCTGTCCTTCATCCATCTTATAAATGCCGAAAAGACATTTCATAAGGGTAGATTTTCCGGCGCCGTTTTCCCCCATCAGCGCATGGACAGTTCCGGGACGTACTTTCAAGTTTATCCCATCCAGTGCCTTTACGCCAGGGAAGCTTTTACTGACTCCTATCATTTCCAGTCTGTACTGCTCTGCCATCCCGTTACTCCTTTCAATTCCTGTGACGCTTTTTCTATGCCCTCCGGGAGCATATTTTCCTTAAAAATCGGGTGTGACGGAATGACCCGCACACCCGATAAATAGTCAGTTAACTGTAACTTATTTTAACTTGTCAAGGATTTCCTGTGCGTTTGCGTTAGTAACCTTGATGTAGTCTACAGGGATCTTGGCATCAACTTCTTCGCCGCCGATGAACTTAACAGCTGCATCTGCTGCTGCCTTAGCCTGTGAGAAGTGATCGTTAAATACAGTACCTGTCTGCTTGCCATCGATAACATTCTGAACTGCCTCGGTCAGAGCATCTACACCTACTAAGTAGATATCTTCATTTACCTTACGTCCAGCTGCTTCGATCGCCTGTAAAGCGCCCAGTGCCATTGCGTCATTGTTACAGAAGATAACTTCGATCTTATCACCGTACTGGTTTAAAGCATCCTGTGCGATCTGCTGTGCCTTAGCCTGATCCCAGTCACCACGCTGCTTTAACAGTTCTTCTACTTCTACGCCAGCGTCTGTTAATGCCTTAACGGAGAATTCAGTTCTGTACTGGGCATCTACGTTCTCAGGGTCGCCCTGGATCATGACATAGGAAACTTTTCCATCACCATTGATATCGCCCTTGGTCTCTGTCTCTAAGATCTCTTCGCCCTGATATGTACCGGACTGTCTTGCATCACAACCTACATAAGTAGCGTTGATCTTTTCGTCAACCCATCTCTGCTCTTCTGCTTCATCTGGCTCACGGTTGATATAAACAACAGGGATTCCTGCATCTTTACACATATCTGTGATCTCTGGTGCGGAAGAAGCCTGTACCAGGTTCAGGATCAGAACATCATACTTCTGGGTGATGAAGTTATTGATCTGGTTGGTCTGCTCAGCCTGATCGCCCTTACCATCCTGGATAACTACGTTCTCTGCCTTGAAGCCTAAGTCTTCGGTCAGATAACGCTGCAGTTCCTGTCTGTACAGAGTCATAAAGTTATCATCGAATTTATAAATGCTGATGCCCACTTTCTTATCTGCTACATCTGCTGTTCCAGCTGCCTGTGCTGCGGTCTCTGCTGCTTCCTTAGCTGCCTCAGTAGCTGCTTCGCTTGCTGCTGTAGTTTCCTTAGCTGCTTCAGTAGGAGCTGCTGTTGTAGCGGTACTTCCGCCGCCGCAGGCTGCCAGTGAAAGTGCCATTGCGGATGCCATAGCTGCTGCTGTAACCTTCTTAACTAATCTCATAATTGTAATCCTCCCTATACATATGATTTTGTTTTTTATCGCCTTTAGTGTATTTTCCTTAACGACAAGCACATTATAAGCCCCGGTTGTGCATTTTTCCATATGATTTTTTAAGGAGTATTATGAAATTTCTTTGATTTTACATTATTGCTGAATTTTTTTATTGTTTTTATGTCATTTATTGTCAGTTTCTGTTGCATCTTCCTGGGTTATCCCCTTCTGGCTGCACCAGAAATATTTTCCGTTTTCCAGTTTTATGCTCTCATCAACAGGAAGCCTCCTGCTTAAAGAAGCTGCGATCTGGAAAATGGCATTTGCATAGCCTTCTTTATCTGCTGCCACCGTTCCAAAAAGTTTTCCTGCCTTTAATGCCTCCATTCCAGGCGGCGTAGCATCGATCCCCACTATTTTGATCATACCCGGAAGGATTCCCGCCCTGTCAATAGCATCGATAGCGCCCAGGGCCATATCATCATTATTAGCCACCACCAGTTCGATCTGATCCGGATATTCTGTAAGCCACTGCTCCATCATGGCAGATGCCTGGCTGCGTTCCCAGCTGGCAATACCTCCTGTGATTTTTTCCAAAGGCACTCCACCGTCCTTTAATGTCTGTATGGACCATTCAGTACGGATCAGGGAATCCTGATGATTGCTCTCTCCTTCTAATAGCACATAGCTGACGATCCCATCACCGTTGCGGTCAAGACTTGAGGAATCTTTTTTATAGGCATCTACCAGGATCCTTCCTTCAAAAACAGCAGAATCCTTTGCATCAGCCCCTACATAATAAAGCTTCTCCCACCGGTTCATGTCTTCTTCTACCGGCTCTCTGTTAAAAAAGATCACCGGCACATCCGCTGCCATGGCTTTATCAATAACTACAGAAGCTGCAAAACGGTCTACAATATTGACACATAAGGCATCACAGCCTAACTCCAGCATCCGGTCCACCTGATTATTCTGGGTATTCTGGTTACTTTTTGCGTCTAAAATATCCAGTGTTACCTTGATGCCTTCCTTCCGCTCATATTCTTTAGCCTTTTCTTCAATATAAGAGCGAAGTGTGCTGATAAAAGTATCATCCCCCCTGTAGAGAAGAAGTCCCACACGTATCTCCTTAGATGCCGCTTCTTTTTTCGCTCCGTTTCCTGCTACAATAAACAGGCAGATGATCACTATTACAGCGATCATACTAAACAGCATCGCCCCGGTTCCTTTTGTTTTCTTCATTATCATTTCCCCCTATTCCATAGGATAGAGCATTTTCTCATATACACCAGAGGCCAGTTTCTGCTGATCCAGATAAACCAGATCTAACAAAGTCTCCTGCTTCTGCCTGCCTGCATGAATAGCTTCTACTGCTTTTTTTATACTTAAATATCCCTGGCTGAACTGGTCATAGGTCACTAGTCCATCAATAATGCCCTGATCCAGATAATTTAAGATCCCGGTAGTGGAACCAATGCCGTAAAGGGCAGACACATGTTCCCTGTAAACAGAACTTTCATTTAAGATACCCGCTGTCTGGTCTAAGGAGCGCGCATCCAGGGCGATCACCTCTACCTTGTCTTTTCCCGGATAAATCGTATTTTCCACCACCCTGCGGAACGTATTTTCTTCTTTTGCCTCATATAGCTCAAAGGGGATCTGTTTATCATTTAAAACAGAGCAGACCCCTTCATAGACATCCTGTACTCCATTGTAAGCCATTCCCTGGGTAAACAGACAGATCTTTTCATCTGAAAGATCCTTTTCAGCCGCCTTTTCCCCCAGGATCCTTCCTGCCTCAAAGTAATCAATGAAAAGTGAATCTGTCACAAACTCGCTGGGAGAAGATGCGCCCACAAATATCACCGGGCATCCCGGTTTTAAGCCTTCCAGATCCATAACTGCTTTTTTTTCCTCTACCGGTTCGATGACCACAGCCCCAGCCCCATCACGGATCTCCCTGGCGGTCATCTCGATCTGCTGTTCCTGGTCTTTCCGGTCATAAAGAGTGATCAGTCTCACATCACTTCTCAGATCTGTGGCTGCTTTTTCCATTCCTTTTCTGAAATTCTGGTAATAATCGTCTGTGTCTTCACTTAAGATCACAGAAATGGAGTCGATCTGCACAGCACGTTCTTTTATGATCAGATCCGTAGAAGACAGCAGAAACAACAGGACCAGAAAAACAGCACCTATACATAACAGTATTTTTTCTCTCTTAGGCATGTTTCTCCTCCTTTCCCACTGCTTCTTCATAAGCAATTGCAGGAAGATGGATCCGCACAGTAGTTCCCTCATCTGGCTCCGACTCTATAAAAAGCCCGTAGTTTTTGCCAAAATACAAATGGATCCGTTCATTTACGTTCTTTACGCCGATCCCGGAACCTCTTCTGGAAGGAACATGACCGGTATCTGTAAACAGACGCTCTACCTGTTCCTCCGTCATGCCAAGCCCATTGTCCTCCACACTCAGGTAAAGATTCTCTTCCTCTTTCCATGCCCGTATTTTGATCTCACCGTCACCATCCATAAACTCCATGCCATGATAAATGGCGTTTTCCACCATAGGCTGCAGGATCAGCTTTAAACTGGCAAGTCCTAATACCTCTTCCTCTGCCTCTATGGAATAAGAAAATTTATTTTTATAGCGCATATGCTGGATCATCAGATAGTTTCTTACATGCTCCAGTTCATCCCTTACCGGGATAATGCTTTTTCCCTTACTTAAACTGATACGGAAGAAACGCGCCAATGCGGTTACTGCTTTCACTGCTTCTGACTGTTTTTCATTTTCGATCATCCACACAATGATATCCAGGGTATTATAAAGGAAATGGGGATTGATCTGGGACTGTAAAGTATCAAATTCGCTTTTTCGCTTAGATTCATGCTCTGCCACAATGTCATCCATAAGGCGCTTGATCTGCCTTGCCATATTCTGAATGGATTTTCCCAGATGCTGGATCTCGTAAGATCCCCCTGTGTAAACTTCTGTTTCCAAATTTCCCTCCTCGATCTGATTTACAGATTTTTCCAGTTCCTTAATAGGGTCTGTGATCCTGGAAGAAATATAGGAATTGATGATAGTCAGGATAAACAGCACCAGCGCAATAATGAACACGATCAAAATACGGGTCTTGATCGCATTTAAGGATACTGTGTCAAGGGGCATGACACCTACGATCCTCCAGCCTGTATATCCCACCGTTTTTACCGACACCATACGGGTCTGTCCCTGCCACTGCTCCTGGTAATTTCCATCTTTTAACACGGCAGTATTACCATTGTTTTCTGCTACAATGCCGGAGCTTATCAGCTGGCCGTCCGGGTGATAGATCAGGTTCCCGTTGCTGTCTGTAAGATACACATAGCCGCCTTTTGCCAGGTTCATACCATCAAATAACTGTTCTAAGCTGTTATAACGCAGATCGATGAGAAGAACACCCTGGTCTGTATAGGGGCCGTCTGTGATCTCCACAGCTCTTGCCACAGATACCACCCAACGGTACTGGCTGTCTCCTGTGTCAAAAATGTGCTGTACATGAGGCATGGAAAAATGAAGGTTTTCTGTTTTTTCCAAAGCCGCCATAAACCAGTCCTGGTCTGCCACCCTGGCATTGTTCTTTAATCTTGCTGCGGGAACCGACTCTAACAATTCCCCTTCTTTTGAAAACAGGGCAATATTTTCTACATTGTCCTTGTTATTATCATAAAGGAGCGTGATCTCTCCGTTAATAGAACCGTCAGAAAGATCGGCATTTTTGATCACGCCGTAATACAGGGAATCTGAAAGCTTCATCACCAGACGCAGATAAGAGTCCATTGTCCGGCCTAACTGGTTGATAAGGATGCGGTTTTCCTCCTGAAGTGCAGAGGACATCTGTCCTGACAGCCGTCCGTAAAGAGAAACTCCGATAAAAATACTGGCTGCCAGAGCGGTAATGGTAAAATACATGAATATAATGGAACGGATACTGGCATTTTGAAGCCGGTGTTTTCGTTGTTTCAAAAACATTATTTTGCTCCTCTGAATTTTGTAGGCGAAATACCAAATCGTTTCTTAAATACATAGCTGAAATAATTCTGCTCCTGGTATCCTACCTTTGCCGCGATCACATATGTCTTGTCATCTGTTTTGTTTAAAAGCTCCACTGCTTTATCCAGACGGACTTCCGTAAGATAAGCTACATAAGTCTTTCCTGTTTCTTTCTTAAACATAGTAGAAAAATAAGCCGGGCTCATATGCAGGTGACGGCAGATCTTCTCCACAGACAGCTCCGCATCCTGATAGTTGTCCATAATATACTGCCTGGCTTCCTGGATCACCTGTTTTGTAGTATTATCACGTTCTGTATTCACAGACTGGTTTACTGCAATGGCAGCCTGAAGAAGCCATTTTGCAAAATCTTCCTTTTTCTGGGTACTGGAGATCAGGGCAAAAGCCTCATTTAAGTTGGACTCCCCCTTGAATATAGTCTCCATGTCCAGATCATACATCTGCACCAGCTGGATCATACAGTTTAATACACTTAACATATAGGTCTGGCACTGACGCTGATGGACTTTTGCATCACTGATCTTATCCGCGATTTTATGTACTGCTTCTTCGATCTTTTCCTGAGGACCAAATTTCACAGCACCTACCAGCTCTGCCTCATCTTTGCTGTCAAACTGCAGCTTTCCCCTGCTTACCGGCTCCACGTCGTTGATATAAATGGTATTTCCAGCCCCTACAATGGCCTTATAACCTAAAGCATTGACTGCATCCTTGTAAGATTCGCAAATCATGCCCAGATCCTGGGTACTGTGTCCAATACCAATGGTAATAGGAACTGCCAGGATCTTTCTGGTCTCTTTGCAGATATCTCCTAATACAGCAGTCAGTCCGGTCTGGGAATTTTCCTCGTCAATAGCTGCGATCACACCGATCTGTGCATCACTGCTTCCGGTAGAGTTAAAAATAGAAAAACGACAGTAATTTCCCAGCTTTTCTTCCAGGATCTGCATGACAGAAATAGGGATCAGGTCCTGCTCCCTGTGGATAGCCAGTTCGCCTTCCCGCTCCTCCTCCGGCCTGTCAATACCTACGGCTGCTGCCACCCATTTCTGGGCACCGGAAAGGGAGATACCATACTCTTTTAAACGGGTCTGCACAGTTTCATAAGCTATGGGGGCATTTACCAGTTCATTTAAAAACTGTTCCCGGAGGATCGGCAGGCTTTTTATATAATTTTCCCGCAAAAGGTTTACATTTCGCTTCTGTTCGATCTCCTGATCCAGATTTGCCTTTATCTTTTGTAAAATGGCAGTCAGCTCTTCTACGTTTACCGGCTTTAGTATGTATTCTGTAACATTTAATTTAATTGCCTGCTTAGCATATTCAAAATCATCATAACCGGAAAAAATGACGATCTTCATAGACGGGTATTTCTGGCGCACACGTTCTGCCAGTGTCAGTCCGTCCATATAGGGCATACGGATGTCGGTCAGGATCAGATCCGGTTCCAACAGTTCGATCTTTTCTAAGGCATCTTCCCCGTTTTCCGCGTCCCCGGCTACTAAAAAGCCGTTTTCCTCCCATTTGATCTTGCGGATAATACTTTTTCTTACCTCTTCCTCATCATCTACAAGGATAATACGATATAGTTTCATGCTTTCTGTCCCCTTTTATTATCATGATCAAACTGCAGCCCTTTATTTGATACCGTATAATAGAGCATTGCAGATGGCTGCCGCCACATTGCTGCCGCCTTTTCTGCCTTCTGCCACAATGTATGGTGTATCTTTCAGTGAAAGGATCAGTTCTTTTGACTGGATCACATTAACAAAGCCTACAGGCGCACCAATGATCAGGGCCGGTTTTATTTTTCCCTCCCGGATCAGCTCATAAAGGCGTATAAGCGCCGTAGGGGCATTTCCAATAGCAAAGATACAAGGTCTCTCTCCGCCTCCAAATAATTTTGCCGCCTTATCCATACTTGCCACCGCTCTTGTGCTGCCCTTTTCCTTGGCCTCTGCTGCCACATCTTCATCTGCCATAAAGCACAAGGCTTCTCCCCCATAACTTTCCAGACGCTTTTTGTTCACACCGGACCAGCCCATTTTTGTATCGGTAATGATCACACCTCCGTTTTTAATGGCTTCCCTTGCTTTTTCTACTGCATGCTCAGAAAATTTCAGATGATCTGCATAGTCAAAATCCGCTGTTGTATGAATAGCCCGCATGATCACCGGTGCCAGTTCCGGTTCCAGTTTCTTTCCCATAGCCTTTAATTCTTCACCGATGATCTCAAAGCTTCTGTGTTCTATATCTGACGGAAGCACCTGTTCTATATGTATTTTTTCTTCCAGTCCCATGATCTCATATATCTTTTCCATATCCAGACTCTCCCGCAATATTTCTGCCAGTTTATCACACTGTTCTTCTTTATATGCCCTGTAATCCAGCTGTCCTGCCATTTCCAGGGTAATGCCCTTTCTGGCTGCAAGGGCAGCTGCTATGGTCTCACAGATACCAGGAGCGTCAAATATACCGTGGACATAGGAACCATAAAGGTTTTTCCTGTTCCAGCCACAGGGGATGCCTTTAACTTCCCTTACTCCGGTATTCTCTCCTGCATTTAACAGACAGAGCGGCTGTTCCTTTTCCCTGCTCTTTGTACGGCCCATATGGATCTCATAGCCAGTAAGTTTCTTTCCTGAAAGCTCCCTGAAACAGCCGTAAAGTTCCCCGAAACGTCCCTCTGTCTGGGTACGTACTTTTTCTTCTTCAAATTCCGTTTCTACAGGGAAAAGACCCATTCCACGGATTTTTCCTTTGTAGGACGACTCAATGGCAAGTTCGTCCACCAGCCATTCTCCCATCATCTGGAAACCGCCGCAGATCCCCCATACAGGCACCTGCTTTGCCGCCAGTTTTAAGACAGCTGCTTCCAGACCATTCTGACGCATCCACAGAAGATCATCAATGGTATTTTTTGTTCCCGGAAGGATCACCATATCCGGCTGTTTCAGCTCAGTGGGCTTTGAAACATAACGGATGGAAACCTCGTTCATACGCTCAAAAGCATCCATGTCTGTAAAATTGGAAATTTTTGGAAACCGGAGCACTGCAATATCGATGCAGCCCTTCTGTCTGGTATTTCCAAGTTTGGTGCTTAAGCTGTCTTCATCTTCAATATCTACGTTCATATAGGGAACAACACCTGCCACCGGTATCCTGCAAAGATCCTCTAACTGGCGAAGTCCCGGCTCCAGGATTGTCTTATCTCCCCGGAATTTATTGATGATAAGTCCCTTTATGCGATTCCGTTCTTCAGGCTCCAAAAGCCCTACTGTCCCGTACAGCTGGGCGAAAACCCCGCCCCGGTCAATATCCCCGGCAAGCAGCACCGGTGCATCTACCATGGCAGCCAGTCCCATGTTTACAATATCATCTGATTTTAAGTTGATCTCTGCCGGACTTCCTGCACCTTCAATCACGATCACATCATATTCTTCGTCCAGGTGTTTGTATGCTTCCATGATCTGGGGGATCAGCTGTTTTTTATAAGCAAAATAATCTTTTGCCCGCATGTTTCCAATAGAAACGCCATTTACGATCACCTGGGAACCTACATCGGTAGTTGGTTTCAGCAAAATGGGGTTCATGTACGCAGAAGGCTTCACTCCCGCCGCTTCTGCCTGAACCACCTGGGCCCGGCCCATTTCCAGCCCATCTTCTGTAATAAAAGAATTTAAAGCCATATTCTGGGATTTAAAAGGTGCTGTTTTATAGCCGTCCTGGGCAAAAATGCGGCACAGGCCTGCTGCGATCAGGCTTTTTCCCGCATTGGACATGGTTCCCTGTATCATAATGGATCTTGCCATGGATTTATTCCTCCTTTTCAGGTTTATGTTCTCTCGGAAACTGTACACTGGGAAAGTTTATGCAAAAATTCCCGGTTTTCTTCTTCTGTTTTTACGCAGATGCGGTAGCAGGAAGCATCCAGACCCGGATAATTAGAGCAGCTGCGGATAAGGACCCCCTGTTTTAACATACGATCATACAACCCCGCTGTCTCTTTCCCGGCATTTTTCTGCTCCTGACCTGTTTTTTTCTCCTGTTCTGTGCTTTTTACAGCTGCTTCTTGCAAAATCCTTTCCTTAAAGAAAATATAATTGGCCTGGGACGGATAAACGATATATCCCAGTTTTTCTAATGCTGCTTCCATTTTATTTCTCTGCTCATGGATCAGTTTTCTGGTTTTCAGCACATATTCTGTCTCTTTTAAAGCTGCAATTCCTGCTTTCTGGGCCAGTCCCGAAACAGACCAGGGCTGTCTTACCTGAGAGATCCTTGTTAAAACCTCCCCGCTGCTGCACAATGCATATCCTAAACGCATTCCAGCCATGGCATAGATCTTTGTAAACGCTTTTAATACAAAGACATGCGGAAACTTCTCTAAAAACGGAATAACACTGTAAGCCTCCGGCTCATCTAAAAACTCTCCAAAACACTCATCCACAACCAGAAATGTATTTGTCCTTTCGCAGGTTTCTGCCAGTTTTAAGACCTGTTCCTTCTTCACAGCAATGCCTGTTGGGTTATTGGGATTGCATAAAAACAAAATGTCCCAGCCCTTTAAGGCTGCTGATACAGGCCGGTCTTTCTCCAGGCAGCTGATTTTAGCAGGATCTGCAGACGCCGGATCAAAACTGTTTTTTTCTATAATCTGACATAATTCATCCACATCCAAGCAATACCCATTTTCCTCTTTCAGATAAAAAAGACTGATATCACAGCCTGCCGCCTTTAAGGCCTGTTCATATTCCAGAAAAGAAGGGGCTAAAAGCAGGGCTTTTTCCGGTTTCAGGGCAAATGTAAGACCAAAGATCAGATCTGCCGCACCATTGCCACAGATGATCCAGTCACAAGATACCTTATGATAGTCAGCTAATGCATTTACCAGATCTGTACACCGGCTGTCCGGATAGACGCAGCACACCTGCTCTTTAATACATCGTGCCAGTTCTTCTTTCACTCCCTGAGGCAGTCCTAAAGGGTTAATGTTAGCGGAATAGTCCATTGAAACCTTGTTACTGTAAATATCACCGCCGTGCTGATATTGGGTATGCATGTGGATTCCTTCTTTCAAAAATTAATATCTATATCCCCCTCGTATCCCGGTCTGGCCAGGAAAGAGGATTTTTGAATAATCATTATAGCCTGACTGCTGCCAGGATCACCAGCAGCACTGCCATCAGTATCCCCTCTGCCAAAAACATTAAAAGGGATGCTTTCCATATATCTTCCGGGACGATCTCCCTGTCATTATCTCCGATAAACTGTTTCTTGTAAAGAACCCCAAAGTACCAAGCATCTCCTGCAAGACGCAAATGAAGGGCTCCCGCACAGGCTGCCTCTCCATGAGCAGAATTGGGGCTGTCATGCTTTCTGCGGTCCCTTAAGAATATACGCCAGGCATTTTTCCCGTCTGCCCCGGGAAGCAGATATGCTGCCAGTGTAAGCAGACAGCCGGAAATGCGGGCTGGTATAAAGTTTAATACATCATCCAGCTTTGCAGCTGTCCGGCCAAACAGGATATATTTATCATTCCTGTAGCCGATCATGGAATCCATGGTGTTTACTGCCTTATAAAAGGTACCGCCCAACGGTCCGAAAACTGCCATAAATAAAAATGGAGCGATCACACCATCTGAGGTATTTTCTGCCACAGTTTCCACTGCTGCTCTGGTAATGCCTGCTTTGTCCAGAACTTTGGTATCACGGCCTACGATCATGGAAACAGCCTTTCTTGCCCCTTCTATATCTCCCTTTTTTAGTTCCCTGAATACCTTCATGCTTTCCACGCAGAGACTTTTGGCTGCCAGAAGCTGATAACAGAAAAAGCTTTCCAGAAGAAATCTTGCCGTCAGACCCAGATATTTTCCTGTTACCTGAAAAAGCAGCCCCGGCATGATGATCCAGAAAAGGCACATAGTCATGGTAAGAAAAGTTCCTACAAGCCGTGGCTTTTCAGGAAAAAGTTTACGCAGATCCTTTTCCAGACTGCTTATCATATTCCCCATCAGGCGTATCATATGGGGAAAATTATAGGGATCTCCAAAGATCCAGTCCAGAATACTGCCTGTTAAAAGGGCCAGCCCATGCAGCTGCCATAACTGTATCCATTCCATTGTTATGTTACTATCCTTTCCTAATATCAGAGTGGTCAAAATACCTTTTGTCCCCAACATCATTATATCAAACATTACTCTTATAAGCTGTCATGCTTTTCACATTTTCATTTTCTCTACTTTAAACGGGTTCCAAGCCCGCAGCAGACCCGCCATACTTCCTCTGATCTTTCTGCCAGCAGACAGCAGATACGGCCTGTTTCTTCCCTGTACTCCCGCTCAAACGGATCTACAGGAACAATGCCGTAACCAATCTCATCTGTGACCAGAATACGGTGAGGACCGGCAGTGTATATGACCTCTGCCATTTTTTTCCAGTCTGGCAGACCTGTAGGCATTATTTCAAATACGCCTTTTTCCTGCTCATCCGGCAATCCCAGCGTCTCATCTTTTTTTAATATCCGCCGCACCAGCATGTGAAAATTCCGGCTCCATGCAGAGGTAAGAAACTCTTCCCAGGTGGCTGTTTCTCCATCTGTCCAAGAATCTGTCTTTAAATTTTCCAGATGGTCTTTCTGGATTTCCCCGTCTTTCTCTATTTTTTTATTTTCCTGTATCCTGCTTTCAAAATGTTCTCTTGCAAAAGAAGATTTTCCCTGACATCTTCCTCCAATAACCATGATCATCTGTTTTTTCTCCTTTGGTTCTCCTTAACTGGACAGACATGCCGCCTGACGTTGGCATCACCATATCTTCAACTTATTTTTATAACATTTTCAATAAAAATGCCACTGCAGTCAGACAGCCCAGTTCCTCTGTCTGCAGGAAAAATCCGGCCAGATCCCCGGTAATACCTCCGAAGTTCTTTTTTGACCATTTATCATACCAGGCAAAAAGCGCTCCCTGAAACACCAGGCATACTCCATAAATTTTTATCCCCTGCATACCCCAGATCCCAAAAGCCGCCACTGCCAGGAGTGCCAATAACAGGATCAGGATCTTTTTATCCAGCTTTTTCTCAGATGCCTGGGAAAATGTGGCTGCCAGCCCGTTGTTTTTCGCTGAAGGGAGCATGATTACAGAAAGGCCGCTGAACACCCGTTCACTGGACAAAAACAATACTGGATAAAATATGGCTTTTCCCTGTGCATTTTTGCAAAACTCATACATGCTCCCTGTATATAATAATAAATATACAGCCGCACAGATCACTGCGAAAGCCCCTAAATGAGGATCTTTTAATATTTCCAGTTTTTTCGTCCTGTCTCCATAGGAATGGACTGCATCCATAGTATCCATAAAGCCATCCATATGGATACCCCCTGTTACAAGAAAGGGAATGGCAGATGCCCACAGAAATCTTATGCCCACAGACAGATCAAGCTGTGCTGCAATAACCAGCCAGAGTCCCAAAAGGCATCCCTGCACAGCACCTACCAGCGGAAAAAAGCACATGGCATGGTTCATTTTTTCTTTGGTCCACTCTACCTGGGGCACAGGGATCTTTGAATACATGGATATTGCGATCAGACAGGAATCTAACCATTTCATACAGTTTCTCGTTCCTTTCATTAATGATATACTCCCAAAATCCTTTTGAACTTGATTTTGCAGGAAGATTTTTGGTCAGTTGTGCCAAGGGTATCTGAAAGACTTAGTGAGGGCATTTAACTGGTATACCGTATACTACTTCAACCACCTCTGAGGCCATTTTCGCCAGACGGCAGTTCACAAGCCCCAGAAGACGGATATATTCTAACGTCTCTTTTTCATACATTTCCCCGTCAGAGCCCACTTCATTGGTGATCACTGCGAAAAAGCCAGCTGTTTTATCGATCTTTTCGATGTCAGTGCAGATTTTTTCTGCCAGTGCTTCTGTACGTCTGCTAGGTTCTGATCCTTCTCCAAAGGAACTGCCAAACATTTCATTGGCTGTGAGATTAGAAATACATTCCAGTAAAACGGCTTTTTTCTGACCATCAGGACGGAGCATTTCCAACACTTTTTCCCTGCCCACATCCTTTGGGCTCTCAATGGTGATAAATCCTTTTCCCTGACGAAGTTTTTTATGCCGCTCCACTTTTTTTCTGCCTTCTTCCCCAAATACTTCCATGGTGGCAATATAATACCGGGTCATTTCTCCAGCTTCCAGTATTCTTTTTTCTCCATAAGCAGATTTACCGCTGCCGCTGCCGCCGGTAATCAGTATCATAGCTATTCGTTATCCTCGTTTTTATCTTCATGTACTCTCGAAGTCTTTTCTGCACTTGCCTTTGCGGCCGATTTTCCGCCAGTTGCACCCGAATTTCATCAACGTACGCACCGCGTACGCCTCAGAAATTTGGGTACAACTGACAAAAAAACTCCTCGCAAAATCAGATACAGAAAAACACCGAGAGAACATACGGAGAACATGATAGGAGGATAAACATGAATAAGGAACTGTTAGAGGCAATGGAGGTATTGGAAAAAGAGAAAAATATCTCTAAAGATACCATGATCGAGGCAATTAAAAATTCCCTTATCACTGCCTGTAAAAACAATTTCGGCAAAGCAGATAATGTAAAGGTTGTTATGAACCGCACAACCGGTGACTTTGCTGTATATGCAGAAAAAACCGTAGTAGAAGAGGTAGAAGACCCGGTTATGGAGATCAGCTTGGCAGACGCAAGAATGATCAGCGCCAAGTATCAGCTGGGTGATGTTGTCCAGGTGCCTTTAGATTCCAAAAAATTCGGACGTATCGCAACCCAGAACGCAAAGAATGTGATCCTTCAGAAGATCCGCGAAGAAGAGCGCAAGGCATTATACAACGATTATTATACCATGGAAAAAGATGTTGCTACCGGTATTGTACAGCGTTACCTTGGAAAAAATATCAGTGTGAATCTTGGTAAAGTAGATGCTATCTTAAATGAGAGCGAGCAGGTAAAGGGTGAGACCTTCCGTCCAAATGAGCGTATCAAGGTTTATATCGTAGAAGTAAAGGATACAACAAAGGGACCGCGTATTTCTGTATCCAGAACACATCCAGACCTTGTAAAGCGTCTTTTTGAAGAGGAAGTATCTGAAGTGCATGATGGTACTGTGGAGATCAAGGCAATTGCAAGAGAAGCAGGTTCCAGAACAAAGATCGCAGTTAAGTCCAATGATGCAAGCGTAGATCCGGTGGGTGCATGTGTAGGTGTAAACGGCGCCAGAGTCAATGCGATCGTTAATGAACTCCACGGCGAAAAGATCGATATCATTAACTGGGATGAGAATCCTGCATATCTGATCGAAAATGCATTAAGCCCTGCAAAGGTAATCTGTGTTGTTGCAGACGAAGAAGCAAGAGAGGCACAGGTCATCGTTCCTGATTACCAGTTATCACTGGCTATTGGTAAGGAAGGACAGAATGCACGTCTTGCAGCAAGACTGACCGGATATAAGATCGATATCAAGAGTGAGACCCAGGCAAAGGAAATGGGACTGTTTGAACAGATGGGCTTACAGTATGGTGATGCTCCAGAAGAAACAGAAGAAGTTTCCCAGGATGACTACCAGGAAGAAAACAACGAACAGTAGAGAGAAGCTCTGGAAGATTAGGAGTGATAATAGGTGAGTGTAAAGAAGATCCCGCTGAGGCAGTGCATTGGCTGCGGTGAGATGAAAAGTAAAAAAGAAATGATAAGAGTGATCAAAACAGCCGAGGATCAGATCCTTTTGGATGCAACCGGACGTAAAAATGGCCGCGGCGCCTATCTGTGTCCGTCTATGGAGTGCTTTAAGAAGGCTGTGAAGGGCAGAGGCCTGGAACGATCCTTTAAAATGGCTATCCCCAGAGAGGTTTATGAGACTCTGGAAAAGGAGATGGAAGAAATTGACAGATAAAAATAAAGTATTCAGTCTGATCGGACTGGCAACCAGGGCAAGAAGAGTAGTCAGCGGAGAATTTTCCACGGAAAAGTCTGTAAAAAGCGGACGCTCCCACATGGTGATCGTGTCAGAAGAAGCTTCTGATAATACAAAGAAAATGTTTACCAATATGTGTACTCACTATAAAGTTCCTATCTATCTGTTCGGCACAAAAGAGGAACTTGGGCATGCTATGGGACAGGAATTTCGTGCTTCCCTTTCAGTTGAGGACGCAGGATTTGCCAAATCCCTGGCATCACGGATGAATGTAAATGGAGGTAGTTTGAATGAGAGTAAGTGAACTGGCAAATGAACTGGGTAAGACCAGTAAAGAAGTATTAGATATTATTAAACAGAAAGACAGCTCTGCATCTCTTTTTGCGGCTTCCAGCGTATCTAAAGACCAGGAAACTATGGTAAGAAACGCTGTCAGTCAGAAAAAAGAGGGAGCACCAAAGGCAGAAGCAGAAAAAGCAGAACCTGCAAAGAAGAAACTGACTGCTGTTTTCCGTCCGCAGAATGCAAAGCAGCAGATCAAGCGCCCGGTACCAAAGGAGCAGCCTAAGCCACAGCAGGCAGTTCCTAAGGCTGAGGAGACAAAACCAGTGCAGGCAGCAGAAGCAAAGCCACAGGTACAGGAGACATCTGCTCCGGCAGTGGAAAACAGACCTGCACAGACCGAAAGAGGAGATTTCCAGAACAGAAGCCAGAATGGCTATCAGGGAAGAGACAACCGCGGTGAGAGGCCACAGGGCGGCTATCAGAACCGTGATGGAAGAACCGGAGGCTATCAGGGAAGAGACAACCGCGGTGAGAGACCACAGGGCGGCTATCAGAATCGTGATGGAAGAACCGGCGGCTACCAGGGAAGAGACAACCGCGGTGAGAGACCACAGGGCGGCTATCAGAACCGTGATGGAAGAACTGGCGGTTATCAGGGAAGAGACAACCGTGGTGAGAGACCACAGGGCGGCTTCCAGAACCGTGGAGATAGACCACAGGGCGGTTTCCAGAACCGCGGAGATAGACCACAGGGCGGTTTCCAGAATCGCGGGGACAGACCACAGGGCGGTTTCCAGAATCGCACAGACAGACCACAGGGCGGTTTCCAGAACCGTGGAGACAGACCACAGGGCGGCTTCCAGAACCGTGACAGAAACCAGGGCGGTTTCGGCTCCCGTTTCGGAGAAGATAAGGACAGAGATAATACAAACAGAAATGGCAGCAGAGACAGCCGCCGTTCTTCTGGCAGCAGAGATAACCGTACATCTTCTTTTGACAGCCCGATCCAGACAAAGCCAAGCAGCACCCGCCAGGCAAACAAGAACGCTCATAAGAATGACCGTTTTGACAAGAGAGACAGAGAAGAAGATGGCAAGAAGAAAGCACCAAAGACAGGAAAGGGAGCTTTCATCATGCCGCAGCCTAAGAAAGAAGAAGCTAAGGTTGAGGATGTTAAGACCATTACTCTTCCAGAGCGCTTAACCATCAAGGAACTTGCTGATAAGATGAAGCTGCAGCCATCTGTTATTGTTAAGAAGCTGTTCTTAAAGGGTCAGATGGTTACATTAAACCAGGAGATTGACTATGAGCAGGCAGAAGAGATCGCAATGGAATTTGATGTTCTCTGTGAGCAGGAAGAAAAGGTTGATGTTATTGCTGAACTTCTGAAAGAAGATGATGAAAACGAAGCAGATATGGTTTCCAGACCACCTGTAGTCTGTGTAATGGGTCACGTTGACCATGGTAAAACATCCCTTCTGGATGCTATCCGCCAGACCAATGTAACTTCCAGAGAGGCCGGCGGTATCACACAGCACATTGGTGCTTCTGTTATTGAGATCAACGGAAGAAAGATCACTTTCCTTGATACACCTGGACATGAGGCATTTACCGCTATGCGTATGAGAGGTGCCCAGTCTACTGATATTGCTATCCTGGTAGTAGCAGCAGACGATGGTGTTATGCCACAGACTGTAGAGGCTATCAATCATGCAAAAGCAGCTGGCGTAGAGATCATTGTTGCTATCAATAAGATCGATAAGCCAAGTGCAAACATTGACAAGGTAAAACAGGAACTGGCTGAATATGAGCTGATCCCGGAAGACTGGGGCGGCAGCACTATTTTCGTCCCTGTATCCGCACATACAAAGGAAGGTATCACAGATCTTCTGGAAATGGTACTTTTAACAGCAGATGTCCTTGAATTAAAAGCAAATCCAAACCGTAAGGGCCGTGGTCTTGTGATCGAGGCTGAGCTGGATAAGGGCAAAGGACCTGTTGCAACTGTACTGGTACAGAAGGGTACCTTAAAAGTTGGCGAAACCATTGCAGCAGGTGCATGTTATGGTAAGATCCGTGCAATGATGGATGACAAGGGCCGCAGAGTAAAAGAAGCTGGTCCGTCCACTCCTGTAGAGATTTTAGGCTTAAATGATGTACCACAGGCTGGTGAGGTATTTGTAGCAACTGACAATGAAAAAGAGGCACGAAGCTTTGCTGAGACCTTCATTTCTGAGAGCAAGAATAAGCTTCTGGAAGACACTAAGGCAAAACTGTCCCTGGATGATCTGTTCAGCCAGATCAAGGCAGGAAATGTAAAGGAACTTCCTCTGATCATCAAGGCAGATGTCCAGGGTTCTGTAGAAGCAGTAAAGCAGAGCTTGACCAAGCTGTCTAATGAAGAAGTAGTAGTAAAGGTGATCCATGGTGGTGTTGGTGCCATCAATGAATCTGACGTTTCCCTGGCTTCTGCTTCCAATGCGATCATCATTGGTTTTAATGTACGTCCTGATGCGACTGCAAAATCCATTGCAGAGCGTGAGAAAGTAGATGTACGTCTGTATAAAGTTATCTATCAGGCGATTGAAGACGTAGAAGCTGCTATGAAGGGTATGCTGGATCCTGTATTTGAGGAAAAGGTGATCGGTCATGCAGTGATCCGTCAGCTGTTCAAGGCTTCCGGTGTTGGTACGATTGCCGGTTCCTATGTATTGGACGGCAAGTTCCAGAGAGGCTGCAGCTGCCGCATTACCAGAGAAGGAGAACAGATCTACGAAGGACCTTTAGCTTCCTTAAAACGTTTCAAAGACGATGTAAAGGAAGTTGCTGCAGGATATGAGTGCGGTCTTGTATTCGAGAAGTTTAATGACCTTCAGGAAGATGACCAGATCGAAGCTTATATGATGGTAGAGGTTCCAAGATAGTCTGCTGGTGCAAAGTTTCGTTTTTGAAAGAAAGGGATCATAATGCGTAAAAACAGCATTAAAAATACAAGGATCAATATGGAGGTCCAAAGGGAATTAAGCCAGATCATCCGTTCTGAGATCAAAGACCCGCGGATCCATCCGCTGACCAGTGTTGTAGCCGTAGAGGTGACTCCGGATTTAAAATACTGTAAAGCATATATCAGTGTGTTAGGCGATGAAGAAGCCGGCAAGGCAACCATCGAAGGACTGCGCAGCGCAGCCTCCTTCGTACGCCGGGAACTGGCTCACAGAGTAAATTTACGTAACACTCCTGAAATTAAATTTATACTGGATCAGTCCATTGAATATGGTGTAAACATGTCAAAACTGATCGATGAAGTGACAAAAGATCTTCATGACAATGAGGAGGAGGGACTGGAATGACGGTTCTTGAACAGGCGTTAGAAGGAACAAAGTCTGTGGCGATTTTGGGTCATGTAAGGCCGGATGGTGACTGCCTCGGCTCTACTCTGGGTCTGTATAGTTATCTTCTTGCTTCTTATCCGGATATACAGGCAGCTGTATATCTGGAGGAAGCTTCCTCAAAATTTGCCTATTTAAAGGGCTATGATGAGATCCATCATGAAACAGATGACAGGGAGTATGAGCTTTGCATATGTCTTGACAGCAGTGATGAAGAACGCCTGGGTGATTTTAAAGTGTATCTGAAGAGAGCAAAAAAAAGCCTTTGCATTGATCATCACATTACAAACACCCGTTACTGTGAAATTAATTTAGTGGCAGCTGATGCAAGCTCTGCCAGTGAAGTCCTTTTTGAGCAGTTAAATCCGGACAGCATTGATAAAAATGCAGCAGAGTGCCTGTATACAGGATTGATACATGATACTGGTGTGTTCAAATATTCCTGCACTTCTGCAAGAACCATGGAGATCGCCGGTTTTCTCATGGAAAAGGGTGTTGACTTTGGAAGTATCATCGATAACAGCTTCTATAAAAAGACTTATGTGCAGAACCAGATCATGGGAAGAGCGCTTCTTGAAAGTATTACATTCCTTGATGGAAAGGCCATTTTCAGTGCCCTGCGCCAGTCTGATCTGGATTTTTACGGCGTGACCGGAAAAGACCTTGATGGCATCATTGACCAGCTGCGTCTTACAGAAGGAGTTGAGGTTGCTATTTTCCTGTATGAGACTGGACCTCAGCAGTACAAAGTAAGCCTGCGTTCCCAGAAAATCGTAGATGTAAGTCAGGTAGCTGCTTATTTTGGCGGCGGCGGCCATGTGCGTGCAGCAGGCTGCACCATGTCAGGAAGTATTCATGATGTGATCAATAATCTGTCCCTTCACATTGCGAAGCAGTTAGATGCTGCGGCGGCAGGGGAGGCTTAAATGTATCACGGAATCATTAATGTATATAAAGAGCCGGGCTATACATCCCATGATGTTGTAGCCCGGCTTCGAGGGATTTTAAGACAGAAAAAGATCGGGCATACCGGAACCCTTGATCCGGCGGCCCAAGGCGTACTTCCGGTATGTCTGGGAAACGGAACAAGGCTTTGTGATATGCTTACAGACAGGTCAAAGACCTATGAGGCAGTGCTTCTTCTGGGACAGACTACAGATACCCAGGATACCACAGGAACTGTGCTTACAGAAAATCATGAAAAAGCACTGAAACTGGATAAAGAGCAGGTGCGTCAGGTGATTTTGGGATTTAAGGGGGATTATGACCAGATCCCACCTATGTATTCCGCTTTAAAAGTAGACGGGAAGAAGCTTTGCGACCTTGCCAGAGCAGGAAAAGAAGTAGAACGCAAGGCAAGAAGAGTGCAGATCTTAGACATTTCTGTTGAAAAAATAGAACTGCCCAGAGTCTGGATGAGAGTCAGCTGCTCTAAGGGAACGTATATACGTACTCTTTGTGAGGATATCGGAGCAAAACTACAGGTGGGTGGATGTATGGAATCTCTCCTGCGCACCCGCGTAGATCGTTTTCTGGTAAAGGACAGTTTAAAACTGGACCAGATCGAAGCCTTAAGAGATGAAGGAAAAGTAGGGGAACATATCTGTTCTCTGGAAGAAGCTTTGGAAAGCTATCTGCCTGTATACACTACCGCAGATGGGGATAAGGCTTTAAAAAATGGCAATCCCTGCTTTAAACAGCAGCTGGACCTGGAAAAAAGTACATCGTTAGATAACCGGGAAAGCGGGAACAGATACCGTATGTACAGCAGCCAGGGGATTTTTATGGGGGTATATGAATACCAGGAAGAAAAGCACTGGTGGAAGCCCTGGAAAATGTTTATGCCGGATGGAGAAGGAAACTAATGAGATATATAGCAGATACAGTGGATTTTGAACTGAAAGAGCCTACAGTTGTGACTCTTGGGAAATTTGATGGAAGACACAGGGGACACCAGAAGCTCCTTCGTACAATGGAAGAAGTAAAAGAAAGCCTGGGCTATGCAACTGCTATTTTTACATTCAGTACTGCTCCTCTTACTCTTGTAACAGGAGAAATAGCCACTGTGATCACTACAAGTGAAGAACGCCGGCACAATATGGAAAAAATGGGGATTGATTATCTGGTGGAATATCCTTTTACAGATGATGTGCGGAAAATGGATCCGGCTGTATTTGTAAAGGATATCCTGGTAAAGAGAATGAAAGCAAAGGCTGTGGTAGTGGGGCCGGATTGCAGCTTTGGTTACAAAGGCGCCGGAAATGTAGGGCTTCTCAGGACTTTAAGCAGGGAACTGGATTTTCGTCTTTATGTGATCGAAAAAGAAAAGGATCACAGAAGAGATATCAGCAGTACCTATATCAGGGAAGAACTTTCCAGGGGAAATGTGGCAAAGGCAAATGAATTGTTGGGAGAACCTTATGCTATACATGGCATTGTAGTCCACGGTAATCATATCGGAGGACCGAGACTGGGATTTCCTACAGCAAATATCATTCCACCGGAAAATAAGCGCCTGCCAAAATTCGGGGTCTACGTATCCAGAGTTCTTGCAGAAGGAAAATATTATAAGGGAGTTACCAATATTGGCAGAAAACCTACGATCCATGGGGATAATCCAGTAGGGGTAGAAACGTTTATCTTTGATTTTAACGGGGACATTTACGGCAAGATGATCGAGGTCCAGCTTTTAGAGTTTGACCGGGGAGAACAGAAATTTGCTTCCTTAGAAGAGTTAAAAGAACGGATCGAAAAAGATAAAGAATTTGCCCTTAGGTATTTTGAGGAAAATCCCCTTTACAACCCGGTTAAAATATGATACAGTAACCAAGTATGAAAAAACGCCGAAGCCCCGTTGCCTGGTGACTCCAGCCGGCAGCCTGGTTTAAGGTGAGAAAATTAATTTATTTTAGGAGGAATTACCATGATTTCTAAGGAAAAGAAAGCAGAGATTATCGCACAGTACGGACGTAAAGCAGGAGATACCGGTTCACCAGAAGTTCAGATCGCTATCCTTACAGAGAGAATCACAGAACTGACTGCTCATCTTCAGCAGAATCCAAAGGATCATCATTCCAGAAGAGGACTTCTGATGATGGTTGGACACAGAAGAGGACTTCTTGATTACCTGAAGAAGACCGATCTGGAAGGCTACCGTGCTCTGATCGAAAAGCTTGGAATCAGAAAGTAATTATGAAAGTGTTGCCGGACGGCTATGTGGACTGAGTGTTTGCACATGAGGGACGCATAGGCATTTGGCAACTTTCATTCATGCTAGGGTGGAGGTTACTCCACCCTATATTTGCATGAAGACAGTCGCAAAAGGAAAACTCCGGGACCGCTGATGTGTCCCAAACAGAAGGTTTGGGATAGATCAGTAGTTTCGGCGTCTTTTGCCCTGTAAAAAACTTATTTGTTGCAGAACGTTACAAGTTACATTAAGAGAATGTACTCCCGGAAGGGAAGTACGCAAAGAGAAAAGGAGACACCCATGTTTAAGAGTTTCAGTATGGACCTGGCTGGACGTAAGCTGACTGTAGAAGTTGGCCGTGTAGCAGCCCAGGCAAATGGTGCAGCATTTATGCATTACGGCGATACCGTAGTACTTTCTACAGCAACTGCATCTGCAAAGCCGAGAGAAGGCATTGATTTCTTCCCTTTAAGTGTAGAATATGAGGAGAAATTTTATTCTGTAGGAAAGATCCCAGGCGGTTTTAACAAAAGAGAGGGAAAGGCATCTGAAAACGCTATCCTGACATCCCGTGTTATCGACCGTCCTATGCGTCCGCTGTTCCCAAAGGATTACCGCAATGATGTAACCTTAGACAATGTAGTTATGTCTGTAGATCCAGACTGCAGCCCGGAGCTGACTGCTATGCTTGGTTCTGCCATTGCTACCAGCATTTCCGATATCCCATTTGACGGACCTTGCGCTACCACCCAGGTAGGTCTTATTGATGGTGAGTTTATTATCAACCCGACTTCTGCCCAGAGACAGGTATCTGAAATGGCCCTGACTGTAGCTTCTACCAGAGAGAAAGTTATCATGATCGAAGCAGGCGCTAAGGAAGTTCCTGAGCAGAAGATGATCGAGGCTATTTTTAAAGCTCATGAAGTAAATCAGGAGATCATCCGCTTTATCGATACTATTGTAGCTGAGTGCGGAAAAGAAAAGCACACCTATGAAAGCTGCGCAGTTCCGGAAGAATTATTTGCAGCGATCAAAGAGATCGTTCCGTCTGAAGAGATGGAAACAGCTGTATTTACAGATGACAAGCAGACCCGTGAAGCAAATATTGCTGCTATTACTGAGCGTCTGGAAGAAGCATTTGCTGAGAATGAAGAGTGGCTGCCATTATTAGGTGATGCTATTTACCAGTATGAGAAGAAGACTGTCCGCAAGATGATCTTAAAGGACCACAAGCGTCCAGACGGCCGTGCTATTACACAGATCCGTCCATTAGCAGCTGAGGTCGATATCCTTCCAAGAGTCCATGGCTCAGGCATGTTCACCCGTGGACAGACCCAAATCTTAAATGCCTGCACTCTGGCACCATTATCTGAGGCACAGAAGATTGATGGATTAGATGCAAATGAGACCACAAAGCGTTACATGCATCATTACAACTTCCCGTCATTCTCAGTAGGCGAGACAAAGCCGAGCAGAGGACCGGGCCGTCGTGAAATCGGACATGGCGCACTGGCTGAACGTGCATTAGTTCCTGTACTTCCAAGTGAAGAAGAGTTCCCATATGCGATCCGTACTGTATCAGAGACTATGGAATCCAATGGTTCTACCTCTCAGGCAAGTATCTGTGCATCTACTTTGTCCTTAATGGCAGCTGGTGTACCGATCAAGAGTATGGTAGCAGGTATTTCCTGTGGTCTGGTAACTGGTGAGACTGATGATGATTATATCGTTCTGACTGATATCCAGGGACTGGAAGATTTCTTTGGTGATATGGATTTTAAGGTAGGCGGTACTGAAAAGGGTATTACTGCTATCCAGATGGATATTAAGATCCATGGTCTGACCCGTCCGATCATTGAAGAGGCTATCGCAAGAACCCGTGAAGCGAGAATGTACATCTTAGACAATGTTATGAAGCCTGTTATCAGCGAGCCTAGAAAGAACTTAAGCCAGTACGCTCCAAAGATAAAGCAGATCACCATTGATCCTCAGAAGATCGGCGATGTAGTCGGCAAGCAGGGCAAGGTGATCAACAAGATCATTGAAGAGACCGGCGTTAAGATCGACATCAGTGATGAAGGTATTGTAAATGTTTGCGGTACTGACGAGGCTATGATCAACCGTGCGATTGCGATCATCACCGGAATCGTTACTGATATCGAAGCAGGAATGGTATTTACCGGCAAGGTAGTACGTATTATGAACTTCGGGGCATTTGTACAGTTAGCACCAAATAAAGACGGTATGGTACACATTTCCAAACTGTCTGACAAGCGTGTTGCAAAGGTAGAAGATGTTGTAAACATCGGTGACGAAGTAACTGTTAAGGTTGCAGAAGTTGACAAGATGGGAAGGATCAACCTGACCATGAGACCAAGCGATCTGGCAGAGAAGAAAGAAGAAAACTAAGATCAGAGGGTGAGAAAATGAAAGTAAGAACAAGATATGCGCCAAGCCCTACAGGAAGAATGCACGTCGGAAATTTAAGAACAGCACTGTATGCGTACCTGATCGCTAAACATGAGGGAGGCGACTTCCTTTTAAGAATAGAAGATACTGACCAGGAGCGTTATGTAGAAGGCGCTGTAGATATCATTTACAGAACCCTGGAAGAAACCGGTCTGGTCCACGATGAGGGACCGGACAAGGACGGCGGCTGCGGTCCTTATGTCCAGAGTGAGCGTCAGGCTTCTGGAATCTATATGGAATATGCGAAGAAACTGGTAGAAAAGGGAGAAGCATATTACTGCTTCTGTACACCAGAGCGTCTGGAAACCTTAAGAAAGACTGTAAACGGTGAGGAAATCATGACTTATGATAAGCACTGTCTGCATCTTTCTAAAGAGGAAGTGGAAGCAAATCTGGCTGCCGGTAAGCCATTTGTTATCCGTCAGAATAACCCGACTGAGGGAACCACTACTTTCCATGATGAGATCTATGGGGATATTACTGTAGATAACTCTGAACTGGATGATATGGTCCTGATCAAATCTGATGGTTATCCTACCTACAACTTTGCAAACGTAGTAGACGATCATCTGATGGGCATTACCCATGTAGTAAGAGGAAATGAGTATCTTTCTTCTTCTCCAAAATATAACCGTCTTTATGATGCTTTTGGCTGGGAAGTTCCGGTCTATGTACACTGCCCGCTGATCACTGATGAGAGTCATCACAAGTTAAGCAAGCGCTGTGGACATTCCTCTTTTGAAGACTTGGTAGAACAGGGCTTTGTTCCGGAAGCTATCGTAAATTATGTAGCACTTCTTGGATGGTCTCCAGAAGGTAATAATGAGATTTTTTCACTTGAAGAGATGGTAAAGGAATTTGACTATCATCGTATGAATAAGTCTCCGTCTGTATTTGATATGACTAAGCTTCGCTGGATGAATGGCGAGTACATTAAGGCAATGGATTTTGAGCGTTTCTATAAGCTGGCTGAGCCATATTTAAAAGAAGTGATCAAGAAAGATTTAGATCTTAAGAAGATCGCAAACATGGTAAAGACAAGGATTGAAGTTTTCCCGGAGATCAGGGATCACATTGATTTCTTTGAGACACTGCCTGAGTACGACATTGCTATGTATACTCACAAGAAGATGAAGACAAATGCAGAGACTTCCCTTAAAGTATTAAAAGATGTACTTCCTATTCTGGAAGCACAGGAAGATTTCAGTAATGATGCCCTGTTTGCAGCGCTTTCTGCTTATGTAAGTGAAACTGGCGTAAAGACCGGATTTGTTATGTGGCCGGTTCGTACTGCTGTTTCTGGCAAGCAGATGACTCCTGCAGGCGCAACTGAGATCATGGAAGTTCTTGGAAAAGAAGAATCATTAAAACGTATCCGCAAAGGCATTGAAATGCTGGAGGCTTAATACATGGCTTTTAATGAAGCGCAGAAAAGGGCGATCCGTCACACTGACGGACCTGCCCTTGTACTTGCAGGGCCCGGTTCAGGTAAGACTACGGTCATTACCAACCGGGTTCGTTATTTAACGGAAAAAGTGGGCGTGGAGCCTGGAAATATCCTGGTGATCACTTTTACCAGGGCAGCAGCCCGTGAAATGAAAGAACGATATGAACGGATAACCGGGACAGGATGCAGCAGAGTTTCTTTTGGGACTTTTCATTCTGTCTTTTTTATGATATTAAAACTGGCATACCGGTATCAGGCGTCCAATATCGTAAAAGAAGAGCAGCGCATCCAGTTTATCAGGGAACAGTTAGACCGCACAGATCTGGAGATCGAGGACGAAGGGGAGTTTATTGCCTCGGTGCTGTCAGAGATCAGTCTTATTAAAGGGGAACTAATGTCCCTTGATAATTATTATGCGAAAAGCTGCTCCCAGACAGTCTTTAAAGAGCTGTATGAAGGTTATGAAGGTTGTCTCCGCAAACAGGGACTTCTGGACTTTGATGACATGCTTGCCATGTGCTATGATCTTTTTAAAGAACGTAAGGATATTTTACAGGCGTGGCAGAGAAAATATAAATACATACTTATCGATGAATTTCAGGATATCAACCGGATCCAGTATGAGATCATAAAAATGCTGGCACTGCCGGAAAATAACCTGTTTATTGTGGGAGATGATGACCAGTCTATTTACCGTTTTCGGGGGGCAAGACCGGAGCTGATGCTGGGATTTGAAAAGGATTATTCAGACGCTGAGCGTATTTTGCTGGATGTAAATTACCGCTGCGTGAACCCGGTGATCGAAAGTGCGGGGAAGCTGATCGCCTGTAATAAAACACGTTTCCCGAAAGAAATCCGTGGAAACCGGGGAAAAGGCTGTCCTGTATTTATAAAAGAATGGCCGGACCCATTAACTGAGACAAAGGCCATTACAGAAGAACTGCGGGATTATCACAAGATGGGCATCGCTTATGAGGATATGGCGGTTTTATACCGCACCAATCAGGGACCAAGGCTTCTTATTGAGCGGATGATGGAGTATAATATCCCTTTTCATATGCGGGATACAGTACCAAATCTTTATGAACACTGGATTTCCAGAAACGTGTTCTGCTATATTTATGCAGCATTGGGAGATTTAAGCAGGTCAAATATACTCCAGATCATTAACCGGCCCGCCAGATACATCAGCCGTGATGCATTAGACAGCAAAGTGATCCGGTGGGAGCAGCTGCGTTCCTTCTATCAGGATAAAAACTGGATGTTAGACCGTATTGATCAACTGGTATACGATCTGGAAATGCTTCGGGATATGGCTCCTGCAGATGCAGTAAACTACATCCGGAAAGCCATTGGATATGACGATTATCTGAGGCAATATGCAAATGAACGACGATTAAAGCCGGAGGATCTGTTTGAGGTTTTAGATGCCCTTCAGGAAAGCTCTATGCCATTTAAAACCTATGAGGAATGGTTTAACCATATGGACGAGTACAAAGAGCAGCTAAAGGAGCAGTCGGCCCTTCGGGAAGCAGAAAAAGAAGGCGTCAGCCTGATGACTATGCACAGCTGCAAAGGTCTGGAATTTAAAGTAGTATATATACTGGATGCAAATGAGGGCATAACTCCCCATCATAAGGCGGTCTTAGAACCTGATATGGAAGAAGAACGGCGTATGTTCTATGTGGCTATGACCAGGGCAAAGGACCGGCTGCATATTTTTTATGTGAAAGAACGGTATCACAAGAGGCAGACGGTATCACGGTTTGTTGCAGAGGCAGGACTTCTCGGCGACAAGGGAGATATGGAAAAAAATGGAAATCCAAATAAAAAAACAAATGGACAGCAGGGAAGAAAATAAAGAGATGGAAGCTGTTAAAAGGACAGGTGGCCTGGTGCATATTTACTGCGGGAACGGAAAAGGCAAAACGACAGCTTCTGTAGGTGCTGCAGTCCGTGCAGCAGGAAACGGGAAGACCGTATTGATAAAGCGATTCCTGAAAAATGATCATTCCGGGGAAGTGGAAGCTTTAAAGCAGATTCCGGGGATAACAGTTCTTCCATGCACCAGACAGTTTGGATTTTCATGGAAAATGAAACAGGAAGAAAAAGAAGAGGCAAAGGAATATTACGGAAAAGAGCTGGAAAAAGCCTGGAAAATGGCTTTGGACCAGGAGATAGATATGCTGGTCTTAGATGAGGCAGTAGGGGCCTGCACCCTTGGCTTTATAGAGGAAGAACGCTTATTAGAACTGATCGGCAGTAAGCCGGAAAAATTAGAAGTGATCCTGACTGGGAGAAATCCTTCAGAAACTCTTTTGGCAGCCGCAGATTATGTAACAGAAATGGTCATGCGTGCCCACCCTTACACGAGGGGGATCCCCGCCAGAAAAGGGATTGAATATTAGCTTGCAATTTTACAGGCAGTCTGATAAAGTGTAAGTGGACAGCGAAAGGCTGTAACATTTAACCGGATTGGATATGAAAGGAATAAAATATGGCAGACGAGAAGAATTTAAATGAAGAAGAGGAAATGACTGTTACCCTGACATTAGATGATGATTCTGAGATCGAGTGCGTAGTTCTTAACATCTTCTCTGCAGGAGACCGTGAATATATTGCCCTTCTTCCTATGGAAGGAGCAGAGTCAGAAGAAGGAGAAGTTTATCTGTACCGTTACAGCGAGACAGAAGACGGAACTCCTGTTCTGGATAACATTGTGGATGATGATGAATACGAGATCGTTGCAGATGCATTTGACGAAATGTTAGACGATCAGGAATACGACGAGCTGGTAAGTGAAGAAGATTTAGACGACTGATGCTAAATATTTGATGAAGTAGGCCGGGATATGTAAATAAACATGTCCCGGCTGTTTTTATATTTTGGCTTTGATGATCCTGTTTTGATCTCATTTTGCCTTGAAACTTTTCTTGCGTACTGACAAGTTGTGAAACTTGTGTGAAAGCGTAGAAAAACCGGATTTTTTTGTTATAATAAGGACGAAAGCAGGTAAAACAGGCAGGAGGAGCAGGAAATGGATGCTTTGAAAATATTAATGGTTGATGATGAAGCGAGAATGCGGAAGCTGGTAAAGGATTTCCTTACAAATAAGGGATTTTCCGTAGTAGAAGCAGGAGATGGGGAAGAGGCGCTTGAGATTTTTTTTGCACAGAAAGACATTGCACTGATCTTATTGGACGTAATGATGCCTAAAATGGACGGCTGGGAAGTACTTAAGACTATCCGGAAATATTCCAAAGTGCCAGTGATCATGCTGACAGCCAGAAGCGAGGAGCGGGATGAGCTTCAGGGATTTTCTTTAGGAGTAGATGAATATATTTCGAAGCCATTTAGTCCTAAGATCCTGGTTGCAAGGGTAGAAGCTCTTCTTCGCAGGACCAATGCAGTTTCTGCAGATATAATGAATATTGGCGGTATCTGCATTGATAAGGCGGCGCATAGAGTAACGATTGACGGGAAAGAGATTGAATTAAGCTTCAAGGAATTTGAACTTCTTACTTATTTTGCGGAAAATCAGGGAATCGCCCTTTCAAGAGAGAAAATCTTAAATAATGTCTGGAATTATGATTATTTCGGCGATGCCAGAACCATAGACACACATGTAAAGAAGCTGCGCAGTAAAATGGGAGAAAAAGGCGAATATATCAAGACTATCTGGGGAATGGGTTATAAATTCGAGGTGTGTGAAGAATGAAACGTTCAGTCCGAACTACATTTATAGGTCTGTTTATAGGTCTGATGGCAATTGTCCTGTTAGCCGTATGGGCTATGAACAGCTTTTTTCTGGAAAAATATTATCTGAATGATAAATTAAATATCCTCCAGGATACGTATACCCAGATCAATGCATACGCAATGGAAAAAGCTGCTGCCGGAGAAGACATTATGGATGATCTCCAAAGCCTTTATTCCAAAGATGGAGAGCAAAATGAAATTACCAGGCTGATCCGCAATATAAATGAGAAATATAATATTACCATCGTGGTCGTAGACAGTACTAATGGTGAAACATATCCTTCTTTCTGGGATGGAAGATTTCTGGCAGATCGCGTGCAGCAGTATATCCTGGGAAGGCGGGGACCAAAAACAGAAACACTGGTACAGGAAGAAAACTATACCATTGAAAAAAGCTTTGACAAACACGCAAAAAGCTTTTATCTGCAGAATTGGGGGTTCTTTGAGGATAATAAGACCATCTTTATCATGTCCATGCCTATTGCAAGCATTCATGAAAGTGTGGATCTGTCTAACCGTTTTATGGTATATATTGGTCTTATTGCTCTGGCAGCAGGAAGCGTTATCATGTATTTTGCAGGAAAGAAGATCACTTCTCCCATTCTTTCCCTTGCGGCACTTTCTGAACGTATGTCAGAACTGGATTTTGATGCCCGATATACAGGAGATTCTGAAGATGAGATCGGTGTACTGGGAAAGAGCATGAATACCCTTTCGGAAAAGCTGAAGGAAACCATTGGAGAACTGAAAACAGCGAATAATGAACTGCAAAAAGATATTGAAGAGAAGATACGTATTGATGAGGCACGTAAGGAATTTATCGCAAATGTATCCCATGAGCTGAAAACGCCTATTGCACTGATCCAGGGGTACGCAGAAGGACTTACAGAAGGAATGGCAGAGGACCCGGAAAGCAGGGACTATTACTGTGAGGTCATCCAGGATGAAGCAGGAAAGATGAATAAAATGGTAAAACAGCTTCTTACCCTTACTGCCCTTGAATTCGGTAATGACAAGCCGGTCATGGAACAGTTTGATCTGGTTACATTAATAAACGGAGTCCTTTCGTCTGCAAAGATACTTCTCCAGCAGAAAGGCGCCCAGGTATTTTTTGATGCCAGTGAACCAGTCATGGTATGGGCAGATGAGTTTAAAATAGAGGAGGTAGTAACTAACTATCTGAATAATGCCATGAACCATTTAGATGGGGAAAAACGGATTGAGATCCGTCTGGAGAAAAATGACAAAGAGGTAAAAGTAACTGTATTTAATACAGGTCAGAATATACCGGAAGAAGATCTGGGAAAACTCTGGACTAAGTTCTATAAAGTAGATAAGGCGCGCACCAGGGCTTATGGTGGAAGTGGTATCGGTCTTTCTATTGTAAAAGCGATCATGGATTCCCATAATAAAGCCTGTGGTGTACAGAATGTAAAAGATGGTGTGGAATTCTGGTTTACACTGGATTGCAGCGTTTAGGACACATGAGTCATGAGTATATAGTATAAAGGGGTGCCTGATGGCGCCCTTTTATAGCGTGAAAATATACAATAAAAGAGTTCGAAAAAATGTTAAAAAAGTTGTTGACATTCTGTTGGACATCTGATAATATATACTACGCTGTCGCAAGACAGATTAATCGTATCGCCTCTACTCTGAAGTATTAGCTTTCCATTTTGATAAGAGGAAACCTTTGCGTTTACGATGGTCTCAATCCCATGGAAGGGAATGAGACGCTCCAACATTTCGCTGTTGGCGTGGCAGAGTGGGCCGTTGAGCGCAAGCAACTTATCCAGCGCCTCTACGATTTTCACGGTTTTGCCGTTCTGCGCGAGCCAGAGAGCTGTCTCGCAGCCAACTAGCCCGCCACCGACCACGACCACAGTCTGGCCTGGGTCCTTTTTTCCTGTCAGCACATCTGCGGCGGAATATACCCTGGAATCATCTCCCAAAGAGAACATTTTGGGCTGGGAGCCGGTGGCACAGATTACTGCATCGAGTGGTTTGATTACTGGCTGAAAGGGATCATGACCCCCATTATGGAAAAGCCCCCTGTTTTCTATCACACCATGGGGAAGGTCAAGTACTACTATGGTGAGACCTGGCCTCTTCCCCAGACCAAGTTTACCCCCTATTACTTTGCCAGCGAAAAGGGTGCCAACAGCGCCGACGGTGACGGCCGCCTGCAGATGGAGATTCCCACTGACGGAAAAGCCTTTGACAAATACGATTACGATCCCGCAGATCCGGTTCCCTGCCGCTCCGGCATCGTGATTTCTCCGGGCGATTCTTTGCGTCAGAGCCAGGAAGTGGTGGAGTGCCGCAACGATGTTCTGGTGTACAGCACCGATGTGTTGGAAAAGAACGTTACTGTGGTTGGCCCCATCGAGGTAAACCTCTGGGCCGCCTCCAGCGCAATGGATACCGATTTTACCGCCAAGTTGGTGGATGTAAGAGAAGATGGCTCTACCTACAATATTACCGAAGGCATCATTCGCTGCCGCTTCCGCGAGGGTCTGGATCGGGCAAAGCCGCTGATTCCCGGTGCCATATACTGCTATCAAATCAACATGGGCGGCACTGGTATGGTATTCCAAAAGGGTCATAAGATCCGCGTGGAAATTGCCAGCAGCAACTTCCCCAAACACGACCGCAACATGAACACTGGGCACGCTATTGGCGAGGACGCTGAGGGCATTGTGGCGCACCAGACCATTTACCACGATGCCGACCACCCATCCTATATTATGTTGCCGATTCAGCCGGTAAGCGATTAACGGCAGTACATCTCTAAAAAACCTCCCTAAACTCCTTAACGGATCTTGGTACATGATTTCTTCCCCGTTACCAAGACCTATTAAGGAGTTTTATATCGTTTGGCGCATTAACGGGTGGAGTGTAACTGGGGAAAAAAGCTCCAGACCCCAGAAGTGGCCCGATATGGGTAGAAAACAAACAGTATATCTCCTGCGGTATACAGGACGGAGATTTTCCTGGTTTGGGACAAAGGTATGCAGTAGGGCGGAAGTAATTTTGCTCACCTTTGGGTGATTTGGCTTGCCGCAAGTAGCTGCGAAAAAGTCTTTTTTCGGGCAACGTCCACATTGTTTGCCCTTGTGCGTTGGCTGTTAAAGGCAGGGAAAGGGAAAGCGGGCCTAGGCCTTGTTTGAATAAAAGTTGCACAATAGGACGCAATATGTAAAACTAAGGGCATGAAACGTTATGAACTAAAAAAAGAACAATGGGACCGGATCAAGCAGATGCTGCCACCAGAAGAAACAGGAAAGCGAGAACGTCCGCACAAGGACAACCGGACGATGTTGAATGGAATGCTCTGGATCGTCCGAAGCGGCGCCCAGTGGCGGGAACTGCCAGAAGCCTACGGCC